>ERZ1048872.2977-NODE-2977-length-11438-cov-3.670122_pt1 | contig 11438 bp, 14 predicted proteins | sample MGYA00383100_ERZ1048872 | MGnify/ENA primary metagenome ERZ1048872 (study PRJEB29581, sample SAMEA5548370) | metagenome | biome: marine; feature: coastal; material: water | depth 50 m | study: Short-term variability in the microbial, nano- and picoplankton... | reverse complement strand
GATCCCAATATTCCTAACCGAGCCTTTATTTCCATTTCGGATCCAACATTGAATCAATTTATCAATAAAATCCAGTCCGAAGGGAAGGATTGACGCACGCCCCCTTCCCTGCGGAGCAAACTCAAAAATAGCCCGTTTCAAACGGACTGAGCGCGATCTGCTTTTTGTAATTCCGATTTCACGGAGACTGCCCAAGAAGGGTTTAACATGGCCGCTGTGGCTGTCTGGACACCTTCCACCCCCAATTTCAGGTAGTCGGAAACATCCGTTGCTTCTGTCACGCCACCGACGGCGATCGTCTTAACCTTTGAACGGTGCTCATGTATCAATGATTGAAATGTGCTTACTTGCTTTCTGACCGCTTCAGATATGGCGGCTCCAGCGATGCCCCGTGACTCGCCGCTGAAAAAGGCTTTACCATCCGGTGACTGAACTTTTGCCCCGATACAGTTGATCATCACCAGCCCCTGAACCAGCCCCCCGCTGAGCTCCACCCAACTGCGTGCCAAAGCATCTTCTCCAACGAATCCAAGTTTGACCAAAAGTGGCTTATCTCCCACAAGGTCTCTCACCCGATACAAAACATCTTTTGAAGCAGTGGGCTGCGTGTAAAGCATGCCGTCAGGTGTTTTGACATTGGGGCATGAGAAATTCAACTCAACGACATCAGCACCACTCTCAAAAGCCCATCGTGCACAGGAGGCGTAATCTTCTCCAATGGTCTTCAAATCGTCCCCCTTCTCGGGTGTGGCTACCACTGATACTGATAAGATTTGACCTGCCCCAAGGCTTTGCCGGGCAGTTACGAGGTCATCGCGCCAAATCTTTGGCTCACGTGATGGCATGCCAAAAGAAACGGCCCATGATCCTGTCATTTGCCCTGTCCCCCTTACCAATGCACCTGGCCTCTGAACCCTCATCGCTTCAATTGGCACAAGGTTGGGAAGATCGTAACTTACTCGTGAGCTACGCCTCACAGTTTTGTAGGTTAGAATATCAAAGCTTCGTTCTGCGTAAAACTTGATCCACTCGCTGTTCAACAAGGGACCGGCTGCTACGGCAAGAGGCGATCGCACAGGTAGTCCAGCATAAGTCCATTCGCCAGAGATTTCCTCGGCAGGCTTGGAGATATGAGGCTTTGATGAGGGGACATGAGCATAATTCCACTCGTAGTCCTTGAGGATATTGTAGGCTGGGTGATTGGGAGTCACGATCGCTATCTTCGATCCCGAGTGTCACAAAGGCAACAGAATTTTGATGACGAAAAAATCCATTCTTTTTGAAACAATGATGCTTTTAGTTGGGAATAGGGTATTGTTGAGCCGATTAGTGAGCAGTAATTATCCATTTATGATGTATTTGAGATTAGAACTTTCTTGGTTATTGCTGATGACGATTGGTGTTCATGCTGGCCCACTTCACTGGGGGCAAGTTTCGGATGACGCTCAATGGGTGGCGCATTTCGACTTTGAAGGGCTTCGACAAACGAGTCTCTACAAGGACGTTAGTGAACAGTTGCTCCAGCAATACATCAGCGAAGCTGAAACCGAAATCAAACGTTCAAGCGGCATTGATATAACCATTGACAGTGTGTTATCGGTCACAGCTTTTGGCAAATCCGCCAACAAAGCACCTGATGAAGACGGCATACTGATGATGGAAATCACACCGACATTGAAAACGATTGCCATGGATTGGCTTTGGAATTCTCACGGGGCCAAACCGAACGAGCTACCCGTTTCGGTGTCCAAAATCGATGCTGAGATTGAATATCTTTATTCCATTGACGGTGAGATCCTGATAGCAGCTGATACCAATTCCAATCACCTTTGCATCGGGCGCAACAAGGAACTCATCATCCATTTCATTAATGTTCTCGGCACTCAAAATCAGAGGGGAACCGCTAAGAGGCAGTTCAGGGATTACCCCTCCCCTGAAGGCACAATGGCCTACATTGCAGTTGCCAACACGTTCGATGGGGCACAACTGCCCGCCCAGCAGGCAAAAATACTTCAAATGTCCAAAGGAGCCAGCATGGCCGCAGGAGAATCAAACGGAAATATTTTCCTGAAGTTACTGCTAAGCACCGAAGGTTCAGGAGCAAGTCTGCAGATCCAGCGCATCCTTGCGGGTGTTCAAGCGGTAGCCATGCTTAACGCAAAACAACCCGAGTGGTTCCCGGTTTTACAGGCGATTGACATTCGAAATGAAAATCAGCGTGTGTGGGTCGATTGGAATATGTCATTACAAAATGCCACAAATTTTATTCATGCCCTGCAAGGTTCCACAAAGTAAAGTGCCAACCGAAATGACACCTGCTGCGAACAAATTGGAACTGACTCTCGAAGAACTCGCTGAGCAATGCAAAACCGGCGACCTTCATGCGTTTGAATCTCTGGTTCAGCGGTTGGAATCCCGCGTAACCTTCTTCCTGTATCGCATGGTTGGCAACATGGATGACGCCGCCGATCTTGCCCAGGATTCTTTCGTCAAGGCTTATAAAAACATTCACCGCTACGACTCCAAATATTCCTTTACCACCTGGTTGTTCACGATCGCAAAACGCACAGCTTACAATTATTTCAGGTCGGCAAAACCCACTGTGGAGTTCCAGGATTACGCTGAGCTTGAAGAAGCCCACCCGCGATCATTGCTGGAGAGCAAAGACGAAACGGAGACACTTTGGGCAACAGCAAAACGAGTATTGAAACCATTACAATTCGAAGCGCTCTGGTTAAGATACGGGGAAGATTTAACAATTGAGGAAACCGCACGCGTGATGAAGACGAATCAAATACGTGTCAGAGTATTAGTCCACAGAGCCCGCGGCATTCTCGTGCGTCATGTTAAAAACGAATCCAAAGGAGGAATCCAATGAATCTATTGTGTCGCTACCACAAATTTCGAATGCACCATACACTGGATGATGGATTTGAGCCCTCAGAAAAGTCAATCAGGCACATGAAGGCATGCAGTTGCTGCCAGTCTTGGTATCAGGAGCAACGCCGGTTGATCACTCATTTAAAGCGCCTTGCTAAATCTCAGGAACCTTTCGGATCACCTCAGCTTCTTCCCGGGATGATGGCATCCATGGGCATGCCGTCAAGCGAGGAGCCTGTCTCCGCGCCAGCAACAACTCCTTTGCCATGGCAGAAGTGGTTGATGCCATTGGCAACCAGCTGTGTGACAATCACCGCCATGGTCCAACTGTTTCTAAGCAATGAGCTTCAACCAAATGCGGCCTCCAATTCCAGATGGCTTTCTCTTTCTCCCGACGGCTTGATTCAGCATACAACAGGGCTGTCGATTGCCGACTGGGGGCAACAGCTGGACGAACCACTTGAGAAAGAATGGATGCTACTGAAAGAAGATGCCCGGGCGACTGCAGGTGGTCTGGCGGGCACGTTCCTCCCAAGTAAGTTTGTCGCTTTCTATCAACCGTCCATGAACTCAAAACCCTGATCCAACATGCCTGAATTTGTCATACGGACCGAAGCGTTGACTAAAAAGTTCGGATCGCAATCCGCTCTGGATGAGGTAAGCGTCCAAGTGCCGCCTGGCCCTATCGGTTTACTTGGCCCGAACGGTGCCGGAAAAAGCACCTTCATGAAGTGCCTGCTTCAGCTCATGCCAACTACCTCGGGAAAAGCTTTCTTGCTCGGTCAGGAAGTGGGACAAGTGGGGCGTGAAATACGCACCCGTGTCGGCTATACCCCGGAACAGGATTGTCACATTCCAGGTATGCTGGGTTGTGAATACGTAGCCTATTGCGCTCAGTTGACAGGGCTACCTTATCAGGCAGCTCGCCAGCGATCTCACGAGATGCTGGATTTCGTAGGGATGGGGCAGGAGCGCTACAGAAAAATTGACACCTATTCGACCGGCATGCGTCAGCGCCTGAAATTGGCTCAGGCGATTGTTCATGACCCTGAGATTGTGTTTCTGGATGAGCCCACCAATGGACTGGATCCGAGGGGGCGCGAGCAGATACTGGAATTGATTCAGAGTCTGTGGACAGAACACGGTATCAGTGTGGTTTTGTCTTCGCATTTGCTTCATGATGTGCAGCGTATTTGTGACCAGATCATTATCGTCGCACTGGGGAAAGTGCTGATACACGATACGATTGCCAATCTGAGCGCTCAGTGCAAAGGGTCGGCAGAGGTGGTTGTCGCAAATGATCAGCAAAAACTAGTCCGTTTGTTCAAGGCAGAAGGTTGGCCCTCTGAAAACTTGCCCAACGGGCATCTCAAAGTCGAACATGGGGGATTGGATATCAATCCCATCCTTGAAATCATGCACCGCGCAGGCATCACTCCCATTGAAGTGTTGCCAAGCCCAAACGCATTGGAAGAATTTTTTATCCAAGCCTTAAATACTGCCCATGAGTCTGTATCGTAGCACATATCAACATTGGAAAGGCAAGTATCAGGGAATCTGGTATCGTCGCTATGCCATTGCGGCCAACGGCATCCAGAGTGCCTGGTCAAGCAAATGGACTCGGAACATGGTCATGGCAGCATGGATCCTGTCGGTTGTGCAGGCAGCTTTGCTGTTTGGGATCGGACAACTTCTGGTGAAGGATAGTGTGATTTATTCTCTGGTCGAACAACTTCAGCCCCAGCTTCAGGTGTTTGCCAATGGTTTGATGTCCTGGATCGTGGCTCATCCTGAGATTTCGGTTAGAAGCATCTACAGCTTTCTTTTCTACTTTTTCTCAGGATGGATGAGTACTCTTTCGTTGATTATCATTGCTCTTATTATCCCGTCGCTCATTTCCAGAGACCTTTCGAGCAAAGCAATCATCATTTACAGTTCCAAGGCTGTAAGTCGTTTTGATTACTTCCTGGGCAAATTTTTCTCTGTTTTTGGGATCCTCTGTATTGCCTGGCTTTTTCCGGTCTGCAGTGCCTGGCTCCTTGGGGGATTGTTGGCACCGGATTGGAGTTTTGTCTGGCATTCAAGAATGGCACTGTTCAAGTCTGCTGCTTACATCATTTTTGCGGCCAGTTTTCTTAGCATCATTGCAATGGGCATCTCTGCAGTTTCAGTCAAAGAAAAATCCGCCACAGTGATTTGGGTCGTCTTGTGGATCCTTGGAAATGTACTGAGTAGGATTGGCGCAAAAACGGAATCCTGGATTCAACACCTGAGCTTCAACTACAACCTTGAGCAACTTTCTCTTAAGCTGTTTCAGCCAAAAAACGAGCTAAGCCTGCTTCAAGACAATGTACCGGTGGTCGGCAACTTACTCCGGGGTTTACCTGTCGACAGGTTCCCGATGTTTCAATCCCCCCAATTCGCTGGAGCCATGATGACCTGCGGTATCATGATCACTCTGGCTATCATCATTCTCAATTGGAAGGTAAGACCCGAATGAACGATCCCATTATTCAAGGTATCAAACTAAGTCGCTGGTATGGCGTCGTGATGGGGCTCAATAATATTGATTTTCAAATCCACCCCGGTATCACGGGGCTGGTTGGACCCAATGGAGCAGGTAAAAGCACACTGATCCAGATCATAACCGGTCAATTACAACCCAGTTCAGGTTCATTGAAGGTCTTTGGAGAAACTCCATGGAATCAACCTTCCGTACTCAGAAGAATTGGGTATTGCCCCGAACGCGAATCGCTTCCAGAACACCTGAAACCCATGGATTGGCTTAGCGGGCTCGGGCAGATCAGCGGGATACCCCGAACTGCTTTTCCCGAATTGGGTGTTCGATTGCTTAAACGAGTCAAGCTGGGTGAGGCTCACTGGAAAAAGCGACTTGGCCAGTATTCAAAGGGCATGCGCCAACGTGTCAAACTCGCACAGGCACTGATGCATTCGCCGGACCTGCTCATTCTGGATGAACCCATGAATGGCCTCGACCCCATGGGACGCCAAGATATCGCAGATATACTTAAATCACTTGCTCATGAGGGTATCAGCATCATCATTTCAAGTCACATCCTTGCTGAGCTGGAGTCTCTTTGTAAAAATGTAATGATTCTGAATTGGGGGAGGGTCATTGCCTCAGGTGCAAAAAATGAAATCCGGTCGGACCTCAGTCAATGGGCTGAGGAGTTAAGCGTTCGCTGCGACGATCCTCAAAAATTGGCACGTATCTTATTTGAAGAAGATCATGTATTGGGTTTTGATATCCAGAAAGAGGAACAGCGACTTGATTTCCGGATCAAAAACCCTTCCCATTTTTATCAGAACTGGAATCAACTACTGCAGGATTCAGGGCTCACCGTTTTTGAAATCAGTAGCAAAAGCCAATCATTGAATCAAATTTTCAACAAGGTCACTACATAGGAGATATGAATCACGAAAGCACATTGGCAACGACCTTGGACAAACCATCAATTCACCCAAACTTCTTTGGTATTCTAGCTGGCATATGGAAATTAACCTGGAAATCACAGCTCACTTGGAAAAAGATTTACGGCCTGCTTTCGAATGTACTGGGACTTCCTTTACTGAGCTATTTTGCCTTTTCAATTGGAGACCAGTCGAATGCTTTCTACATGTTTACAGTGGATTTTTATATTCTTCTGGTGCTGCCAATCACATGCCTGACTGTATTCGGTGGCATGGTCCGGGATGATCTGCAGGAGGACACGGTATGTTTTCTCCTGACTCGCCCCATGAAGCGTTGGCAATTTTTTCTGACCAAGTATCTGAGCCATCTGGCATGGACGCAGATCACCACAGCACTCACTCTGCTTGCATTCGCCTTGGCCGGCACGCTGCGGGGTGTGGATGATGTTCCCAATCTCATTTTCACCCTGCTCATGATACAGATTCCAGCCATCGTGGTTTATGGTGCCATCAGTTCTTTAATGGGTTTGACCACCAAGAAATATCTGGTGCTCGGGATCATCTTTGGATTCGTTGTGGAATTTGGAATAGGCCAGATTCCCACCAACATCAATACGCTGGCCATGACCAACCATCTGAAGTCGTTGCTGGCAAAATACCCTCCATTATCCGAACATCTCGGTGTGGAACCCGGCTCATCGCTGACCGCAGTGGCAGCCATTGCCGTGGTCACCATTGTATTCCTGGTGATAAGCAGCGTCTTATTCACCATGCGAGAATACAATCATTCGGACGAGATGTCCAAGTAAGCGACCCCTCAACCCGAGGGGGAGTAAAATGGACTGTTTCAGAAAAATCATTCCATCACTCATCGAGTCATTGAGTCTGAATCTGGTTTCACCGCCAATAGATTGCATCCTATCAAGGAAAGCCATTGGCTACTTCACTACAGCCCTGCCAACTAAGGGTTGCAGATCCGCAAATCCATGTAACTTTGTGGGCATCTAATGGCAAATCAAGCACCTATCATTTTATGGTTCAGGAAAGATCTGAGATTATCGGATCACCCATCTTTGATGTCAGCGATCGAAACAGGTCGCCCTGTCATCCCCCTTTACATTCACACGGAAGCCCCCTCATCGCGCAAACAAGGAGCCGCATCAAAATGGTGGCTGCATCACTCATTAGAATCCCTGTCCAAAGATCTCAATGCCATAGGCGGCAAAATGATCATGCGTGTGGGAGATCCTGCGTCAGTGCTGGCAACGATGTGTAAGTCAACCAAAGCTGACGCAGTCTACGTCTCAAAAGGATACGAGCCACAGATGGATGCTCAGGATCAGTCCCTTGCAAACCAGATGGGGCAAGTGGGCATCCAGTGGAAATCGTTTCCGGGGCATCTCCTCTGGGAACCGGATACCATCCGTAACAAATCGGGCAAACCTTTCCAGGTCTTTACACCCTTTTGGAAATCAGCCAGCCAATCCTTGAAACCCACAACTCCACTGCCCGTTCCGACGCATTGGCCTGCGCCCGTTGTGTGGCCAAAATCTGATTCGCTGAGCGAATGCAATTACCTTCCCTCCATCCGCTGGGATCAAGGTTTTTCAACGGTCTGGAACCCCGGAGAGCAAGGTGCCCATGAGAATCTGAAACGGTTTGCAGGACAGAAATTCGATAGTTATCAGGTTGAACGTGATTTTCCTGCCATCGAAGGCACTTCACGCCTGTCCGCTCATCTGCATTTTGGTGAAATCACGCCCAACCAGATCTTGCATGAATGCTTGCAAACCGGTGTGCAAGCAGGAAAATCCGGCCCCTCTGTCATCCAGTCCACCTTCATGCGCGAAATCGGATGGCGAGAATTTGCACATCACTTGCTGATTCATTTTCCTTCCACCACCGAGCGCCCACTGCGCCCCGAGTTCGAATCATTCCCCTGGCGAAAAGACTCAGAGATGCTCACTGCATGGCAAAAAGGGGAAACCGGATACCCAATCGTCGATGCCGGCATGCGCGAATTGTGGGCCACCGGCTGGATGCATAACCGTGTGCGAATGATCGTGGGATCTTTTCTGGTCAAGCATCTACTGATGGATTGGAAAGAGGGGGAACGCTGGTTCTGGGATACGCTTGTCGATGCTGACCTGGCAAACAATACGCTGGGGTGGCAATGGATTGCCGGCTGCGGTGCGGATGCCGCTCCCTACTTCCGTATCTTCAATCCGATCACGCAAAGCGAAAAATTTGCGGGCAATGGAAATTATGTTCGAAGATGGATACCGGAATTGAAAGACCTGGCTGACGCGCATCTTCATGCCCCCTGGAAAGCAAGTGCGAGCACCCTTGAAGGAGCAGGTATCACCCTTGGTAAATCTTATCCCAACCCAGTGGTCAATCATATGATTGCCAGAGAAACCGCGCTGGATGCATACCAGCGCATGAGATCGGCAAAGAAAAAGTAACTCCTTACTCAGGGCGGCTTGTTGAGGTTGCTTGCGTGGAGCCCGAGGATTGCAACGTGTTGAAATTTACGGGAACTTCATTAGACAAAACCAGTTCAAAATCATCCTGAAATCCTTCAAAATACCCAATGACAGATCGAATGTATTGGCGAGTTCCCGGATAATCCATTTGTCGGAGAAAAACCACGCTGTTAGTAGCTCCCTCGTCGGCCATCCATTCAAGCACAGCCTTGCGCCCGGCGTTGTAATCCGCCAGAGCATAAACGAGCGGCCGGTCCTTTTCCGCATACCTTTGAAGCATCTTGGATAAATAAAAGGCCCCTGCCAACGCATTGGTTCTGGGATGGATCAGATGCTCGGGCTGAAAGGAGGGAATACCCTCCGCATCCGCCCATTCAAATGAGGCCATGTCGGTCAACTGCATCAACCCCAATTCACCCACTCCCCCCCTGGCATTGGCGTCAAGACGACTTTCCTGCCACGCAACCGCCTTGACAATGGCTGGATGCACGCCGTAGAGGATACCTGCATCTTTGAAGAGACCGTCATAACGATGAGTATCAACAGCATCGCGTCGAAAGTAGATCAGGAAAAACCCTGACACTCCAAAAACAAAAACAGTCAGCATGGTCGTTGACAAACGCATTGAAGAGGAAACAATACAACAAGGCTTCAAGAATGCCAAATGTGGACCCTGAACAAAAAAATGAAAAATTCCATTGCAAGAAACCGAATTTTACTCCTTATTACTGCCCTGTCTCGTGTCGGAGCGTAGCTCAGCTTGGCAGAGCGCCAGCTTTGGGAGCTGGATGTCGCAGGTTCGAATCCTGTCGCTCCGACCATTTTCCCCATCAACTGCTTTCAGGTTTTAAAACTGAAATTCACAACCCCCAGTTACAACAAATCAGTTGAATTTACTGCTGTCGGAGAGGCCTTGGAACATTGCCGCCTTAAACCTGCCGGCTATTTCAGATGAGTCACTGACTTTCAATTCCCCTGCGAATATCAACCCAATTGTGCCCACGCTTAACTTGTTTTCAACATCACATTCGGATAGGTGTTGGCCGTGGTTCCTAAAGGTTCAAATTACTCCTTATAAGACTTCATTGCTGAGAAAGTGAGCATGTCTGACATCTATCAGCCTGCCATGCTTGAAGTGCTTTTGGAAAAAGTGTAGCCATCCGTTACCCTTGTCTAAGGAGAGGAAAGACATGCACCAGTGGTGCGTGCTGTTGCGTCCTGATGGCATTGGGGCTGGAGGATGCCAATCGGCATTTCAAAACCGCTTGCGGTTTGTAATGGACGATTCTGATGCGTCAGGCACGCTGATGTGATGGTGATTAGTAGCTGTTTCATTTTCCTTCAGCTTTTAGTTCTTCACCTGTCTTGGCTGCGTGTTTGCGGAGGAGGTCGGCGAATTCGGTTTGATTGCTTTTGATGGCTGCATCCAGCGGTGTAATGAGCAGGGTGTCGTCACTAGACTTAGCATTCACATCCGCACCATTGGTAATTAACAGTTCTGCGATTTCTTTTTGGCCATCAGCAGCCGCATAAAACAAAGGAGTGGTTCCTACATCAGTCTTTGCATCCACATCCGTCCCAGCAGCCAAGTGTTGTTTGATGGCTTCTATATTACCAAACAAGGCAGCATCGTGAATTGAGATGTCTGGTGCTTTGGCTGTCGACTGTTCTGGCTTTGCAGCATCGACAACTGTTTCGGCGGGCTGTGATTCTGCTGAAGAAGGTGGTTGTGCTGGCACTCCAGCATCGGGGTCAACAGGTTTCACTTCTGGTGCAGGGTCAATCGCTGCAACTCACCACACCCGACCAGCACCACAGCTGCGATTGCTGTAAGTGTTATATGTTTCATTTAGCTTCGGCTTTCCTGATTAACAATTCTTTGTGCCTCGTGTTATCGAAATCATCTAATCTTCCATAGGCATCTACCTTGCCATCTTTGAATCGGATAAAAGCTTCATAGACCATGAACCCATTAGGTTTCAAGAGTTCCTTATCAAAGCCCCTGTATATAAAATATTCCGAACCGTCCATGGCCGCGACCCTGAACGGTTCTCCGTGCAAGGAAATAACAGCCTGTTTATCCATGCCGATAGAAACGGTGGATAAATTATAGTTTTTAGTTAAAGCGCAACCCACCAGCAACATGGCTGCGGTTGTTGTGATTAGGAGTTGTTTGATCATGTAAACCTAATTACCCGCCAATGATTGCTAATGTTGCATTAAAAAAACATAAATTATTATTTTATTTTTCTACACCTTCTCAACCAACCGAATGCATTGACGGGATAGGATCAAAGTGGTCGAGGTTACGAGAACTGATCAGCAACATGTCGTCACTTGCAAAAATTCCTATCGTTGAAACCATGCTGTTCATTGATGAATTAAGGGTGAGTTACGGCGTTTTATTGAATACCATGGTTTTTTGACTTAGGTAACTTCCATCTCTCAGCATCTGGTAAAAAGCTCGGACTTCCTTGTCATTGCTGACTTCTCTCACATATCTTCGATCCAGATAATTTTGGATAAAAGTTTTGTCACCCTCAATTTGCCAATAGCCAGCGTGATTGAACTTGTTCTTATTGATACACCACATCGACAACTTACCATTGGATGGATCTTTGACGCTTAGTTGATATCCCC
>ERZ1048872.2969-NODE-2969-length-11458-cov-5.864685_pt1 | contig 11458 bp, 11 predicted proteins | sample MGYA00383100_ERZ1048872 | MGnify/ENA primary metagenome ERZ1048872 (study PRJEB29581, sample SAMEA5548370) | metagenome | biome: marine; feature: coastal; material: water | depth 50 m | study: Short-term variability in the microbial, nano- and picoplankton... | reverse complement strand
AGTTCCTGTTTTGCCATCAAAGTACTGAATAGAATTATCTGATTTCGTGCATGCGTATTTAGGCAGCAGAACGCGCACATCATGGCCAATTTTTTTAAGGTCAGGGGACAATGACCCGGCCAAATAGGCCAATCCGCCGGTTTTAGCAAACGGAAAAACTTCTGCGGCGACCTATAAAATTTTCAAAGGATAATTCATAAGTTTGCACCTTATGAAATGCGCACTAAAAAGTCAATTGAAGTGGATTTCCCCCCAAAATCGTTGATTGCATGGCAGTTAATATTTATAATTAAAGCCTCTAACATAAAATTAAGTATTCAATGAATAATAAGAAAATTGTGCTGGCGGTATCGGCAGGGATAGCAGCTTATAAAGCTGTGGAGTTATTAAGGTTGTTGATGAAAGAGGGCGCCGAGGTGCAAGTTGCGATGAGTGCCAACGCGGGACAGTTTGTAACGCCTCTCACGTTCGAAGCATTATCGGGGAAGCCTGTTTACCGCCAGATTTTTGATGCGAAAAATTCTGCGGATATGGAGCATATCCGTGTTGCTGAAAACGCGGACTTGATGCTCGTAGTGCCTGCCACGGCATCGACTATTGGGAAAATGGCAAACGGTTTGGCGGATGATGCCTTGAGCAATCTTTACCTGGCTTTCAAAGGCTCGGTAATGGTTGCTCCAGCGATGAATGACGGAATGTGGCAAAACCCTTCAGTGCAAGATAATATTAAAAAACTAACATCCCACGGCGTGGAATTTATCGACCCGGAGCAGGGCGAACTGGCCTGTGGTGCAACGGGGCTTGGCCGTCTTGCCGAGCTCGATACGATTATGGGACGAGTGAGAAATCATCTTAATCAGCTACATGACTTGCAAGGCTTGCGTATTCTGGTAACAGCAGGGCCAACCCACGAACCTTTGGACCCTGTGCGTTATCTCTCCAATCCTTCTTCAGGCAAAATGGGGTATGCGGTGGCAGAGAAAGCAAAAGCTCGTGGTGCTGAGGTCGTTTTGATCAGCGGTCCGACAAACCTGACTCCCCCTGTGGGAATAAAGTTTGAATCTTGTAAAACTGCGGCAGAAATGAACAGTTTAGTCCAAAAGCATTTTCCAGAATGTGATGTGCTGCTGATGTCTGCGGCTGTTGGCGATTATACTGCAGAGAAGCTAGAAAAGGAAAAAATCAAAAAGCAGGGGGAGGAAGGGCGGACTCTTAAACTCGTTGCCACGAAAGACATTCTGATGGAAGCGTCTAAAATAAAAACGCGACAGTTCGTAGTCGGGTTTGCCGCAGAAACGCAAAACCTGATTGAAAGTGCTCTGGAAAAGTTAAGGAAAAAGAAACTAGACTTGATTGTTGCCAACGATATCAGCGCACCTGGAATTGGTTTTCAGTCTGATAATAATCAGGTGACATTGATTGGCTCCGATGAAAAAATTGAGAACCTACCACGAATGACTAAGAAAGAAATTGCCAATATCTTATTAGATAGGATCAGTTGCGCGAAAGGCTAGGGTAGAGATTTGGTACAACGAAAGCCGATGCTGGTAGATCGGTTTACTGGAGTGGTGGCGTTTCTATAGGTCAAGTCCACGTCTTCGGCATTATGTCTCCAGCTACCTCCACGGATGATTTTATACTTGCCGGTTTCTGGTCCCGGTGGATTTTTCTTGGGGGAAAATAAATAGTATTCAGGAAAGTGCCAGTCGCTCACCCATTCGGCAACATTGCCGGAAAGGTCGTAGACCCCATAGTCAGACTTACCGTTTTCAAAAGAACCGACGGCCGTGGTTTTTTTTATATCTTCGTTATAATTGAGTTTGTTGGAATCAGGGGGTGTGTTGCCCCAGGGATATTTTACCGAACGTTTGCCTCGTGCAGCTTTTTCCCATTCCGCTTCTGTGGGTAGCCGCTTGTTTTGCCATTCGCAAAATTTCACCGCTTCTTTCCAGGCAATCCCCACAACAGGTTGCTTTGGTTCTTTAAAGTTAGGACTGTTCCACCCCATTGGTTTTTTACCACCTGTTTCCTTTACATATTTTGCATAAGCGCCATTTGTCACTTCGTAAATATCTATGTAAAAATCATCGAGGTAGACTTCGTGAGCGGGGTTTTCGGGGCCCAAAGTGTGTCGGTCGGTGTTAAACAGATCATGCGGTCGTAATTCCAGCATGGACTTTTTGCTTCCCATCTGAAAAAGCCCCTTGGGAATCAATACCATGCCCTCTGGGGACGATTCTTCACTATAGGTTGGGGTAGTCAGGAAAACGGAAAAAAGTAATAAAAATAGGGTTTTCATCATCGTAAATTGGGATTTTTAAAGATCGGATTATAGAGAATTTGCTGTCGCTTAGCAATCAGCAAAATTTGCAAACTAACCCTATTTTAAAGGAACTTAGAGGCTCGATCAATCGGGGCAATGGCAATTGACAGTGCTGTTTAATAGTACTAGAATCTTCAAATCTCACCACAAAAAGGTTTTTTAAACTTATTGAGCCGGATAGCCGATAAGGCTTGAAAACTTGGAGTTTTAAATGGAAGACCCAAAAAAAGAACCTATCGCAATAAGTCAGAATCAGGACTCAAAGCTGTGCCTTAATTGTGGTTTCCCCAACCGCAATACTGATAGCCAGTGTATGTATTGTCGAACCAGTCTGAAAGAAGATGCTGGGTTGATCAACTGGTTAAGGCAGACTTATTATGTTCTTCGATGGCGCTGGCAACTCAAGCAAAAACGAGAAGATATAGAAAAACCAGTATCCAAAACTCCTTTTTATAGAACCGCCGGATATTTTTTTATAGGACTTGTTTTGAGTGGTGCTGGAATATTTGTCTTCACTAGCGCGGTTGGTCAAAACTCTTTCAGCAGTGGCTTGATTGCATTGCTTTTAATAGGTTATGGGGTTTTTACGTTGAAAAACCTTATCATTAAAAAAGAATAGCTCTCGCCAGCCTAGAAACACATCATTCCCCTTGCCAATTCTTATGCCTATATCTTGCCTTTGGCAAAGTAAGTCTTATAAATAGTTAAAAGACTCATACTATTAAAAGGTGTACTCTGGTTTGGTATAAATAAGTTTACTCTATTGACAATGCGAGACGTGATTTCTGAAAAAAATGAAACGATAGCTCTACCCGTAAAAGGCATGAGTTGTGCCAGTTGCTCGGCACGAATTGAAAAAAAAGTCGGGGAGTTAGATGGAGTCTCTTTGGCCAAAGTCAATTTTGCCGCTGAAATGGCAACCGTAGAGTTTGACCCTGAAAAAATTAGAGCAGAACAGTTTCCTGAGGAGATCAAAAAACTCGGGTTTGAGGTACCTTCGGTACATGAAACCTTTTCTATCGAAGGGATGACCTGCGCATCCTGTGTTTCCAGGGTTGAAAAAAAACTATCCTCTCTCCCTGGCGTGTCGGATGTGAAAGTTAATCTGGCCACAGAACAGGTATCCATTGAATATCTTCCTGCTCTTATTGTGTTTAACGGACTAAAAGAAACTCTGTCTAATGCCGGGTATATCTTGCGTCCCGCTAAATCAAGCGAGGGTTTAACCTCTAATGAAGAAAATCGACATCTCAAAGAACTAGCAAGTTTAAAACTGAAATTAATTGTCAGCGGTATGGCTAGTATTTTGGTGATGACTTTAAGCATGAAGGGTGAAGGTATGGCACTGCCTCTATCTTTAAATCTCATGCTATTTATTTTAGCGACTCCTGTTCAGTTTTATTGCGGCAAACAATTTTATCGTGGTGCTATTAATGGCATACGTCACGGATATGCAGATATGAATACTTTGATTGCGGTAGGAACTTCTGCCGCCTATTTGTACAGCACGGTGGCAACATTTTTCCCTTCATGGATTCGTATGGCAGATGAAAAAGTGGCGGTGTATTTCGATACCTCGGTAATGATTATTGCTTTGGTTCTGTTGGGGCGGTGGATGGAATCGCGTGCCAAGCTAAGCGCCTCGAATGCCATCAAGAAACTGATGCAACTGCAACCGCGAACGGCAATAGTAGAACGGCAAGGAGAAGAGGTAGAGATTAGTATTTCAGAACTGGTTGTCGGGGATCGTGTCTGGGTGCGCCCTGGAGAACAAATTCCTGTGGATGGGAAAATATTTGAAGGCAACTCATCGATTGATGAGTCCATGCTGACCGGGGAAAGTGTGCCGTTGGAGAAGAACGTTAGCGATGATGTTTTTGGAGCCAGTATAAATAAAACTGGATTCTTTAAAATGAAGGTAACTCGGTTGGGTCAGGATACTGTTTTGGCGAAAATTATTAAATTGGTGGAAGAGGCGCAAGGATCGAAAGCGCCGGTACAAAAGCTGGCTGATAAAATTGCAGGGATTTTTGTTCCGTCGGTGATGGGACTGGCTGTTATTACATTTTTATTCTGGTGGTTGTTCGGAAATTCTTTTACTGAACTTCCCACTTTTTCTTTTGCTCTCATGGCTTTTATTTCTGTGTTGATCATTGCCTGTCCATGTGCGTTGGGCCTGGCAACTCCTACCGCTATCATGGTGGGTACAGGAAGAGGGGCGAAAATGGGTGTCCTGATAAAGGGTGGAGAAGCTCTGGAAAGAGCAGAAAAGCTAGATACCATCGTATTCGATAAAACGGGAACCTTGACAATGGGGAAACCGGAGGTGACCGATGTTCTTCTTGCACCTGCAACGAAACTAGATGCTGAACAGTTACTCGCTCTTGCGGGATCTCTAGAGAAAGGTTCTGAGCATCCTCTTGCGCAAGCCGTTGTGGCTGAGGCGAAAAGGAGAGGGCTAAAACTTAAAACACCCGATGATTTTCATGCTTTGCTAGGATTCGGTGTTGAAGGAAAAGTAGACGACCAGAAAGTATTGCTTGGCAATAAAAGATTGATGGTAGAAAACCAGATCGATATATCCTCCATTGATGACCAACTGGTTAAGCTGACGGAGAATGGCAAAACCCCGATGATCCTCTGCGTTGACGGGCAGGTGGCAGGACTCCTAGCCACAACAGATGCCCTAAAGCCACACGCTAAAGAAAATATTTTGCATCTAAAAAAAATGGGGTTAGAAGTTGTCATGTTAACGGGAGATAACTCTAATACTGCGCAAACAGTGGCAGGGCAGTTGGGAATAGATAGAGTGGTTTCGGAAGTGTTGCCATCGGGGAAAGTGGATGAAATTGAAAGGATCAAACAATCCGGACATTGTGTTGCAATGGTTGGAGATGGAATCAATGATGCTCCCGCACTGGCTGGGGCCGATGTGGGGATTGCTTTAGGGAGTGGTACCGATGTTGCGATGGAAGCCTCAGATATAACCCTTGTTGGCTCAGATATTAAGGCTGTTGTAGAATCAATCGAGTTGAGCAAAGCCACCATGTCTAAAATCAGGCAAAATTTGTTCTGGGCTTTTATTTATAATATTGTTGGCATTCCTATCGCGGCAGGTGTTTTATATCCGGCGTATGGAATTCTTTTCCAACCTGTATTCGCTGCCGCAGCAATGTCTTTAAGTTCCGTATCCGTTGTAGGGAACTCCCTTTTGTTGAATAGGTATACTAAAGTTAATTCATAGCTAATTCGATTTTTGTGATACAAAAAAACCAAGATAAAACCCTTCAACCTTTTTTATTTTCCACGTTTGTTGTAGTGATAATTTTTTGTTTGCTGGAAATGATTTTGCATTTTTCTGGCTTTCAACCTTTTATTTCCTATAAAAAGTTTATTTTTCCTGCCTGGATGGAAGAGTTGGACCCCTTGGTGATGGCAAGATATCAGAGGTATGTGGCGGAGCAGGGATTCGTGAGTGAAGATGTTTATGCCTATCGCCCTGATTTGCGTTACGGTTATTTGCTGAAACCTAATCTGCAACTTACAGTTTTAAATTATTCCTCTGCATTATTTTTTGACAAACTTCCACCTTGGACGATTGCGTCGAATGCAAAGGGGTATCGTGTTTCAGTGCAGAATCCTATAGTCGGCGAGACAGAAGGACATACCCTACATGTGCTGGGAGATTCCAGCAGCTTCGGCTGGGGAGTGGACTTTGAAGATTCTTACCCACAACAGCTTGCGGAAAAATTAAAGCAACTTCCCCTAACCTCCAGTATCACTGTCGAAAATTATTCTACGCCAGGTTTTACTTCGTACCATGGACAATTATTGCTGGAAGATAAGGTGAAAATAAAAAATGGAGATATCGTTCTGGTCTCGTTTGGTTCGAACGATTCTTATCCTTCTTTAAAATCAGATAGTGTGCGGTTTCAGGCGCGCAACTCAATGGTGGGGAAAATAAGCTGGTCTTTGAATCGCTTGATGATAATAAAATGGATGCGAACCTTGATTCATTCTTTACCTGAACCGAGAATTCCAAAAACAAAAAACAGCAGAGTTTCATTAGAAGAATATCAGAAAAACCTTGGTGAAATTTTCAAAGAGATTTTGCAACGCGGAGGAAAACCTCATTTCATAAATGTTTGTAACGGAAGGGTATATCGCGATGTTGCTAAGCAGACAGCAAAATCTGCACATATTCCATTTTATGATTTCCCGGAGATTTTTAAGCCGTATTTATCAAAGGTGCATGACCTTTTTCCTGAAAAATTTGTTACTTATTTTGAGGCTTATGGAAAGATACTGGAAAAAGAAACGCAGCTTGTATTTCTGTTTCCAGATTTATGTCACCCTAATGCTATTGGACATGGATTAATGGCGAATGCCCTTTTTGAAGGACTTGAGGGAGAAATTCTCAATTGAACCCATGTTTCTAGAAACACTCACCTCTTTCTTAATATCTACAATCAATCCTTCTACATCATTTAACGAATCAAGTAATGCGATGCCTTTTTCTGAACCGAGGACGAAAATTGCTGTGGAAAGGGCATCGGCATCCATGACATTTTTTGCGATAACGGTGGCAGACATCGAACCGATTGTGGCAGGGTATCCGGTTTTGGGATCGAGAATATGATGATAGCGTTTTCCATTCTGTTCAAAATATTTCTGGTAGTCTCCTGAAGTAGCAACGGCTTTCCCCGAGATAGAGAAAGAGGCCAGCAGGGACTCTGAATTTCTCGGGTGCTGAAGTCCGATTCTCCAATTCAGTTGGTCTGATTTTTTTCCTATGGATTTAAGGTCACTACCGGAGTTGATCAACGCGTTTTGAATTTTTTCCCCCTTTAAGATATCAATGGCCTTGTCAATAGCATAGCCTTTGACTATAGCTCCTAAATTTAGCCGCATCCCTTTTTCAGGTAGAAAAATATTTTGTTCTTGTAGTTGAATTTTTCTGAAGTCAATTTATTTAATCGGATCTGCAATGGAGTTTTCTGAGGGCAGGGAGGGAGCATCAAAATTCCATAACTTTTGCGCAGGGCCGATGGTGATATCAAATGCACCCTCTGTTTTTATGGACCAGAAAAGAGACCGTTAAATAACAGTCATTAATTCTTTAGAAACTGGGACGCGATCTTTTCCTGCCGCCTGATTTATTTTTGAAATTTCAGAGTCTGGAATAAGAATGCTCATCAGTTTTTCCAGTCTGCAAATCTCCCTGAATGCCTCCTGAATAGCAGTTATGGCGAGCATCTCATCTTTTTCTATGAAAAAAATTTCGACCAGTGTTCCCATTAAAAACTGTGAGCGTCGATGATTCAACTCATTGGGATCACCGCATGCAGTGAACAACAGACAACTGATTAGAATAAATGAGAGGAGTCTAAAACCGGGCAGGTGGGGAAGGGTCATCGGTCAAATTCAGATACCAATACTTCTCTGTTATAAGCTGCTACCACTTCCCCGCGATTGACCATGCCTATGACTCGCTTGGGGTCATTCTTATGTACAACAGGGAGTTGTTCTACATCTAGGTGGGCAAATAATTCCATGGCTTGATTTAAATTAGTATCCGGGGTAAGAGATTTTACAGGTTTGACCGAAAGGTCATTGGCGACCACCAGGTCTCCCAACTCCTCTTCAAAAATCATTTCTCGCACCATATGGAAAGACAGGATTCCAGACATCTCCCCCTGACTGTTGATAACGGGAAAGTAAAAGTTCTTTGAATGAGAAATGGTTTCAAGAATTTTTCTAAAAGGCATTCCCTCTGAAATGGTGGTGACTTCTTTATTCATCACTTCGTCAACTCGAATTGAATTTAGAATAGATACTTCGCGACCGTGTTGAATATTAATTCCTTCTTTAAGAAGTTTTTGAATGTAGATAGAATTTTTTGAAAAGCCTCTGAATGTATAAGCAGAAACAATGCAAGTAATCATGATTGGCAGAATGATGGTGTAGTCATTGGTTAGCTCAAAGAGCATCAGAATATTGGTTAAAGGAGCTTGCATGACAGCACCTGCAACAGCACCCATTCCTACAAGTGCATAAGTTTCTGGTGAAGCTGTTAAGTTTGGACTAATGTCATGTACCAATGCCCCAAATGCTGACCCTAGCATGGCTCCTATAAAAAGAGAGGGGGCGAAAACTCCACCCAGTCCACCCGAGCCTAAGGTTACCGAGGTACTGATTATCTTTAAAAAAATGAGTAGGAATGCCATGCTCCACAGCAGTTCGCCGGACAAAGCTTTTTCCATGAAATCATAACCATTTCCCAGAACTGCCGGGAAGCCAATAGAAATTAAACCAACTATCAATCCTCCCAAAGCAGGTTTTAAGATTTTTGGAATACGCACTTTTTCTTCAAAAAAATCATTTGATTTGAAGTAAACCAAAGTGAACAACCGAGAAACCAGTCCGCATAAAAGACCCAGGAACAAGTAGAGAATGATTTCTGAATAACTGACCAGTTCATGAACGGGCACATGAAATGTGATTTCGTTGCCTTCAAGGGCTCGTCCTGTTGCGGTGCCGATTACGGACGCAACAATGATCGGGCTGAAAGTGTGGATCGTAAAATCGCCGAGGATAATTTCCAGCGCAAATAAAACTCCGGCTAGAGGAGCATTGAAGGATGCGGCTATTCCTGCTGCGGCTCCACATCCAACTAAGACCCGTACCCGCTCCCTTGATAAATGAAAAAGGTTTCCTAATGCTGAGCCTACAGCTGAGCCGATTTGCACGGTGGGTCCTTCACGCCCAGCAGAACCCCCTGAACCAATGGTTAGAGCGGAAGTTGCAGAACAAGTGATCAGAGTGCGCTTGCGAATTTTTCCGGCCTTCAATGCAACTGCATGCATGACCCGGTGTACGCCGTTTTCTTTCACTGCATCAGGAAAGAAGTGGCAAATGATTCCGGTGACTATTCCGCCAAACATTGGCATCAGCGGTAATAGAAAAGGCAATGCTGTCCCTGTAATTCCTAACCAGGATAACCCTTTAGTGGAAAATACAATTCCAAAGAATTCGATCATCCATCTGAACGCCGTGGAAGCAAAACCCGCAAGAAAGCCGATCAATGCAGCTAGTATCAGCATATTGTGATCCTGCATGAGAAGGGTTTTGATTTTTCCTCGGATAATTTCCAGTTTTGCTTTCACGGATATTTATAAGAAATGAGAGTAAAGCCTTATATTATAAAGAAATTAGCTTTTGATAACCATTGCATAATATCGGGACAGTTATCGGGCTTTATGATATGCTTCGAAAAATTTGTGATGGCGATAAGGAAATTCACCCAATGACAAAAACATCAGAAGACATAGTAATTGCTCCATCCATTCTTTCAGCGGATTTTGGTCGCCTGACGGATGAAGTGAAAGAGGTTGAACAGGCGGGCGCAGACTGGATTCATGTGGATGTGATGGATGGACATTTTGTTCCCAATATCACGATTGGGCCAGTGGTCGTGGAGTCCGTCCGCAAAGCAACTGATTTGCCACTCGATGTCCATTTAATGATTGAAAATGCCGATGCTTATATTAAAGATTTTGCCAGTGCCGGTTCCGATATAATTACGGTTCATGTGGAAGCTTGTCCTCACCTGAATCGCACCATTCAGTTGATAAAAGAGCAGGGGATAAAGGCAGGTGTAGTGCTCAACCCCGCGACCCCACTTTCTTCCCTTGAAGAAATTCTCCATGAGATAGATATGGTTCTGCTGATGTCCGTAAACCCCGGATTCGGTGGACAAACATTTATTCGTTCAATATTGGATAAAATTCATAACTTGGATGATGTGATGTCGAATTATGAAAATCCTTTATTGCTGGAAGTCGATGGTGGAATTAAACCGGATAATGCGGGAGATATAAAGCAAGCCGGGGCCAATGTTCTGGTTGCCGGTTCTGCTATTTTCAACACAAAGGATTACAAAAAAGCTATTGAGTCTTTGCGTGAAGCCTAGAGTTAAAAGTAGAGAGGAAACGATCTAATAATAGGGGCGAGACTGCTTAGAAACTTTGCGATTCTTTTTCTGCATCTGCCTGCTTGTCCTGAGCCCAGAAAACGGTGCCTAATCCGTTATGAAGATCAGGTGATTTCGGTGCGACCTTCAATGCATGCTTGAAAGTCTTTTCGGCTTTTCTCAAGCTGTTTTGCTCTTTAAACAGGTTTCCCAGATTATAATAAATTTCCCCATCTTTGGGCCTAAGGGTCAGAGCTTTCTTAAATTTTTCCTCAGTTTTACGAAAGTCTTTTTGTTCGTAATAAAGAATTCCAAGGTGGTTGTGAGTGTCTGCATCATAGGGGAATTTTTTCAATGCTTCTTCAAACTTTACGGTTGCAACTTCATCCACACCGAGGCTGGAAAAAACCATACCCTGATGTTGCTGAGCGCGGCATTGACTTACTTGTTCTTTGGATTTAGATGCAGACCGGCATATGCAAAATCGAGCGCCTGATCAATATTATTTTGCTCGTATTCCCGACAGGCAAGAACCAGAAAGTACTTAGGAGATTTATTGTGAAAGGGCCGTGCCTGAGGCACGAATCTTTATTTCTGGCGTGATTTTATTTTGATAAAGCTTAAAAGCGATCAGGCGTTCCTACTCATCGGCCGAGTGACGTGAAATGCTTTGGGAAACCAAGGATTGATTTACAGAACTTTGTGGCACAGCGGAAACCGCAGCTACAATAATCAGTGTCCCAAAACTCATCACAATAATTCGCATACTTGTTCTTCGTATTGAGAACAAACCTCGGTAGACTAATAGTCCACCAAAAAGAACTGCAATGAGAAGTTCTAGATTCATATTAAGAAGTGTTGGTAGAAGTTTTAAACTTGTCAGAAAATATTAACAAATTCGCGCAACTAATTTAAATCTATAAGCTCTTCTTATCAATTTTTAAGTGTTGTTTTTATTATAGAAGTTCCGATATTCGTGTTTAGATTTTCATTAATATTTATGCCGGAAATAGGGAGGGGCATTGAATTGTGATAATAAAGCGTTATAGTTGCAGGGAATCGGTATTTTTCAAAATTGACAATTATTCCCCTTGTATTCACAGGTCGAAAAAGGATAAACTTATTAAAAATCAGTTAATTTTTAAAGATTAAGGCTCTGTTTT
>ERZ1048872.2965-NODE-2965-length-11463-cov-6.775245_pt1 | contig 11463 bp, 10 predicted proteins | sample MGYA00383100_ERZ1048872 | MGnify/ENA primary metagenome ERZ1048872 (study PRJEB29581, sample SAMEA5548370) | metagenome | biome: marine; feature: coastal; material: water | depth 50 m | study: Short-term variability in the microbial, nano- and picoplankton... | reverse complement strand
ATGGAACGACCCAAGTGGTGATCAACTTCGCAAATGGTTGGATATGGACAAGGAAACGTTTTACGACAATCCTGCCATCGCCATTGTGCCCATGGGCTTTTGTTATCCTGGTAAGGGGAAATCGGGTGATTTACCACCGCGACCAGAATGTTATGAGGCGTGGCATGAACGGTTGTTTGCATTGATGCCAGAGGTGGAAATGGTTTTGCTGATTGGGTTATATGCACAAAAGCAGTATTTGGGTAGCTTGGCCAAAAAGACATTGACAGAAACCGTTGCGAATTACGAGCAGTATTTACCGAAGTTTTTTGCCATGCCACATCCTTCTCCTCGAAATCGTTTTTGGTTAAAGAAAAATCCGTGGTTTGAAGATACAGTTGTGCCGATGTTGCAGGCTAGGGTGGAAAGCTATTTAAACGAGTAATTCAAACTAAACCTAGATACGGGGTTAAAATGTGCAACACTAAAAATACTGGTTCTTTGATTTTTGGTGTCGGTTTGGTGTCGTTCTCCAAACATGGCAGCCGATTCTATGGTAAACGAAATTGCTTTAGATAGTTGAACCGTTTTGCCGAGTCCTACTTGTAACCCAAATTCATCAAATATGTACTCATTATGATAAACGCCTTGCCACGGAGAAATAATGGGGGTGGAAGTATTACGTCCCATATTATTATGTGAGGTCAAAGAACCTGTTGTTGCATAACCATCAAGTATAATTACCCAAGACAAAGTTTTTTTTGGCTTTAACGGGGCTTGTATACCGATGCTAAGCATTCGACGCTCAGATAACTCGGTAAAATCGCTAAAGAAGCCAATTGACTTCATATATTTTCGATCCTTGGCGTACGCGAATCTTACACTTGAGTGATGATTCAAAGCAAATTGATAGGTTAGACCCAGGGTTGGTGAAAACCCAGTTTGTATGTTGCTAAGGTCTCCAATTATACTTAAGTCTGTAAGCCGTAAAAAGTTTACACCTATGGTATGTTTTGCGGTCTGGCTCTTGAGAACAGAAGGAAAACCTACAAGAAGGATGCAAATAAAAATGGAGAAGAGTCGGTTCATCTTCTCAGATGTAAAAAATTACCTTGTCAAGATGACGTAATCTTTAAGCAGCTGTTTTAAAAAAGCTACATGGTTTTTCTCTTTACGCTTCAGATCTAGATTTGTTTCAAATGCCTTGCTTGTTTGCCGAATCATGTCGGTATAGGCATCAATATTTGGATATTTCTGGTGTCGGTTCAATAAACGCTTAACCGTCAACATGTTTGTTTCCGTTATGCCAGTTACTTCAGGATATACAGGCGTATATGCAGTCGTACTCGTGATGCTCAAAATGTCTTTCAGGTTATATCCTGAGGTTTGCTTTTTCTTTACTAGTATCGTGTCTGCAATCTTATCGCCAAGTCGTTGGCCTTTGTCAGACGTACTTATCGATATCATACCAACCGCACCAAAAGAAGCCCAAATGTCTATCCATCGAATAGCCCATCTGCGGAAGTAATCAATAAACTCTGGTTGCCCGCCGTCAACTTTTATTACCTTAACACCCATTACCATCTTTCCTACTGTTTGACCGCGAAGCGCCATCTCAAATAGCAGGGTGTAAAAGGAAAATGTAATCGTTAAAATAGTGAACACCCACCATTCGTCTCTCGAACTTTCTAGCAACCAGTTTAAAATGATACCAGCCAAAATCAAAAAGCTGATGATCATAATGATTAAGTCAACAATAAAACCCACAATTCGGTCCATTAAGGTGGCTAGTTTAACCTGTATGACCACATTTTGTGTGGTGGTAATTTCTATTGTTCGCATTAAAAAAATTAGCTACTTTTTCGGTCTCAAAATGAAGGAATCCGAATTCATCGACCAAAATAAGAATAAGTGGATTGATTATGAAAAAATAATCACCCAATCGGAAAATGATCCGGATGAATTAAGCGAAGTTTTTATTCAAATAACAGATGATTTAAGCCACAGTCGATCACATTACCCAAATCGATCTGTACGGGTATATCTAAATGATTTAGCAAGCAAAATATTTGACAAGCTAGGGAAACGTAAACGCCTTGATTTTCAAGTGATAAAGGATTTTTATACCATTGAGGTTCCACAGCTCATGTATCTCGCCCGGCGCGAAATGATTATTTCATTTCTGGTGTTTATCCTCGCCATGGGCATTGGTATTTACTCTTCTATTAAAAATCCAGAGTTTGCATCTGTCGTGCTTGGCGAATCGTATGTGGCCATGACCAAGGCAAATATCGAAAATGGAGATGCCATGGCCGTGTACACTGGAGGTTCTGGTATTGAAGGTTTTTTAATGATTTTAGAGAACAATGCCAGGATTGATATCATGATGTTGGGGCTCGGTTTATTTTTTAGTTTCGGCGCCATTTGGGTGCTGGTCAGAAACGGCATAATGGTGGGCGTTTTTCAATACTTTTTTGTCCAACATGGCGGTTTTAAAGATTCATTGCTGACTATTTGGCTCCATGGGACCATAGAAATCTCAACCATCGGTCTAATGGGTGGTGTAGCCTTGTTGGCCGGTAAAGGACTTTTATTCCCAGGCAATTATACCAGATACCAATCATGGCGTTTAAGCGCTGGCAATGCTGGGAAGCTTTTGCTCATGGTTCTACCTTTCACTTTTGTAGCCGCGGTAATAGAAGGTTTTGTCACACGTATGACGGGTATGCCAGATGCCGTCAAAGGAATATTTATTCTCCTAAATCTTGCGTTGGTGGTGATATACTTTTTTGTTTATCCGGCTATGATGCACAAAAGACATGGAACCAATCCACATCATGAAAAACTGCGGAAAGACCACCCGCCAAAAGTGATATCCGATAAAGAAATTAAAACAACGTCGCAGATAGTCACCGATTCATTTACGACCTATAAAATGCAGTTTGGCAGAAACATCACCCTTTGTCTAATTGCTGGATTGATTTACCCGGTATTGCTCTATTTTAATTTTGATAGATATTTCCTCTTCCATTCTACGCCAGCGATGGAATGGATCAACAATATATTTGATTCAGTCACTAGTTCTAGTAGTTTGGGTAATAGAGGCTTACCCGAAACGTCGGATTATCGATTGTTTACCGGACTGTATTTTGCCATATGGACCATCATCATATTTGCGGTAAATGCGGTTCATGTCTTTGCATTTAAATTGCGCATGAAGCACATGCCTCAGTACTTGTTGATTTTTGCTGTACTGGCACTGGCAAGTTATTTACGCTTCTACCTTAATCCTGGATTCCCGTTGGCCTATTTAACGAGCTATGGAAGTATGATTGCCATAGCACTTGCAGTTACTCTTTTGTTAACCGTTCATTATTACACGGGTAATCGACAAACCATTGTAAACCTATTTTTGGGGAAAGTGTTTCACTTTTTGATGTTATGGCTCTCCGTGTCGGTACTTCTGTTTTTTGTTCAGATGTTGGTCCATTCTGGGTTAACCGAGCTTTCTATTTATGTGCTAAACGACTTGCTGCCATTTGATGCAAATCAAAAAGAGAAGATAGCTATTGGCGCTCAGATATGCCTCTATATGACGGTAGTTATGGCTACCATCCCATTTTATATCTATGCAGTTTATTATATGGTGCTTTCCTTGGTCGAAAAGTATCATGCCATTCACCTAAAGAAGGAAGTAGAAGATATTGTGACTAATGCATAAACTCGTACAAATCATAATTGGCATTTTTCTTATTACGCTTGTTGGAAACACAAGCGTTCAGGCCAACGAACTTGACAGTTCTACTTGGGTGAAAATGTCTGATAAGTATAATTACTCTCCACCGCAAACAAAGGAGAAGGAAGAAGAAAAGCCAGAGCAAAAAAAAGAGAATAAGAAAATACCAGAATATTCTGGAGGAGGCTTAGGTACCAATTTTATTAACATACTGCTATACATTGGCATAGCGGCATTAATTGCTCTACTTATTTATGTGTTGGTACAGGCCGACGTCATTAAAGTGGGCTCAAGAAAGATGAAACTAAATCCAACCTATGATGCCGAAAATCCTGAAGAACTGGTGTTGTCAGAGCTTGAAAAAGAACTGCAAGATGCCGCACAAGCCAATAATTACAATCGTTGCCTGCGATATGAGTTCTTATTGCTTTTAGAAAGACTTCAAGCCAAAGGATTAATACGATGGCATAAATACAATACCAACGGAGAGTATCTCAATCAAATCATACAATTCAAACACTATAAACGGATTAGAGATTTAACAATCGTTTACGAATATTACTGGTACGGCGAACATGTACTGTCTTTAGAAGACTACGAAAAAATTGCGGTGTTGTTCACGCAATTAAGAGAGGAGATGGATCATGCGTAGAAGTAACATTGTATTGATAATTGTCATCTTGGTTGTCGTGGGTTTTTTAATCTATTTGTCCAATTCATCAAGACAAAGCTCAGACATGGCAAAGTGGCGATTTAATTACGGCTACGAAGGTGAAAATCTTCCCTATGATCGTGATTTCTTCATTGATTACATGGAGAAAACGTCCGAGGACTTTACTGAGCTAGAAGAGCGGTTTTCTCGAATAGATAAGGAAGAAAGCAAAGGGTTATATTTTTTCTATAACGACAATTTCGCTATAGATAGAACGGAGTCGGATGCCTTGTATGAATTTGTTGCAGAAGGCAATACTGCCTTGATTATCGCACATGACTTTAATTTCGAATTGTTTAAGAAAATACGCGGGATCCAGTTAAAAAGCGATGACCCTTACTTCAGCATAGATCGTGTTGATTCTGCAATTACGCTCACAGACGAGTTGTCTTTAGATAACAAACCAACATCGATAAACATTATTACATACGGTGAAAACGCATTGAGATCAAGCTTTCTTGTTGACACAAGTAATCTGGCCAATGACATTTATGGAAAAAGTACAACCTATACCTGGGAAGAAGAATCATATGAAGATGAGACGTATGCTTATGAAGAGGAAGAGTATGCATACGAGGATGAGGCATATGATTACGAAGAAGATTCTTATAAATATGAAGAGTTAGAAACAGTTGAGTTAGACCCAGTAGAATTAGGCAAAGAGAACAAGACATTTGATATTGATGAGATTCAGCAAATTACGGTCTTAGGTAAAACTAAAAAACAAGGAGCTAATCTGATTCGAATAGACATGGGGGAGGGGAGCATTTATTTGCACACCAACCCTGTACTATTTACCAACGCCCAGTTTGATAAGCCTGAAATTTTTGAGTACGTCAAAACTATGTTTACCGATATTGATTATACGCAAGTGTATTGGGACGAACTTTCCTTTCAGTTTTTAAATGCAAAAAATGAAGGTTACGGATTATCTGACAAAAGCTACTTTGAATATATTTTTAAAAACAGGGCCCTCAAAGCAGCGTTTTACTTTTTCTTAATAGGATTGATTGTGTTTTTGGTTGTTGGGATAAAGCGTAAATACAATACAATAGAAGTGCTTGATCCAGTTATAAACAGTTCGATTGATTTTTCTAAAACGATAGCTAGGTTGTACTGGTTAAATCCGAATCACCGGAAAATGGCAGACCAAAAAATGAAGATGTTTTTGTTTGAAGTGCGTAACCGATATGGTCTGACAACTCATGAACTCAATGATGACTTTAAGTCTCGATTTAAGTCCAAAACGGGTGTTTCCGACAAGTTGATCAACAGGCTATTTGACGCGTACAGCTTGGCCCGACAGTCTTCAACGATTCATAAAGATGTGCTTATTCAAATTTCAGAGACCATTGTGCTTATCAGGCAGCAATGGAAATAAAAATCAATCGACTTGATTGATAATCTGACGTTGGAAGTTGACATTTTTGGTGATTGAATTCACTGAAATAGTAGCGCCGCTTATACCATCAATGTTTTTCCCAACTTCAAAATGTCCCTCTTTTGTAAACTGTTTTAACCAACCTTTGTTCGCGATTTCATATCCGTGGTTTGAGGTGTATTCCAAAATGCGAACTTTTTTTATGCGTTTTAAGTGGTCAAATATGGTGACAAAGAAAAATTGTTCGAATGCAAGGCTATCCTTACGTGGTTTGTTGCAACCGCCTAATTGGCAGCCTAAAGCCCTTGTTGCAACAGTAAATCCTTGTACACTGTCTCCTTCAATCACTTTATACACTTCGTGATTGATTTTTAAACTGTCAGGCGTTTCTATGGAGAAGTACTGACTCTCTTTGCCAAAGGTTTTACGCACCACTTTGTCCATTTTTTTGCAAACGTTTTGTGGGAAGTAACTAAAAGTAGCCACTCCAAAAGCCGCGCTAAACGAACAAAATAATATGATCGCAAATCCTTTCTTCATCAATTATCTAAACCAGAAACCTAAGCCTAAGTTGACCGTATTGTTAGTTACATTATTACCATTGGTGCTGTGTTGAAAATCTGCTTTCGCAACAAATGCTTTGTCAAGAAAAAGACTTAATCCTGTTGTGATTATAGTTTGCTCGTACTGTGCATTTGCAGGTGTTTCTGTAGTCGTTTGGTGGTGCGTATTGTAATTTGAATACCGCACAAATGGAACAAGCTTGTTTTTGATTTTCAAAAGCTTACTGACATCATAACCACACTCCGCGTAATAGCCATATGCTGCTGTACCCAAATCAGAGTCAGCAAAGCGGTTGTAAGCACTTGTGTTGTTATACATGCCGTATATCACTTGCCCGCGCGCTTCAAATTGTTTTTTAGAGTACCTAAAATCCAACCCAACCATTTTTACACCAATCACAGAACTATCCGCCATGGCAGATTGCATGGTGCTGTCTGAGTTTAAGTTAGCAAATAAGGAAGATTCAGTTGTGCCCATGTAAACTGCAGCGCCAATGTTTAGTCCTCTGATGCCATAGTAGTTCACTTTTGTCGAAAGGTCTGGTTGACGCATTTTTGCTTCTGAACCTTTTTGTCTTGCACCTCTAATTGGAGCCTTTCCGCTAAGCCGGGTATCACCGTTATAACCCATTGGGCCGTTAACTACGAATACCTGATAACGTAAATTGATGTCCGGTAAATTCCCAGTAAAACCTGTTCCTAGCTCTCTCCAGGTACTTGGAACCATTATTTTGTCAATGAGTGGACGTTCCACACCATTGAACGTAGTAGGTTCGTGATATTCATTCACAATACCCATTGGGATAAGTATTAAACCTCCCTGGAAGTTTAACCAAGGTTTTAGTTGATAGTTTAAAAAGGCTTGCTCTAGGTATACCTCTTTAATGTGCTCTATTTCAATCTCAGTAATAAACGATGTTCTGCTGTTAAATTTGTAGCCGAACAATAACACCTGGCGGTGAATATCCATGTTGCCATTCTGGATTTTGCCAGTATTTACGGGTTGATTGTAATGCGCTTCTCCGTAGGCTGCCATCAATAACTTACCACTTTTAGCAGCGATTAAGGTTTGTGCAGAGTTCTTGGTGTTGTAAACGCTATCAGTGCTTTGTGCTGAAGCAATAAATACTGTTATAAATAATGTCGTAAACGCAATTAATTTTCTCATCCTTTCAATTTTATGGGGCAAAATTATTTTTATTTAGAATGATTAAAAATAAAAAGTGAAAAAGTTTTAATGATAAATGTCACATTGACTAGACGCCTAGTCAAATGACTCCGAACCTGGTCCTGAATTGATATCAAAATTGAACTCGGTTACCCCTTTAGATTTCTTCACTTTGTTCTCTCGAGTATAACGTGAAGGGAGCCCATTTTGACCATATTCATACTGCCGAACTGATTCAGATACTATTTCCCCTTTTTTAAATCGGGTGGTAACATGCGATACGAAGTAGTGGTCTGCATCAAAAGTTTTGTCTGTAACGCTACGAAGGGTTCCTTTTCTATAGTATTTGCTTAAAGTATTGGTGATGGTTGAATCGTCGTCATCATATTCAATATCATATTCGTAGGCAATAACCTCTTCAACACCTTTTAATCTTCTGTAGTGTTCCAACTTGCCAGACGTATTCATTCTGTTAATGCTTTTTACAAGTTCTCCTTTTTCGTTCACGTTTTGATATACGTAAGTGGTAGTTCCATCTTCATTCTCTGTGACACTTGTACATATGGTCGTTGTATCCTTATGCTTTAATATTTCGGCACCCTCTTCTTTACACCTGTAATCCCAGATGTATTTCACCTTCCCATTCCCTTTATAGATGGTCACTTGCTGTAACTTGTCCGCTTCGTCATACTCATTTACCCATCGATATTTTAGTTTCCCTTTTTTATAATACAAGTCAACAGCGCTATTGTCTTCATTTTTAAGTCCTCGAACGACGTAAAGTAACGTATCAGAATCTGCATTAAGTTGTACGTACGCTCTTTTAACCCCTTCAAAGTGTTGCCTGTGAAATTTCTCCAGTTCACCCTTGCGGTTGAAATAGCTATGTGATTCCAATCGACCGTCGTCGTAATATGTATAAGAACTTGAGCCTAAAAACTTCTTATTTGTTTTGCCAAATATTTCAAGAATTTGACCATTGCTGTTGAAGAAGAATCTATTACCATAGAAATATTTCTTTTGCTTACCATTCTTCTTAAAGCCGTATCGTTTTGTTTCAATCCTTCTGATGTTATTGTCAATGATGTATTGCTTTTTTTTCGCGTCTAGCACGGGTAATTCTAGGAATACAAATGGGTCTGTTACTTTTCGGTATTTGTAATAATCTTGGGCATTCACCTTGGCAACAAATAGGAAACAGAAAGTAAATAAAGTCAGTCTTAGAGTCATGGTGTTTTAACGCTTGGTGAGCAAATGTAGTGTATGTGAAAATTGAATATTGCAAGACCCAATGGATTTAATGAAGCGTATTGGATGTCGGTTTATTTTGATTACATCATTTCCGTTAGGGCATTTGTCACTTCTTCCACGGTAATGTCGTTGATGCTATCGAAGTCACCCTTCATGCCAGAATGAATATGGTGTATTGCGCGTTGGTTGGGATATAACGGGTAAAAAACATCTTTAACTCCAGGGCCAAAAAGTGCGACCAAGGGTTTTTGCTCAACTATGGCAAAATGTAAAGGGCCGCTTTCGTTACCCACAAAAAAGTCGCATTGTCGCATTACTGCTGCGAGTTGCATTAACCCAGTTTCTCCAGCTATGTTGATTGCATTGTTGCATTGATCGGCAATCAATTGGTTTAAGTCATGCTCATTTGGTGAACCAATCAGCAAAGTTTTTAAGCCATATTCGGTATGAATTATGTCAATTAATTTGGCGAAACGCTCTACCGGCCATCTTCGGGCTTCGTCTCTGGCGCCACAGTGCATAACCACATACTGACTGATGCCATATTTGGCGGTCAAACCGCGCACAGATTCTTGGTCGTCTTCCGTAATATGTAATTTGGGCTTGCTCCACTGATACGACTCAGGAAATAATGCCTGAACAGTTTCTTGATTCGTTTCAATTTCATGCTTTTGCCCGCCGTTAAACTTGTTTTGTAGGCGTACACTTCCTCTATCGAAATACCGAGAGCACTTCCCAAGTAAAGCACGTTGCATGGTTTGCCAGTTTCCCCTAAAATCGATTTGTATATCGTATCTTGTCTGAAGGTTGTGTGGGTCATTAACAATTGAAGTGACAGCGCTAGTTTGATCTACCAACGCATTGTTCATAGACTTGCAGTATACATCAATGGTAGCCTTCGGGAACTGATCAGCAATAGCTTCAATACAATGAAGTGTATATATCATATCGCCAATTTCATCGAGTTTCACGATGAGCACAGAACCAACTTCCTTCGGACGAGGTAGAAATGCGTTTACTAACGTCGACACGAAGGATGTGCAGAAATACAGTAGTTTTTCGGTATCCACTAAATTTTGGTTAGGGGGTAAAGAATTGGTTTGCTCGGACTCGCATCCGACTCAAAAGCTGCTATTTGAATTTGCAGTAGGTAGTGCCCATCTGCAACTTCATCAGTAATGTAAGCCAGTTCGGTTATGGTGGATGACATTCTTGGATTTTCAGGGTATTGCCAAAAAGCATGATGCGCTTTAAGCAATCCACCATCTTCTTCTCGATCCACTGAAGGTAAATCAACAATTAGATGCTTGATATTATGCGTAGCAAGTAAGGCGGTAAAATCTGGAGATAGATAAGCTGGATTTGTGCCAGAATAGCGCCTTGTCAATTTATTCGGAGAGTTTGGTAAAGTTCGTATAACCAGAGAGTCAACTGAGTTTAGATCGTAATGCGCAAGCGACTCTTTCAATAATACTTGATCGCCGTTGTCGAGATGCTCGGGTGAAATGGTCACCACTAACGCCATTGTTGTAAAGTCTTTGAGGCATGCATTGATAGTTTGCCCACCATCACTGATGTGTCCAACACATTCTGTATGGGTTCCGTTGCCATGTGCATTAAAAGTAATGTCTTCACAATTGCATGCACCACCCTGTGTGACCGACCCCACAAATCCTCCTGCTCTAAAGGGTTCGAATTTGGGATCCTCGAGATAGTAAGCGTTTACATTTTCTGATCCGTTTCTAATTGGTGTAGAAAGGTCATGAAATAGTGTACTTTCAAAAGTGTACGCTTGTCCGTTGTGGTTGAATTGAAACTCCATAGATGAAAGTCTCAAAAATACGCTTCCTATACATTTTTAATCATCCACATCTTGAATCTGTATCAGAAACTTAAAAAAAATCGTTCTTTGTACCAATGGCGATAAATAAGTATCAAACCAGAACCATAGTTAAGGTAGCATTGTTTGTTGTTGCCATGTCTATTGTCGCTTTGTCGCTTTTATATACAGACAACCTAGCAAAAAACCTTAAAGAAGACGAGCGTTCTAAGGTTGCGTTATGGGCAGAAGCAACAAGATTAATTGCTACTTTGGAAGTGGAGGACCAAACAGATGTGACGTATGCACTTTCAGTAATACGTGCAAACAACACGATTCCGGTTATTGTCACCTTAGAAGACGGTACTGTAATCGCACATAGAAATATCGACTCGGCTTCAGCCGAAGATAAAGTTTACATCCAAGACGAAATTGAAGATATGAAAGCTGCAAACGAGCCCATAATTGCTGGTTTGTACGAAGATCAAAACATCATAATCTATTACGAAAACTCCATTTTCTTTACCAAGTTGAAACTATACCCGTACGCTCAATTAATCATCATTGCGGTGTTCTTGCTGGTGAGTTATTATGCGTTCAGTTATGCCAAGCGTTCAGAGCAAAATCAGGTTTGGGTAGGGATGAGTAAAGAAACTGCCCATCAATTAGGGACACCCATATCCTCATTGATGGCTTGGATGGAACTTATAAAGGGAAGTGACGGCCAAATTTCTGAGGAGATATACGACGAAATTAACAACGATATTGTTCGCCTTGAATTGATCACCGAGCGGTTTAGTAAAATTGGTTCTGAGCCCGTCTTGAGTACAACGCACATGAAAACGGTGGTTGAC
>ERZ1048872.2964-NODE-2964-length-11473-cov-10.452619_pt1 | contig 11473 bp, 13 predicted proteins | sample MGYA00383100_ERZ1048872 | MGnify/ENA primary metagenome ERZ1048872 (study PRJEB29581, sample SAMEA5548370) | metagenome | biome: marine; feature: coastal; material: water | depth 50 m | study: Short-term variability in the microbial, nano- and picoplankton... | reverse complement strand
CAGATATGACGCTAAATGAGAAGCGGACAGCACATCACCGAATGACCAACCTATTATCAGGTCCCCAACAATAAAGCGGGAATTAAAAAGCATAATCCCGCTTCAACGCTGAGATTGAATGGCGTTTGTAATCTGTTTGATTTTTTCGTTGATTGACTTTGTATCTGTAGGCCATTCATTCTTGGCAATTAACACACGAATCTCATCTGCCACTTGGATATTCACCTCGGCAGGCAATTCGTTCATCATAGTGATCGTATCTCTGCGAATGCCAGAGAGTTCTAGCGATACCGACGCCGGTCCAGATTTTGGCCCTGAATTGGCATTTAACAGGCCAACCTCTGGAATATTATCGTAGCTATCTGAAATTTTGGACAGCGATGCTCCTCTGGATTTTCCCGCTTCCATGGACGCCGTCACTTTAAGGTAGTTTTTCGCGATGAGCTCTTGAGATAGAACCACATCAGCAGATTTTTCACCTTTAGTCCCGGTGGTTTCATGCGCAACCACCGGCGCTTTAGGCGCGGTGTTTCTGGCTTGTAGGGCGACTTGCGCAGCTATATTTCCATCTATCTTCATAAAAGAACGTTACGCTAAATAAAAAGGGCTGTCGACCAACTGTTAAGCCCAAAAAGCCACCTTCCTTTGATCATGAGATGTATTTTTGTTTCGCCCAAGAAAGATGGCTTTTATTGCCTTTAGCCCAAGTCGACGACACGCAGCAAATAGCAAGGGGGTTTGCAATCATTACCCCGAGCAAGATGGATTGTTTATCCTCGTTGATCCAAATTTTCCAAAAGCTCTCCTATCCGCTCAACCGTGCCATTATGGGCATAGGATTGAATCGCAGTGTCTGGCTGTTTTTCCCATGGAAATCTATGATCTGTAAACAATTCTACATTCGGTTTGAATTCATAAAACGCGCGTAACATACCCGAAAACACATACACCATCCCTTCAAGTAAATCTGGCTTAGTGCACACATTCATGCCGCATGAGCTACAAAAAGTCAGGTTCAGTAAATTTCCACTGCCGCCTTTATAGCTAAAGGTTTGAAAGGCTCCCGACAGCTCAACATCAAGCTCAGTGTAAACAAACATTTTGGACGAACCGTCAAAAAGAACCTTGCAATCGGTGCAATGACACATGAAATGCATCATAGGATCATTTTTGAAACTTATTGCTGTCTCTCCACAAAAGCATTTTGCTTCTTGTATATCGCTAGGCATTATTAAAACCTCCCAGTGTGAGTATTTGCGATCGCTCGTTTCGTTATTTTCGCCCATGACAATGGCAGGCTCTAAAAATCATGGCAATGGTGATTTGGTCGGAACGTATTTTAAACGCTCGATGCGTGGCCCTTGATAAACAGGCGCTAACCCTAACCTGATCACCCATTATTGTACCGCAACAATGTGGTTATATCTTCAACGAGCTTTCATCACATAGGCAAAAGAAAGTCGGGCGCTGCCTTGATCAAGTGCTCTTTGCGAAGATAGGCTTCAAGGTAAATGAACTGTAGATTACGAGCGCGGTAGATAAATTTAAATGACACATAAAATCGATGCCTGGGCACGTCGACAGCTGGCAGATTACCAAAGCAACAAACCAGGCACTATATTCAAGGATGAAGGCTTTCACATAACCATCAATGAGGCCTATGCCATCCAAGACACCATGGTCAAATTGAGGCTACAAAAAGGTGAGACAATAGCCGGTTACAAGGTGGGATGTACCGGACCTGGCATAACAAAACTTTTTGGCATGCAGGGGCCAATTCGCGGGACTTTGTTCAACCAAGAAATTCATCAAAGCGGCGCCACGCTAAACCTCAATCAATTTGATAATTTAGCTATTGAAGCTGAAATGGCTTTTCAGACCGGAGCAGGCGGCGAAATCACCTCCGTCTTCCCAGTGATTGAATTGCATAATTTCGTTTTTCGCGCTCCCAAAAAATCTTTGTCAGAACTGATTGCGAATAATGGTCTGAATAAAGGAATAATTCTGCCCGATCAAAATTGGAAAGGCCTACCCAACATATATGGCGAGAAATCGGTTCTATCGCTAGAAGTGAATGGCGCCGAAATCGATGCTGGTAACATGTGGCCGATGGACGGGGGACCAAGATCTTCATTGGAGTGGCTCACCTCTCATTTGGCAGAGTATGATTTGAAGATGGCATCCGGAAATATAGTTCTGGGAGGAACCGCCCTTGGCATGCATTTGGTACAATCTGGAGACCATATTGTCGTAAAAATTGGCGGAAAGACAGCCGTACAATGCCGAATCAGCGTCCGCTAACCTATCCAATGGCATTCTTCCGCTGGGGCAAATTTCATCGCAGGCATTGCTCACATTGGCATGAAACAAGCCCCGTGCCTTGTATCAAAAGTTTAGTTTAAATGCACATTTGTAAAGGCAAGCCTTGGCGTTTATTTATTGTTTAAAACATCTTCGCCGCCCGCGGCCTTATAAACAGCGCACCCGCGTTAACCGCGGCGGCTGATAAGGATCGCAAACGCACGCCACCGCCCTCACTTTAAGACTATAACATAACGCACCGCTATCGGGGGACGGAGCCGGATCTGATAGCGCAATCATTTATAGATTTTCACAAAATATGCGTATTTTATAGCTCGTTTTGATAATTTCTATTTTATTAATCGTTTTTTTGTTATAAAACGGCAGCGCAACTGGTCAAAGGAACCTATCATGTCATCGTTAACCCATTTAGCGAAACTGAGAGGCTTAATGCTGGATATGGAAAGCGAAGTTGGGCTCACAGATGTGTCTCACCTTGAGCGTGATGTGATGCTCGCATGCGTCGAATTAAAAGACGCGGCACCGATTGTTAAAACTAAAGATATTCTTGCACATCGGTTTTTAAAATCCTCATCTCGCCCGTCTATTTTCCGCGCGTTGAAGTCTCTTATTGATCAAGATCACCTGGCTTATAATGGCAAGGGTCGCGGTGGATATATAATTCAGTCGTAATAAAAAGCCCTAATTACAGTGCCTTAAACAAAGCCAAAAGGTAAGGATGTCCTTACTTTTAACTCAGTGGTGAACAGCATATACTGACCGCATCGGAGGGATATCCCTATGCGCACAATTGAGTTTTGCATACCGTCGCTGGCTTTTTTAATTGGATTGTTGCTGACAACTCATCTCGTGCAGCCCGTGCAAGATTGGGCGCTTGGTGTAGAGATTTTTGGCAGTCTATTGTTTTTTCCGCATGCTGTGCGCGTTCTCACCGCGTGGCTTTATGGCTGGAAATCTATTTTTTTGCTGATGCCCGGCGTCATTATAGGTCATTATATGCTTTTGGGCCTGCCGGGCTTTACCAGCGGCGCCGCGATCGGAATCATTGCGGGTCTTGTAATCGTTCCTCTCACATTCGAATGTTTCAAACGCTGCGGCTTTGATTTTTTTGCAACAGCGATGCACGTTCCGAAATGCATACCCGTTTTCCTTGTTGGATCCTTTGCCAGCATATTCAACGCCGCAATTTTTAACGGGTTCACGGGAGGACAAAGCTTCGCCACGCTGATCTTCGTGATTGGGGATATCGGAGGCTTGTTTGTAGTCTGCCTGTTCTTGATGCTCATAATGCGCCGGCAAAGAACGGCTGCCGATTCTCAAAGAGGTGTTGCAGGCTAGCGCCTATCTGGCGCAACATAATCGGACGACACCCAGAGGCGCCATAACCGGCGCCTCTGAACGGTTTACTCGCTTGAGCCTGAAAACCAGTCTGCAGGGTTCACATTATAATCAGACATCGTGCTACACCCACCCAGACCACAGATTACAGCGGCCATAATTACAAATTTTTTCATCAGCTCTTTCTCCATTTTACCTCTCATAGTAAAACAAGATCAGCCGTCATATTCAATATATTTGTCAGAGAAAGATCCTGAAAATTTAAAAGTCATTCTCTCAACTTCAGACTTTACTGATCAGTGTAAAATTATTCGCTATTATCGAGAAAACTTTTTATGCTTTATCCGCTTCGGCTTTAAAGCGTCCGCCCCCAAACGCCGCTTCTTATCCTCTTCATAATCGGCAAAGTTTCCTTCAAACCATTCCACATGCGCCTCGCCTTCAAACGCCAAAATATGCGTGCAAATCCGGTCTAAGAAAAAGCGATCATGCGAGATCACAACCGCGCAGCCTGCAAAATCGACCAGAGCGTCCTCTAGCGCGCGCAAGGTTTCGACATCAAGATCATTGGTCGGTTCATCGAGCAGCAATACATTGCCGCCTGATTTTAGCAGCCGGGCCATATGAACACGATTGCGTTCTCCTCCAGACAGCAACCCCACCTTTTTTTGTTGATCGCCTCCTTTGAAATTAAATGCCGAACAATAGGCGCGTGAATTCACTTCGGCATCGCCAAGATGGATGATATCTTGGCCATCAGCGATCGCCTCCCACACGGTAGCATCGGCTTTCAAATCATCGCGCGACTGATCAACATAGGATAATTCAACCGTATCCCCATAAGTAATAGCACCCGCATCCGGCGCCTCATGCTGCGTGAGCATTTTGAAAAGCGTTGATTTGCCAGCCCCGTTCGGGCCAATCACCCCCACAATACCCCCCGGCGGCAACGAAAACTCAAGATTTTCGATAAGCAGTTTGTCACCCATGGCTTTGTGCAAACCATCCACTTCGATCACTTTACCACCTAGCCGCGGCCCGTTTGGAATAACAATTTGCGCGCGGCTAATTTTCTCGCGCTCGGATTGATTTGCCAGATCATTATAGGCGTTGATCCGGGCTTTTTGTTTGGCTTGCCGGGCTTTTTGACCCTGGCGCATCCATTCCAATTCGCGCTCAAGCGTTTTTTGCCGGCTCTTATCCTCGCGTGCCTCTTGCGAAAGGCGTTTGGCTTTTTGTTCCAGCCAGCTTGAGTAATTTCCCTCATAAGGAATGCCGCTGCCGCGATCCAGCTCGAGAATCCAACCGGTGATATCATCCAAGAAATAACGATCATGCGTCACAATCAAAATTGTACCCTTATAATCGATCAAATGCTGCTGCAGCCACGCGATGGTTTCTGCGTCTAAATGGTTGGTAGGTTCATCGAGTAGCAGCATATCGGGCGCCTCGAGTAGCAACCGGCACAGGGCCACCCGACGCCGCTCCCCCCCCGATAACGTCGCCACATCAGCCTCATCATCTGGACATCTCAGCGCCTCCATTGCCACATCGATTTGGCTATCCAAATCCCACAGGTTTTCTGCATCGATCTTATCTTGAAGATTGGCCATTTCATCCGCGGTTTCATCGGAATAATTCATTGCCAGCTCATTATAGCGTTCCAAAATGGCTTTTTTCTCGGCGACGCCCAGCATGACATTATCGCGAACGTTCATCTCTTCGTTCAATTTAGGCTCTTGCGACAAATAGCCGACTTTCGCGCCTTCGGCCGACCAGGCTTCGCCTGTGAAATCTTTATCAAGCCCCGCCATAATTTTCATCAGCGTTGATTTACCCGCGCCGTTCACTCCAACCACACCAATTTTTACACCGGGCAAAAATGACAGCCGAATATTCTCAAAGCATTTCTTGCCCCCCGGATAGGTCTTTGAAACACCATCCATGTGATAAACATATTGATACGCGGCCATCTCGATTGCTCCTTAGGGCGATAATTCAGAATGGTTAGATACCCAAATGGGGGCGCGGGGGCAACGCCTCAGGTTAAATTTTAAACTCTGCAGACGCCGCCGGATCGGCGGGGATGACTTCTGCGCTTAGGGTGGCTATTGAAGAAGAATATGATCCGTGCCCCCGCACGAACCAGAAAGACGCGAGCAGAATATGGCAGCACAACGCATCATTGGCCTTTTGGGTGGCTCTTTTGACCCTGCGCATGCGGGGCATGTTGAAATAACGCGGCATGCGCTGCGCCGCTTCGGGCTTGATCGGGTTTGGTGGATGGTCAGCCCTGCCAATCCGCTCAAAACAACGGGGCCAGACCCGCTTTTATCCAGAATACGCGCGGCAAAACGAGTGATGGAGCACCCAAAGGTTGATGTCACCGGCATTGAAAGCGACCTCGGCACCCGTTTTACATCCGACACGATTGCCGCCTTAAAACAACGCTTTGCACAATATCGTTTTGTTTGGCTGATGGGCGCCGATAACCTGAACCAGTTTCACAAATGGCACGCATGGGAAACCATTATGAATTCGGTGCCCATCGGCATATTGGCGCGGCCCGGCGATCAGATGGCGCCGCTCAACGCCCGCGCCAGCAGAATTTATCGTGCGGCCCGCCTGCCAGGGTATCAAAGCCAACTTTTAGGCCGCCAAAGCGCGCCTTGTTGGTGCTATCTTCCCATTCCAATGACGGATATCTCCTCAACCCGGCTGCGCCTTCGGGCGGCTCACCCGGCTGGCCGAGAGGCCGCCGCAGAGTAAAATAACCGCAATGCCGGTCCAGCTGAGCATATTCGGCCAATCGTCAAAAACCACTGCGCCGCTGATCGTAGCGATAACGATCTGGAAATAAACAAAAGGCGCCAAACGCGTGGCCGGCGCCAAAGCATAAGCCATTATTAAAAGCAAATTGCCAGCCATTGAGGCAATCCCGGATACCGCCCCCAAAAAACCCAGCTCAAGGGTTATGCCCGGCCAGTTCCAAACCGCAAAAGGCAAAAGGACAAATGCCCCATAGGCCAATTGAGTGGCTGCAATCTCCACGGGTGGCGCAATCTCGGACAGCGCGCGAGACAAAGCCAAAAAAACCCCATAACACAGCCCCGCCAACACGGCAAAAAGAAGATTTGGATCAAATTGTCCCTGCGGCTGCGATACGATCACAACCCCTATAAAGCCGCCTGCAACCAAAGCCAAACGTAGCCCGCCAATGGGCTCTTTCAGAAAAAGAACAGCTAGGATATAGCTGATCAAAGGGCCGATGAAAAACACCGCATACACGGTGGCAATTGGAACAGTGGAAAGGGCTGTTAGAATGGACGTAATACCGCAGACCAATATGCTGGCCCGCGCGATAATACGCCAATCCAACAACAGTTTATATGCGGCGCGGCGTACAAAAAAAGCTAATATGAGGGCGCCAACCGCAAACCTGCTCCAAGCGGCGAAAAACGATGAAAGAGCGCTTTGGTCTGTCATCAATTTACCCGCCGTATCCCCAAAGGGATCAACGACATCGCAACCAGCATAATCAAAATCGCCCTATGCATTACACAGCCTTATTTCGGATTTAAAACGCCCCAAGCAAAGAATATGTGTAGATATGAGCGATAAAATAACAAGGCGAAAATTCGCAGCATGGCTGGCAGCTTCACTTTTGGCCTCACCAGCCGCCGCAACGGCGCCTCTGCGCAGCTTACGGCCCAAACCGCGCCCTGCTCCGCAACCTTTTGCGGCCTTGCGCAGCGCTTTGTCCACACCCAGCATCAGCGGCAAGCGCGGCTGCGCAGTATGTGATCTGGCGCAAGGCGGGTTGATCGAAAACCACCGCGGAGAGGATACGTTTGCACCGGCCAGCGTTACAAAAGCGATCACCGCGCTTTATGCGCTCGATACGCTGGACAAGGATTTTCGCTTTAACACCACACTTGCCACAGCCGGCCGCGTGAAAGATGGCGTTTTGACCGGCGATCTTATTTTGCAAGGTGATGGGGATCCAACGCTTACCACTGATGCTTTGGGGAAATTGGCCAAAGCGCTGGCTAAGACGGGCTTAAAAACAATAACGGGCCGTTTTCTTTATGCCACTGGCGCTTATAAAGAGATATATCAGATCGATCCCCAGCAACCGGCACATGTGGGTTATAACCCAGCCCTTTCCGGCCTGAACCTGAATAACAATCGGATATTCTTTGAATGGAAGTTAAAGAATGGGCGCTATCAAACATGGCTTGAAGCGCGCGGCTTGAACCACCGCCCCGCAGTGAGCGGTGTCAAACTGGTGATTGAAAAGCGCGGCGCGCCAGTGTTCAAATATTCTACGAGATCTGATTATGAAGAATGGAATGTTGCCCGCAGCGCCCTTGGCAAAACTGGTGGGCGTTGGTTGCCGGTTAGGCGCCCCGCTGCCCATACGGCTGAGGTCCTGCGCAGTCTTTTAAAGACACAAGGCGTCGCGCTGCCCAAAGCCGAAGCGGCCGATATGCCATCTGCTCAGACCGTACTGGCAAATTATCAAAGCGATCCCTTAGCAGAAATCATCAAAGATATGATGAAATATTCTACCAATATCACCGCCGAAATGCTGGGCTTGGCCGCCACCCGCGCCAGAGGTGGCAATATTGGGCAATTAGAGGCCTCAGCGCGCCACATGACCCGGTGGGCAAAAGCCAGATTAGGCATGCAAAATAGCCTATTCATTGACCATTCGGGGCTCGGCGCTGCGTCGCGGGTGACACCCAATGATATGGTAGGCGCGCTGCAAAAAGCGCTGCTAATATGGCCAGAGTTTCCAAAATTGATGAAGAAAATCAAACCGCGAGATGCCCGTGGCAATCTTGATCGCGCATCCGGGGCGCTGATCCTGGCGAAAACCGGCACGTTGCATTATGTCAGCGCCTTGGCGGGCTATGTCACGGAAGGGGTTGCGCGACCCTATGCCTTTGCCATTTTCTGTCAGGATCTTGAGCAGCGGCAAAAATTATTGGCCTCAGCGCGAGAAACCTCGCGAAATGCGCGTTACTGGAACAGACGGGCCAAGCAATTGCAGCAAAACGTGCTGCGCAAATGGTCACAAAAACTTTAAATTGCGCTAGGCAGTGACGTGGCGCGCGCGCGCGCCGCGCTCGATCGCGGCGGCGTGCAAGCGATCGATATTCAGCTCATATCGCATTTCTTCCAAAAGCCGTAATTCAGGTTCACGAATAATGCCATCCGCCGCCGCCACATCGCAACATAAAGCATAGGCGGTTTCAAATAGTCGATCCGGTAGGTTTTCGCGAATGAGGCCAAAAAGCATATCCAGCCCCTCTTCTTTTTCAAAAAGATTAAATACCACCTGCGACATCAGCGTGAACCGATCCACGTCATAATCGGCAAAAATCGGCAAATGATTCACAGCCGATTGAATTTTGACCAGCTCGGCGGTTAAAATGCGACCATCCGAAGCCGAGATCGCCATCATCAATGTCACTAGACAATCCTGTGAGGTTAAAACTTTTGGGATATTTTCAGCCATTATCTGATCCTACAGCAACAGGTCTTTTTTAGAGAATATTGACCTATTGGTCCAGTCGCAATAGGAAGCCGCAACCCTCAGCAGGAATTTGGGACCAGACCTGCTGACAATCTCGGAGAATGAACCAATGTCAAATATGCGTGACCTCGCCCTAAGTGCGAAAGCTTGGCCTTTTGAAGAGGCACGCAGGCTGCTCAAACGCTATTCCACAGCGCCACCGGAAAAAGGCTATGTGCTCTTTGAAACGGGCTATGGGCCTTCTGGTCTTCCCCATATTGGTACGTTTGGCGAAGTGTCGCGCACCACAATGGTGATGCATGCATTTCAACAAATCAGTGACATACCAACCAAGTTAATCTGTTTTTCGGATGATTTGGACGGTATGCGCAAAGTTCCGGGCAATGTGCCAAACCCAGAGCGTTTGCACGCTCATATGCAAAAGCCGCTGACCTCTGTGCCCGACCCGTTTGGAGATTATGAAAGCTTTGGGCACCATAACAATGCCATGCTGCGCCGGTTTTTAGACACGTTCGGATTTGACTATGAATTTTACTCAGCCACAGAATTTTACAGATCAGGGCAATTTGACAAAATCCTTTTGCGCGCGGCGGAAAAATACGACGCGATTATGGAGGTAATGCTCGCCTCATTGCGCGAAGAGCGGCGCCAGAGCTATTCAATATTTCTACCAATACACCCAGAAACGGGTCGGGTGCTCTACGTGCCGATGAAGGCGGTTGACGCACAAGCAGGCACTGTGACATTCGATGATGAGGATGGGCGTGAATTCACCCTTCCGGTGACCGGTGGCAATGTGAAACTTCAATGGAAACCTGATTTCGGCGCCCGCTGGGCAGCGCTGGGCGTTGACTTTGAAATGTATGGCAAAGACCATTCGACCAACACACCCATTTATGACAAAATTTGCCGGCTCTTGGGCGCGCCCGCCCCCGAACATTTCACCTATGAGCTTTTCTTAGACGAGCAGGGGCAGAAAATTTCTAAAACCTCAGGCAATGGAGTCTCTATTGACGAATGGCTGCGCTATGCCACCACCGAAAGCCTGTCTTATTTTATGTATCTCAAACCAAAAACCGCAAAACGGATGCATTTTGACGTGATTCCGAAGGCCATGGATGAATACCAGCAGCAGCTGAAAGCCTTCCACACACAAGAGCCGGCGGCGCAATTGAACAACCCCATTTTCCATATTCATGGGCAGAATGCGCCAAAGCCCGATATGGCCGTGTCTTTTAGTATGTTGCTCAATCTGGCTGCGGTTGCCAATGCAGATGAAAAAGACCAATTATGGGGCTTTATTCAGCGCTACGCCCCGGATACCTCAGCCGCCAGTCATCCCGGTCTAGATCAAGCCGCGGGGTTTGCGGTGCGTTATTATAATGATTTCGTCAAACCCACCAAAACCTACCGTGCGCCTTCTGATCTTGAGCGCAGCGCGCTTCAGGATTTACGCGATCAATTGGCAGCTTATCAGGGGCCGCTTGACCCCGAACAGCTGCAAAGCATCGTCTTTGCCTGTGGCCGCGAGCGTTTTGAACCGCTGCGCGCTTGGTTCAAAGCCATTTACGAGGTGCTATTGGGCGCCAGCCAAGGCCCACGGTTTGGAGGGTTTATTGCCCTTTACGGCCTTACAGAAACCGTGGCTTTGATCGACCACGCTTTAAGCGGCGGATTTGTGAAAGATTGATTTTATAAATCTCTGATCTAGCTTTTGCGCAAGAGAGGAGAAATATATGCGACTAATTTCATTTATATGCGCCCTGTTCTTTTTGGCAGCGCCAATCTTCGCCGGTGATAAGGAAGATATCCAAGCCACGATCTCTCGGCAATTAGAGGCATTTCAGCTCGATGATTTTGCAGAAGCCTTCAGCTATGCAAGCCCGTCTATCCAATCCATCTTTGGGGGGCCTACTAATTTTGAATCGATGGTCAAACGCGGCTATCCTATGGTCTGGAAACCTGGGAAGGTAACCTTTTTAAGCGTTGACCCTTATCACCATGGTATGGCCCAGAATATCCAAATTTTTGATCGAAACAAAAAAGCGCATTATCTGCGTTATTACATGGTCAAGCTGGGAGAAAGCTGGAAAATTTCCGGGGTGGAAATCTTACCAAGCTCAGATTTCAGCGTGTAACCGGCAGCCCAGCGCGCGTTGCGCGCGGACCATCTTAACCCAAAAACCCTAACACGGCTGCACGCAACCATGTGAAAAGGGAAGAATATGGGTTTGGGCATGATCGAGGCTGCCAGATTTACGCCACCTACCT
>ERZ1048872.2962-NODE-2962-length-11477-cov-5.259937_pt1 | contig 11477 bp, 15 predicted proteins | sample MGYA00383100_ERZ1048872 | MGnify/ENA primary metagenome ERZ1048872 (study PRJEB29581, sample SAMEA5548370) | metagenome | biome: marine; feature: coastal; material: water | depth 50 m | study: Short-term variability in the microbial, nano- and picoplankton... | reverse complement strand
TACTATCAATGTGGTTGAGAGGACGTGTTGGAAGTGTAATCTCTTGGCAGAGGTTAGACATTTCAACCTTATCTAAGAAAGAACTATGACTATTACAGTGGTCAAGGTTCATAATGTAGATACGACCTGTCTCAGCACGTTCCTTAAGGATGTCTAGGATAAGTTCCTGTGCCTTAACAGTCTTCTTAGGAGTCATGTCATTGAGCTCGTACATCCTGTACATGTCATCAAAGGCATCTGTACCGAATGCATCATACAAACCAGGTACATCATGGGGAGAGAACAATGTAATCTCACCATTCTGGATGAAACGCTCATAGAAGAGCTTACTGAACTGGATGGAGTAGTCGAGCTTACGTACTCGGTTGTCTTCGGTACCTTTGTTGTTCTTAAGGACCATGATGTCCTCAATCTCTTGGTGCCAGATAGGGAAGTGAACAGTAGCTGAGCCACCACGAATACCATTCTGAGTACAGCAACGGACGGTAGACTCAAACTTCTTTAGGAACGGAATAACCCCGGTATGGCTGACCTCGCCGCCACGGATTCTACTGTTGAGACCACGGATTCGCCCAGCGTTGATCCCGATGCCAGCTCTTTGCGCAACGTATCTGCCAATAGCCATATCAGAGCTAAAGATAGAATCGAGACTGTCGTCGGAATCAATAAGAACGCAGCTAGCGTATTGCCTAAGGGGCGTTCTAACACCAGCCATAACAGGCGTTGGGATATTGATACGGTGCTTTGATGTGGCGTCATAGTAACGTTTTACGTAAGAGAGTCGAGTGGCTTTAGGATAGCGGGAGAACATAGTCGCCGCAACCAAAAGGTACATAAACTGTGGAGTCTCGTACATAGTACCGGCTGTGCGGTCCTGTACAAGGTACTTGTCGATGACCTGACGGAGACCAGCAAAGGTAAAGATGTAGTCTCTGTCGTGGTCGATAATAGACTCTAGCTCATCGAACTCCTCGGGGGAGTACAATGTAAGAATTTCTTTGTCATATACGCCAGCAGCAACTCCTTTCTCTGCCTGCTCACGTACACTGATAAGCTCATGCATCTTACCATATACTTCCTTGCGTAGAGCAAAGAGCATAAGGCGAGCAGCAACGAACTGATAGTTGGGGTTCTCTACAGTGATGAGGTTTGATGCTGAGTTGACCAGGATCTGCTGAATCTGTTCTGTCGTAATACCATCGAAGAACTGGATCTGGGAACTCATCTCAACTTGAGACACTGAGACGCCTGCAATGCCTTCACAGGCTGCCTCTACCATCACATGTAGTTTGTTGATGTCTAGAGTCTCGCTCTTGCCTGAGCGCTTGACAACGTTGATTTCACCCGTCATAGTTTTTTCCATTCGTTAAATTTGATAGTCGCTCGGAGTGCTTGGTATGTGTTCGATTCTAGCATAGACTGGACGTTGTGTCCTGCCAAAACCATGTCATTGATGTCTTTTTCTAGTATCCGTGTTGGGAAGATAACCAGTTTGTGGTTCTTATCTATAACCTTTTTGATCCTGGTACAAATTTCTTTGTTTCTTGGTTCATTATCGTAGACATAAACCAAGTCTTTGATACCGAGGCTGTCCAGAGATACGTCAGCACCACACATAGCGATACCGTTATCAATGAAAGTGGAGTCAAAAGGACCCTCAACAACGTATACAGTCTTAGATAAGTCAACCTTATCCAAACCATAGACTTTTGGATGCTCATCATCGAGCATGATAGTAATATATTTAACCTTACTTGGTCCGAGGGCTCTGCCCTGAAACCCGAATAGCTCTCCTTCTACAGTGTAGAGGGGAATGATGATACGAGCATCGTCATACCTTGTATTATCGAATGCTTTGGTTAGAGTATTAGCCCACTTCTTAAAGGTGGGTGTGTAGTAGAACAGGTCTGGATCGATATTTCTATCGGTCAGATACTTCTTTGCCTCTGGGTTAGTAGAGGCTTTGGGTAAGCCGAGCTTTGACCTTTTCTTGAACGTGGGCTTGGTAAACTCTAGTTTTGGTGTTGGCGTCGAGAAGTTCTTACCAGCGTGTCCCTCTTTAAACTTCTCCATGGTGTACTGCTTTTGCAATACTGGGTCTAGTTTTTTAAGAAAGTTGTTGAGGGACATACTAGCGCCACAGTTATGGCACTTAAAGTTGGTATTCGTCTTAACCGCATACAGATATCCTCTTGTCTTTGTTTTGTTCTTAGAAGAGTCACCGCAAATGGGACACCGGAAGTTATAAAGGTCCGGTTTGACTCTCTTGAATTTCTCTAGACGAGAAGACAAAAGACTAATGTATTTGGAATCAACGAAGTCCATACCTAGAGTGCTTACTGCTTTGGCGTGACCTCTATTGTAGCAGGGCGTGGGGCGTTTAGCAAAGCTCCTGTGACAATTTCAGACTGTAACAATAGAGCGAACCCGAAAGCAATACCGACACCCATCCAAACACGGCGCTCAATAGAACGTATCCTATCATGCGTTGCGTCTAGCTGTATCTCGATACGAGTCTCTAGTTCTTCAATGTCCTTAGCCGTTTCGGCAGCGGACTCTTTAGCGAAGTCAAGTTTTTCTTCGTGGACAGCCAACATTTTGCTGACGTTCACACTAAGATCACTAAGCTTTTCAATGGTGTCATCTAGTTTAGAGATGACTTCCACCATATTAAACACCTTTTCTTCCAAAACTGCTAACTTTACGCTATCAGTTTCCTTTTCTTGCATTGTTTGCTCCTTTTTTGGGTTTTACTGCTTGTCTGTAAAACATATTGAGCGGTTTGTATTTTTTCTTACGAAAGTCCACAGCATCGTAGCCAGCAACAGGACCTGACGCATCAGCAGCACCAGAAAAACCAGGTTTTCCAGCACTTGATTGAGTCGTCATTCCACCACCAGCAGCCCCAGCACCCATCATCTCCTGTAAGGATCTGACTTTGCGGTAGCACTCTAGGATTTTGTCTACCTTACTTTGACTGCTCATTGATGTTCTCCAGTTGCTCCAGACAATACTGGTCTAGTGGTATCTCTTCCATATCAGTCCTTGGATACTCTGGGAGTTTACCCAGAAATACTAAGAAACTTTTAATAGAAGACCAAAGATCCTTCTCTAAATTAAAAAAGAGAAGAGGGACCGCCGCATCTCCAAATACATTAAAGAGCACGGTCAGATGGTTAAGAATTAAATGTGTCTTCAATACGTCGGTATTGAGGTAGCGTCTTAAAAGACGCTTAACGTACTTTATCTTCTTCAAATCGTCTTCAAAGTCCTCACGAGTAACCGCATGTGGGTTCTCATAGAACTTTATAGCAAATAGGAGATAGTTATCATCATTAAGTTCGTTGAATTTCATAATCCCCTATAGGCTACTTCAGTTATTCAGCTTCAACCGCCGAATGAACCTGGGTATGGACGGTTACCAGCATCGATAGTGGACATAGCTACTAGGATCTCTTTCTTAACGCGAAGAGTCTTGATACCAACTTCATCGGTATCTCCCATGTAAGTAGTTACGCCAACCCAACCAGAACCAACTTCCCATACGGTGCCGGTAGTTGCAGTAGCTTCAGTGGTAGTAATACCAGTGGGCTTCTGTGTGCGTCCTAGGTTACCATCAGCAGATGATGGTGCGTAGCCAGGATCGTTCTTTAGGCTAACAGGTTGTGTTGAATATGTAGCAGCGAATGCAGCGTCAACATCAGTACCAACACCAGACATTTTGCCAACCTTGGCTAATGTAGGAGTGATCATGTGTTCGATAGTTACAAAACCAGAGTCGCCACCATCCAAAATGATGGTCATACCAGTTGCGATTCCAGCAGCGGTGTAGGCGGTTCCGGCTTCTGCGGTCCAGAAGTCAGAGCTTGCAGTACCAACTACGGTTACTGGAGTTGGTCCAGTAAGATTGTCTTGATTTCCCCAGAGTGACATTTGAAATTCCTTTTTTAAGTCTGACAGCTTATTAATATTTATAAGAAAAAAAGACCCGGCTTTCCGGGTCCAGTTTTATCTGCGAAAGAGAATGGTACGGAGTAGCCTTAAAACCCCCGTTAACATTTCGAGGATAAAGGATAATACTCCGTTTGCCTTAACTAACTTTGTTTGACCCAGAGCTTCAGATAGAAGCAAAGTGCCAGTTAAAACCCAAAACCAGGTATGGGCAAAGGCAATACATTCAATCATTCAGCACCCAAAAGTGCTTTGCGAACAGTAGCAACAACGAGGTCGTCGATGTCGTTGTCTGTTGAGGCAGCATAGCGCTCAAGTAGTTCGACTACTAGACGCTTTACTTCAGCAGAATCACGGAGCCACATAAGAACGGGCTTGAATAGTTCTACTAGTTTAGACATAGGTGTTACCTATTAACTGCACCTTTATTTATACACCAGATCCGTTAGGAACGGTTCCTCTTTCGTTGGGGAGGTCAGGTCCAGTGATGTCGTTAGGACGACGGTCACCAGGTGCTTCGCCTCTGCGCTTGTAACGCTTGGCTACACCTTTAGGATTCATAACACCTTGAGCACCTTCTGCATCCCTAGGGGGAGCAACCATTTCCTTTGTAGGACCTGATGATACGTACTCAGTGATAGGCATACCTGCTTCATCTAGCTTAGCCTTAGGCTCGCGCTTCTTCTTAGGCTTCTCCTCTTTCTTGCCCTCACAGGTGCATTCAGGGGTTCCACACTTAGGGCAGCACTCTTCAGCGACAATACCCATACGCTCAGCTAGGTCAGCAACAATACCAGGTGAAGGTAGCTTACCGGAAAGCTTTTTCTCAGAGATGCTTAATGGTGAACCAGTTAAGACAGTCTCATTGATGCGAGGCATTAGCTTTACGGAAGTGGAGTTATCAACACCCTTACCGGTTAGCTTTTTCTTTTCGCGCTCACCTTTGTTCTCATTACCAGCGTTGGTCAAGTCACCTTCGCCGATGAAGTCTTCACCAATAGAAGACTTCTTCTTCTTGAAGTCAACCGCCATACGGCGCTTGTAGAGGTCATTGATCTTGTCCTCGTCACGTCCATATTTCTTGGACTTGCCCCTCTCAATTTCCTCTTCTCTACCTAACTTAGCACCCTTAGCTTTACGCTTTTCGGTGGGGTCAGGCTTCCACTCTTCCTTAGCTTCTACTTTCTTCTCAGCTTTCTTTCTGGTGTAGGCTTTGTTGCCTGCCTTATAACGCTTGTATGCTTCGGTGTTACCCTTTTCATCAGCGTCGGTTACCTCAAAGCCTTCATCTACTTTTTTTTTAGCCTTCTTTTTGTCAGCGTCCATAGCGGCGCTTTGCTTCATAATATCTTTGATAGAACCAGAGATACCAGTGAAACCATCCTTGGAAGGGTCAGTTTGCTTCTTAGAGTCATCCTTGTAACCACCAGCGGCAGCAGCAGCACGGCGGTTCTCACGGAGTTCTAGGTACTGTTCCCAAGCAGACTCCTTCTTTACACCGGGCTCCTTAGCAGGACGATCCTTCATACTATGTGTAAAACTGGATCTGTGGTCTGCTGGAGGATGTGTGCCGTCCTTACCAGTTCTCTTACCACCATAAGTATCGCGGCGGGGGTCTTCACCACGCTCAATAGCACCACGGATGCTAGACATTTTAAATGACTTGTTCTTAGCATCGCCTCTTCCACCACCTTTTTGGCTAGTGGATTTCTTGGTATGCTTATCTTCTTGACGCTTCATCTTGTCTAGGTCAGCATCTTTCTTGCCTTCAACTAGTCCCTCTTCGGGCTCATAGCTGTTACGCATATTCTGAGGCATAGTGCTCTTGAGCTGCTTCATCTTAGCAGCACCAGCAAGCTCAGGTCCACGAGCACCAGCAGCATTAGCAGCAGTGCGTTGAGCGGATGCCTTCTTAGCAATAGCAGCAGTCTCGCCACCACGAGCAGTAGCACTGGACTGTGGAATGTTTCTCTCGTATCCTTCCTTACGGGTGTCCTGTCCGTCAGGCTTACCACCCATCTTACGTTGGATAGCGTTGTGGACTACACCAGCGTGCTCCTTAGAGGAAGACTCAACATTACCGTCTCCATCGCGGTCACCACCAGCACCACCACCACCTTTAGCAGCAGCAGTACGCTCACCACGGTCATCCTCACCTGTGGTACCGTAGTCAGTCATCTCTACAGATGAGATGTTGGGGTTAGCGCGTAGCTCGGCAACCTTCTCACGGGTAGCATAGCGGATGTAGCTAGAACCTGATGCACGGTCTTTAACACGTACCTTATATTTCGTACCCTCTTGGGTTTCTTTAGTATCTACTTCGTGAATATCCTCACCAGCGACACCTTCGTGGTTAATAAAGACGTTTACAAGAGCTTTGGTAAGAGAGTCCGAAGCCATCTCCTGCAAAGTGTACGTCTCAAATAGAGCTGCCTTTAGTTGTGACGCAGCATCTACATCCAAACCAGCTTCAGTTACGAAAACCTGAAAGGCTTCGCGTTGAGTTAGGTTCTCCGTTTCGGCTAGAGTCTTGATAAGCTCAACAGCTTCAGTGATTTGAAATTCCATGTATCTAAGTTCTGTGAGGACTTCTTTACTTGACGTTTTTATTTATATAAGTTACTGACCAGGGGTTAAGCGCTGGAGGAACTTACGTAAGCTGGTAGTACCAACTTCTCTTTGGGTAGGAGTAGACTTAGCGGAGCCGCCTTTCATACTCACATCTTGTGTCCAAGTTTTGAACATCTTATCATCTTCGGTGACGCAGATGAGGTGGTTTGTTCCCTTACGGACAATTTCCCCAGTCATACCAGTGGAGTCGTGGGTAATAATATCTCCAAGGTTGAAGACTTCCTCACCGATATAGGCTTCCCTAAGGTCGGCTTGGAACAAACGAGGGGCAATTTCCCACCCCTCAGCAGCTACTTCTTGTGGTACTTCAATACCCATAGCGGCTTGGAGTTCTCCAAAGATGCCCATTAAGATTTCATTATCTAACTTGGGCATACCCTTCTTAAACTCACGGAAGTCATTGTCTTTAGCAGCTTGGCGCATCTTAGATGCAGACATTCCTTCAACACCTTCACCGTCTGGGTCTCTATCACCAGCACTGATGACTTCAATGGTATCAAACTGATAGGTAGAACCGTTGTACTTGTTTGATAGCTTCTCGTATTCTTTTACACGGTCACCACCACCAACGATACGGATGTTAGCGTAACCATCGTTGTGAGCATTACGCATCACATCAAAGATAGTGCGGTTACCGGGGTCATTTACAATCTTTGCGGCGTGGTCTGGATATAGTTGACGCATCAACTCAGACTTACGGTCAGCACCGAATGGGTTCTTTTTCTTATCCTCAGAACGGGAGGGAACAATAATATAGTCTCCTTCATCAGAACTACCAGCTACGGCATCCATTAGCTTCTGGTGTCCCACGGTTGGTGGGTTGAAACGTCCAAAAGCAACAGTAAGAGTTCCTTTAGTCTTGGGTACATCAGCAGGTCTGACCTGCTCTGTCGGTGCAGCAGCAGGAGCAGCGGCGGCTTGTTGAGCAGCAGCAGCATCTTGGGCAGTAGCCTCAGGGGCGACTGCACCATTATTAGCTTGTGCCTGTGTAGCACCTTCAGTTTCTTTGGTGCGAGTGCCTAGGGCTGCTCCACCGGCTGGCTCTTCACCAGATACTGCTTTATCTTGAGGTGTCTGAGCAGGATCCTTTCCATCAGTTTGGTTAGCATTGAAAAACTCCAAGCCATCACCAACAGTCTTGGCGACAAACTCTCCTCTTTCATCGTACCATCCACCGTGACCATCACTTCGCAGCCCCATTGAGGCTGCTTGCTGTGAAGCCTTGGACTTCCTTGCTGCTTCAGTAATAAAACCAAAAAACGATTTCATCTTATTTTGTCTGTAACTTATTAAGTTGGGTCTTAGTAGAGCGAATAGAATGAAACGCCTTAACAAAGGAGTCTATGCTTTCCGAGTACCTCAAGATCAGCGAGTTTGCTTTCTTAATATATTTATCATCCATATTTTCAGTACTTCTTTCTATGAAGTGGTTAAAATATGCTAGGAACTCAAGTCCACAGTCTCTAGGGATAGCTACAAACCTACCTTTATCCACTTTATTATCAAAGTATAAGGCAAATGCAGCACCAATAACACCAGCTAAGTCTGCCTCTTCTGACTGTAAGATAGTTCTAAAGTCTTTGGACTTGCGAATAAACATCTCAGACCTACGTATAGATGGTCCTAGCTTCATTTTTCTAGCCATAGACAAGCCTTTAGCGTCATCTTTGATAGACTTTAGTGGGTCTTCCTTAGTAAATAAGTAGTACTCTGGTTCCAACATCATAAGTTTTCTCCGATAACTTTCGATAGTCCTTTTTGTTTCTCAACGTAGTTCCTGATATAAGGAGACCCGTTAGACTTAAACTCTTGCTTAACTCGGTATTGAATCAATGCCTCACCCTGGTCATTGTTGATGAATATAGTAGGGAGACCACTCTTGCCTGTAGAGACCGTAGCATTTAGCGTCATATTCTGGATGGAGTCATAGATCTGCTCGAAGGTGTATAGCTTAGCAGCATCGTTGCCAATTTGCAAGAGCGTGACATTATCTTCATTGAGTGTAGCAAAGTACTTGATGGACTCAGCGAAGTTCCTCTTGAGGTCTTCGGCGTTATTGGTTCGCATCTTCTTATTGAACTCTTCTGCAACCTTATTGTATACCAATGAGACTGCCTCGGCAGCTTTGTTCTGAGTGACTAACCCATCGTATTTACTCTCCAGTGACTTAATATCAGACGCCATACTAAAGCTGGTTTCCCATAGCTTCTCCTGCTTCTCAAACTCAATACCGGACACCTGACCGAACTGCTTTACATCACCTGCCTTGAGTGATACTTTAATATCAATGGGTTTACCATCAACTTTTACAAATACATCAACCTTAGTAGTCTTTTGACCACCAAGTCCGTCAGAGACGACTTCAATTTTATCGTACTTATTGTTCTCATACAATAGCTTAGACCACTTCCTCACTGTAGTGGAGTTGGCATATCTAACAGCAGACGCAGCATAAGGAACAAATAGTCTCTTATTAGTTCTATTTTGTACAGTAGTCATATTGACTTCTGATAGTGATAGATAGAAGTTCACATCATCCATCACCTTCTTATTCTCGTTAGCAGACTTAAAGTCTTTAGTTGTCTCCATACCTTTCTTACCAGGCTTCTTTCCTGCGGATGGAAGACCATATAGGACACCAAAGACCTGTGCTGTCGTGATGTTTCTATTCTTGTAGATAAACCTAGCACAAATAGCTGCGCCTACAATAGCTTCAGCCATATCACCAAAGTTAATATTGACATTTGGCTTATCAATACTACCAATAGTAATAACTTTCTGCTTAGTACTGGTTACCTCTAGAGGAATAGCCAATGCATCTTTTTGCCTAGTTGCAGTAGAACCAATATTACCCCACTCCTGAAGAGCAGATACATTAGCAGGAGTCTTCTTTAAGATCATACTAGGTCTAGTACCCCTGCTCACAGGGGTTCCTCTACGCATAGCATCTTCCAACATCTCTAATGTTGGGAGTACATACTTGCCGAGTTGTCCAGGTGAAGTGGAGTTTAGAACAGCCATTAGTCTCTAGTGCGCCAGTCGTCGGGTTTGTCTCTCTTGAACCAGTTAATAATCTCGTCAATATCAGAGTCTGGTGGAAGATGGTTTGATGGATCCGGGTCACCCAAATCCATCTTCATTAAAAAATCGTCTATCCCACCCTCGGGGTAGTCCCCAGCTAATGCTTCTCTTCTAGCTTTTCTCAATATCTCACCAGCAGAACCATTGGCTTTAGCTAGTTTATCTGCCCAAATCATATCAGGTAAGTCAACTGGCTCACCCTTTGCAATACGCCCTGCAATGAACTCAAGCCGTAGTCGCAGTTTGGTAGATAACATAATATATTTAAGCAGTCAATGATATTTATAGCCGCAAATTATGGATGACTTTTAAGTTATGCTTCTCGCTCATCTCATCTAATTTCTCTGTTAGGCAGTACATAAATGCAACTGTTACTCTAAGTTCAGATGTAAAGGTGGAGGGGGGTTCTCCATAGTGCTCCCATTCTGATGCAATGACTACAGCCTGGTTTGGAATATATGGGAACAGATGATACTTTTCCCCATCATAGCAGGTAAAAGCTCCAGCCCATTGTGCATTCCAGTCTGGTCTAGCAAAGAAGATAGCACTGAAGAATGTGTCTGGGTCTGGATAGTCTATATGAAACTCACTTGTTTGGTTTGACGTCTGACCATTAGTATGCATTCTAACTAATGTCAATGGCTTTCTTATAACTTTCTGACACTTCAATTTAATAGTACTTGCTGCACCGAATAGGGGTACTGGACAGTATTCATTCATACCCCACATACTAAGAGCAGGCTCTGTCTTATAAGAGTAGTTATTGAGTTTCCAGTTTCTAATTTTGGGGTTTAGTTCATTCCATACTGACGCAAACTCACCAGTATCTACTGATAACGCATCCTCAATAACAAATGGTTTCATCGTAGTTGTGGTCCGTGTGCCCAAGCAACGATAGCAATACGCTCACCGTCTAGAATGGGTTGTACTTTATGAGGACACCTAGAGTCAAAGGCAATAACGTGACCAATATCTTTGGTCATAAACTTCTCTCTATTATACCAGTCTCTAATAACAAGGTCTCCACCGTTGTATTCCCAAGCAGAACTTAACTGAATGGACATACTAATCTTACGGTCTCCTGCTGGATTCTCTGAAATACCGTAGTCAGCGTGCCAGTCGTACTGGTGACCAGCAGAGTACTTTAGTAGCTGAGCTTCAAAGGTATCAAATAAGTCGTACTTGAAAAACACATCATTGAAGTGTAAGAAACACCCCTTGATGATAGCCATTACATTGGTGTCCTGGGGTATTCTAGCAGCCCTAACATTCTGGTATACATTACCTTTGTAGTTCTGCTTGATCTCTACCAGTTCTGTATTGTGTGATGCGAACTTTACAAGATCTCCAACTACAGAGTTGGCTAGTTCTTGCTCGTAATATGCGTTTACAGTCATAATGTTTAGTATGGTGTAACGCCTCAGGCTGGACTCGAACCAGCGACCGACGCTTTAGAAGAGCGCTGCTCTATTCCACTGAGCTACTGAGGCTTGTTTGAGGGGCGAACCCCTCTATTGTATCACTTATTGAAGCCAATAGCCATAGGTGAGTCGTCCTTTTCTTCACGTTTGATCATAACAAGACCAGCTAGGGTCTCCATGATCTTGAGGACGTCTTCTACTTCAGTTCCTGTAGGGAGCTGGTTCTTTACGTAGTGGAACTTCTCAAAGAACTCAGGTCCTACTTCATTATATTCGTCAATAGTAATAGGTTTTGGTGCGCTCATTCGTTGTTCTCCATTAGTTGTTGGGATAGTTTATCTCTAAGAGCTTCGCATCTAGGGATGTCGTACTGCTTAAAGTTGCCTCTCTTCT
>ERZ1048872.2960-NODE-2960-length-11480-cov-5.459694_pt1 | contig 11480 bp, 9 predicted proteins | sample MGYA00383100_ERZ1048872 | MGnify/ENA primary metagenome ERZ1048872 (study PRJEB29581, sample SAMEA5548370) | metagenome | biome: marine; feature: coastal; material: water | depth 50 m | study: Short-term variability in the microbial, nano- and picoplankton... | reverse complement strand
ATTTCGCTGGAAGCCCAAAAAACGCGCGCGCTGTTTACACCCTTCAGGCGAAACCCTGCCGAAACTGTGGAAAACCCTGTAAATAGCCAATAACTTGGGGAAAACTCTTAAAAATACCTTTACTCAGCAACGATTTAGGCACACCATATCTAGTAGGGGCAACAGGCAAACGTAAAACCCCTAGAAAAACACCCAGCGCCTAGTGGTTCATAATCCGCAGGTGACAACAAAAAGGGGCGAGCATGGCATTTTCCGAGCAGTTTCTGCATGTAGAAGACATGCATCCAATTGATATTGTTGAATCTTTGGCTGAACATCGTGATTGGGAATTTGATCGCGTTGCTGATGACCAAATTGCCATGACAATCGAGGGTCAATGGCGCAATTATTCGATCACTTTGGCATGGTCCGATTATGACGAAATGCTGCGAATGATTTGTACATTTGATATGGATCCACCCAAAGAGCGCCTGCCAGCATTGTATGAAATGTTAAATCGCACCAACGATATGTGTTGGGCTGGGGCATTTTCATATTGGGAAACACAACGCCTAATGGTGTATCGTTACGGTTTGGTTCTATGCCCAGACAGTGCCGCAACCCCTGCGCAAATCGATCGTTTAATGTCTACCGCGGTTGCAAACGCCGAAAAGTATTACCCAGCCTTCCAATTGGTTAGCTGGGGCAATCGCGACGGCAAAGAAGCGCTGCAAGTTGCCATTGCCGAGGCCTACGGACGGGCCTAGACTACCCCAAACTTAGGTGCGACTTGAGCGCCTAAAACACAAACGGGGAACTTATGGATTTCAGTAAAATTTCTGCTCAAGGGCTAGTGTTGTTGGGTTGCGGTAAAATGGGTTCTGCGATGTTGCAAGGTTGGCTTGCAAATGGCCTGAACGCCAGCGCCGTTTCGGTAATCGATCCACATCCATCTGAATGGGTGCAAGGGCTGGTTGCCGACGGGCTAACGTTGAATGGTGATATTCCTGAAAACCCCGCAATTGTGCTGATTGCCGTAAAGCCACAAATGATGGGCGATGCATTGCCAGTTCTACGCCCACTGGGTGATGGAAAAACCGTTTTTCTATCCATCGCGGCGGGCACATCGATTGCCAGTTTTGCCGCCCTTCTAGGTGAAAACACCCCAATTATTCGCGCCATGCCCAATACGCCTGCCGCAATTGCGCGTGGAATTACGGCATTGGTTGGAAATGAATTGATTGACGAATCCCAACTGGCCATGGCCGAGGGATTGTTGTCCGCTGTTGGGCAAACAGTGCGTTTAAACGATGAAATTCACATGGATGCAGTAACCGCTGTTTCTGGGTCCGGCCCTGCCTATGTATTTCATCTGATAGAAACACTTGCAGCCGCAGGTGTCGCCCAAGGACTGTCCCCCGATCTTGCAATGAAGCTGGCAAAAGCGACCGTCGCAGGTGCAGGGCAATTGGCCGAGGATGCCAATGAAGATCCCGCCCAATTGCGCATCAATGTCACAAGCCCAGCCGGTACAACCGCCGCGGCACTAGACGTCTTGATGGATGAAGAGATCGGATTTCCACCGTTACTAAACAAGGCCGTCAAAGCCGCCGCAGATCGCGGCCGTGAATTGGGTAAATCATGACCGAGATTACCTTTGACGACTTTTTGAAAACAGATATCCGCGTGGGTGTAATCGTTCAGGCCGAAGAATTCCCTGAAGCGCGCAAACCAGCATTTAAACTATGGGTGGATTTGGGGGGCGATCTTGGCATCAAAAAGAGCAGCGCACAGATCACGGCACATTACACAACCGAGGAGTTGATCGGCCAGCAAGTGATGGCGGTTGTAAACTTCCCACCGCGCCAAATCGGTAAAGTCATGTCCGAAATATTGGTTTTGGGGTTGCCCGATGAAAACGGCGAGGTTGTCTTAATTTCGCCAAATCAAGACGTACCACTTGGGGGACGATTATTTTGAAACCACGCTTGCTGATTACCCGTCGTCTGCCCGATACCGTTTTGGATCGTGCCAATACTTATTTTGATGTCACGTTGCGGGATAAAACAACATCATTGTCACAAGATGAAATGCAAAACGCCTTAACCGAATATGATGCGGTTCTTCCTACATTGGGTGATCATTTCAGTGCTGAAATATTCAACCCTGTATCGCCACGCGCAAAAATTCTTGCCAACTTTGGTGTCGGGTATAACCATATTGATGTCGCCGCGGCAAATACTGCTGGCATCACCGTCTCAAATACACCCGGTGCCGTAACCGACGCGACCGCTGACATTGCCTTAACATTAATGCTGATGACCGCGCGCCGCGCTGGCGAAGGCGAGCGATTGGTGCGCAGCGGAAATTGGGCAGGCTGGCACCCAACACAAATGTTAGGTCTTCATGTTTCGGGAAAAACGGTGGGCATTATTGGGATGGGTCGCATCGGCAAAGCTATTGCTAAACGCGCCACCTTTGGTTTTGGTATGAAGGTGGTATTTTTCAATCGATCAAAGATTGAAGATGCAGGTGTTCCTGCAGAACAACTTGAAACTATGTGCGACGTTGCCAAAGCAGCAGATGTTGTTGTCGTTGCCCTACCTGGCGGCCCCGCGACGTATCACATGATCAATGCTGAATTTTTCAATGCCATGAAAACTACCGCTATTTTTGTGAACATCGCACGTGGTGATATTGTGGATGAGGCAGCGTTAATCAATGCCCTTGAGACTGGCAAAATTGCCGGTGCTGGTCTTGATGTTTATGAGCACGAACCAAGGGTTCCAGCCGCTTTAACGTCTATGGAGAATGTAACACTTCTGCCGCATCTGGGAACGGCCGCGCTTGATGTACGCACGGGAATGGGCATGATGGCATTGGACAATCTCATCGCGTTTTTTGATGGAAATCCAGTTCCGAACGCGATTTAATCTGCGTTTACTGCTTGGCGCCAATGAACACGGCACAATGACAAATAGGTTTCGTTTCCACCTACCTGAACTTGTTCACCATCAGCCAACACCTTGCCGTCTTCATCGCGACGTACAACCATCGTGGCCTTTTTTCCACAATGACAAATGGTTCTTACTTCGCGCATGACGTCTGCCAACGCCAATAATGTTGCGGACCCAGGAAACAACTTACCACGAAAATCCACGCGCAACCCGTAACACATCACCGGCACATTCAAATCGTCAACAACTCGGGCCAATTGCCAGACCTGTTCATCAGATAAAAATTGCGCTTCGTCGATAAAAATACAGGCACATGGCCCTGTTTCCAGCCACGTTTGGATCTTGGCAAACAGATCGGTTTCATCTGAAAAAGTATCTGCACTGGCACCAATGCCAATGCGCGAGGCAATCCGCGCATCCCCTGCCCGATTATCCAGCTGCGCGGTAATCAGATAGGTCTGCATTCCGCGTTCGATGTAGTTGTGAGATGCCTGCAGCAAAATTGTCGACTTACCTGCATTCATCGTCGAATAGTGAAAATATAGTTTGGCCATCTAAATGGCCTAACCGTGACGAGCGATGGGTTCAAGTTTAGATTTACGTCTTTTGAAACTTGCAGTGCGGTGGTCGGAAAATCACGACATATGAGACATCAACAAGGACTGGCGGAAGCCTGGGGACGATCCTTGTCTGTTCCCAATGTTAGGCCCAAAGACGGTTAACAGCAAAGTTAGGGACTTTGCATCATCCACTGGGCAAACGCACCGGAACCAGCTCCGACCACGCGCACGCATTCCAAACAATGTCTGGAATACCTTGAAAATTACGCAGATTCTGTCATGGCAAAAATGGGAAAGCCGTTTCGGTTTTCCCCCTTCTTAATAAAGAAACAAGAAAAGCAGAGAGTGGACCATGGGGAATAATGGTGGATATCTAAAGAAACACACCGAGGCATTGGTAAAGGATGTGGGTTTTGAAGCAGCCTGTGCGTTGACTGGCAAGTCTAAGGCAACCTTGGGTCGTTACTATTCTTCGGCCCCAGAACACGCTGATCGATTTATGCCTGTGGATGCGGTTGCAGCGCTTGAACAGGCCTCTAGCTTCCCACATGTCACGTCTGCACTTGCAGATTTAGGAGGAATAACAATTAGTTACAACGACAACAAAGAACCGCGAACCAGTGGTGTAAATGCAAACGTCGTGGCCCTTAGCCAACGATTTGCGTCTTTGATGGGCTAATATAACTTGTCGATTGCGGATGGGATCATCTCAATTAACGAGGCGAAAAGGTTGCTTCGTGAAACGACAGAAATTCAACAAGTGCTGTTGGAAATGAAGTTGCACCTTGAAGATGAATCTTCAACCTAAGGCACAATTTTTTATAGAATCATTGAATTTGGGCGGCGTTACCGAAAAACGAAAAACTGCTCAAAACGCTTCAAAAACCAAAATACTTGCGTTTCAGTCTTTCAAAATTCGAATATTTCCACTTTTCAAAGAATTTCACTCAACTGTGAGCAAAATTCTTTGAAAAAGCTGACCTAAAGGCAAGGCGTTCAATTAGCTGGCGTTTTGCAACGACTTTACACCAATCACACCTTGCACCGCCGCCTTCATGGCCAATGCCGCTGCATGACTGGCTGCTGCTGTCGTGAAATATGGAATTTTGTCGTACAATGCCACCGAGCGAATTTCACGGCTATCGTTAACCGCCTGCATGCTTTCAGTTGTATTCATTACAAGATGAATGTCGCCGTCTTTCATACGGTCCACAATGCTTGGGCGTCCTTCGTAAACTTTAAGAACCTTTTCACAGCTCACACCATTCTCGTTCAGCCATGCAGCAGTGCCACCAGTTGCGAAGATACCAAATCCCATTTCGGTCAAAACTTGTGCCGCCTCTAACATCATCGGCGTTTTGTCAAAATCTTTAATCGAGATGAAAACATTGCCTTCAGTCGGCAAAGACGTACCCGCCCCCATTTGCGCCTTTAGAAATGCAAGATGGAAGTTTTTGTCAGACCCCATAACCTCGCCTGTTGAGCGCATTTCTGGACCAAGAACGGTATCAACACCAGGAAAACGTGCGAAAGGCAACACGGCCTCTTTAACAGCAAAGCTATCGATATTTGGATCAACCAAATCGAATGCGCTTAGCTTTTCACCAGCCATGACACGCGCCGCAATACTGGCGATAGGTGAGTTAACGGCCTTGGCCACAAACGGCACCGTACGAGAGGCACGCGGGTTCACTTCGATCAAATAGACATCGCCATCTTTCACCGCAAACTGAATATTCATCAAACCCACAACATTCAACGCAAGGGCCAGCAGTTTTGTTTGACGATGCAATTCAGTAATAATTTCAGCAGACAATGAATAAGGCGGCAAGGAACACGCAGAATCACCAGAGTGCACGCCGGCTTCTTCGATGTGTTGCATAATGCCAGCAACATGCACCGTTTCCCCATCGCAAATTGCATCGACGTCGATCTCAATCGCACCGGCAAGATAGCTGTCTAGCAAAACTGGGCTGTCACCAGAAACAACAACCGCCTCTTTGATGTAGCGTTCCAATTGGGGCGTATCTCGAACGATTTCCATCGCACGGCCACCCAAAACGTAACTTGGACGAATAACCAGTGGGTAACCAACTTCATCAGCAATCGCCATCGCCTCAGCGTCAGAATGCGCAATGCCATTTTTTGGCTGCATCAAGTCAAGCGATTGAACCAACTGCTGAAAACGTTCGCGGTCTTCAGCCAAATCGATGGCATCCGGTGTGGTACCCAAAATTGGGATACCTTCATCGTGCAAAGCATTGGCCAATTTTAGTGGTGTTTGACCACCAAATTGAACGATAACGCCGTGAAGGGTGCCATTTTCCTGTTCAACACGTAGGATTTCCATCACATGTTCAAAAGACAATGGTTCAAAGTACAAGCGATCAGACGTGTCATAATCCGTAGAAACCGTTTCTGGGTTACAGTTGATCATGATCGTCTCATAGCCCTGATCCGTCAGCGAATAGCACGCGTGACAACAGCAATAATCAAACTCGATCCCCTGGCCGATGCGGTTTGGACCACCACCCAGAATAACAACCTTCTTGCGATCAGAAGGGCGCGCCTCGCACTCTACTTCGCCCATCACTGGGTTTTCATAGGTTGAATACATGTAGGGCGTTTGTGCCTCAAATTCGGCACCACAAGTATCAATCCGCTTGAACACTGCGTTCACGCCCAATCCACGACGGGCGCGGCGAACATCAGTTTCTGATTGGCCTGATAGGGTTGCCAAACGGGCATCAGTGAAGCCCAACATTTTCACGTTTCGCAAACCAGCCTCTGTAGTGGGCAAACCGTCTTGTTGAATAAAAGCTTCTGCATCAACGATTTCGCGAATACGCGCCAAGAACCATGGATCAAACAATGTTACGCCGTGGATTTCATCATCGGTCAATCCATGACGCATTGCTTGGGCAATGGTGCGCATCCGGTCAGGTGTTTGTTTGGATATCGCCGCTACAATAGCTGTTTTTTCAGGCGCACCTTCGATTTCAACTTCATCAAAACCGGTTAAACCTGTCTCCATGCTCGCCAGTGCTTTTTGCAGAGATTCATGGATCGTACGGCCAATTGCCATCACTTCGCCAACTGATTTCATCGCTGTCGTCAGGTATGGTTCAGATCCTGCAAATTTTTCAAACGCAAAGCGTGGAATTTTAGTGACGACATAATCAATAGTCGGCTCAAAGCTGGCAGGTGTTACGCCTGTGATGTCATTGTCCAATTCGTCCAACGTGAAACCAACGGCCAGTTTCGCCGCGATTTTGGCAATCGGGAAACCTGTGGCTTTGGACGCCAAAGCAGATGAACGTGACACGCGTGGGTTCATTTCAATGACAACCATACGTCCGTCGGCTGGGTTAATTGCCCATTGAACGTTAGAGCCACCCGTTTCAACACCAATCTCGCGCAATACAGCGATCGAGTCGTTGCGCATGATTTGGTATTCTTTGTCCGTCAGCGTCAATGCAGGCGCCACAGTTATACTGTCGCCCGTGTGCACGCCCATTGGATCAACATTTTCAATGGCACAAACAATGATGGCGTTATCGGCTGTGTCGCGCACAACTTCCATCTCAAACTCTTTCCACCCAAGCAGTGACTCATCGACAAGTATCTGCCCCATTGGCGAAGCATCCATACCAGTTCGGCAAAAGTGTTCGTATTCTTCACGGTTGTACGCAACACCACCACCCGTACCCCCTAGGGTAAAAGCAGGGCGGATAATTGCGGGTAATCCGATATCCTCAAGCGCCTCAAGTGCTGTTGCTACGCCCGATTTCAGATCAAATTTGCCGTTTTCATCTTTTGGTGCGGTAACAATTGTGGCCCGTGGATTTTCAAGACCAATACGATCCATGGCATCGCGGAACAATTTGCGATCTTCAGCCATCTCGATGGCCGCGCGGTTTGCCCCGATCAGTTCAACGTTGAATTTTTCCAAAACGCCCATGTCAGCCAAGGCCAAAGACGTATTCAGACCCGTTTGCCCGCCCATCGTTGGCAGCAATGCATCGGGACGTTCTTTTTCAATGATTTTGGCAACAATTTCGGGTGTGATGGGTTCAATATATGTCGCATCAGCCAATCCAGGATCTGTCATGATCGTTGCTGGATTAGAGTTAACCAGAATGACACGATACCCTTCTTCGCGAAGGGCTTTACAAGCTTGTGCGCCTGAATAGTCAAATTCGCAGGCTTGCCCAATCACGATGGGGCCCGCACCGATGATCATGATTGAATTAATATCTGAACGTTTTGGCATATGATGATCCCCAAGTGACAACATTGGGCGCGATAGGTAGGATCGCGCAAATTGTTGGGGGTTTATCGTTTTGACGCCCTTAGGTGCAAGACCTATTCCACCCGAAATTCTGTACAACTTCACAAAAAATGATCGAATTTGTTTGAAAGGGTGAATTTAGGCTTCCAAATGACCGAGCCGACCAAACCATTACCCAAAAATGCAGTAAATTAAAGAATCAAAGGAAAAACGCACCTGCGGCCAATATTGCCAATGCTAGACAAATAACCATGTGTTTTTGCCAGTCTTTTCGTCTTTCTGTTCTTGAAAAAATTTCAATAGATTGTTCTGAATTAGAAATTGCCATGTCAGACCTTTTAATCGTTCACTAATCACGTGGTTAATTATCTTTTCACTTTACTTAAAATCTTTCATGAACGCGAGTCATGGATTCCTGACCTTTGCCCCTTGACAACTTGCCCCCTAACCCGTCTATCAACAGCGTTTCATAAATACGCCTAGAAAGCCCATAAAATGCACAGTTTCCGCTCTCATAACTGCAATCAGTTGAATAAATCAAATGTTGGCGAAACTATCCGCCTTTCTGGTTGGGTGCATCGTGTACGCGATCACGGCGGTATTTTGTTTATCGATTTGCGCGATCATTATGGCATGACGCAAATTTTGGCTGACCCAGACAGTCCTGTTTTCAAAGACGTTGAAAAAGTACGCTCTGAATGGTGTATCCGAATTGACGGCGAAGTTAAGGCCCGCGACGAAAGCCTGATCAACACCAAAATCCCAACCGGTGAAGTCGAAGTTTTCATTCGCGACATCGAGGTTTTGGGCGCTGCGGCTGAATTGCCGTTGATGGTGTTTGGCGATCAAGAATACCCAGAAGAAACCCGTCTAAAATATCGCTTCTTGGATTTGCGTCGCGAAAAGCTGCAAAACAACATGTTATTGCGCAGCAATGTCGTCGCCTCTATGCGCAAACGTATGTGGGATCAGGGGTTCAATGAATTCCAAACACCGATCATTACAGCATCCAGCCCTGAAGGCGCGCGTGATTTCTTGGTGCCTTCACGTTTGCATCCCGGCAAATTCTACGCGCTTCCACAGGCGCCCCAGCAGTTCAAACAGCTGATCATGGTGTCAGGCTTTGACAAATATTTCCAAATTGCGCCTTGCTTCCGCGACGAAGATCCACGCGCCGACCGTTCGCCCACTGATTTCTATCAGTTGGATTTGGAAATGTCGTTTGTCACGCAACAAGATGTTTTTGATACAATCCAACCAGTAATTGGCGGCGTATTCGAAGAATTCGGCAAGGGTCGCAAAGTTGACCAAACATGGGAACAAATCTCCTATGCAGACAGTGAACTTTGGTATGGCACAGACAAACCTGACCTTCGTAATCCAATTAAGATGCAAGTTGTGTCCGAGCACTTTGCAGGATCAGGTTTTGCGATTTTTGCAAAGCTTCTTGAACAAGAAGGCACACAAATTCGCGCCATCCCCGCCCCAGGTGGCGGCAGCCGCAAATTCTGTGACCGGATGAACGCATTCGCTCAAAAAGAGGGTTTGCCTGGCATGGGCTATATCTTCTGGCGGGCTAAACCAGACGTTAAGGTTGACGATGCATTCATGGAATTGATTGCAGACGTGAACGCAGCCGTTGCCAAAAAGATGGGCATGGCCGCTGTTTCAAAAGGTCAGGCCGTTTCAGGCATCAAAACACCGTTCCTTTCGCATCTTATCGGTGCACTGGTTGCGGCAGGTGCTGAAGACAAAGCGGTTCAGCTGCGCGAGGAATATCTAGAAGCCGCGGGTCCATTGGCTAAAAACATTGGTCCAGAACGCACCGAAGCAATCCGCAAGCAACTTGACCTTGGTGTTGGCGACGCGGCCTTCTTCTTGGGCGGTAAACCCAAAGCGTTTGAGGCTGTTGCAGGTCGTGCGCGTACCGAAATTGGTGAGCAACTAGGCTTGGTTGATGAAAACCGTTTTGCTTTTGCTTGGATCGTTGATTTTCCAATGTACGAGGTTGATGAGGAATCTGGTAAAGTTGATTTCAGCCACAACCCGTTTTCGATGCCGCAAGGTGGCCTTGAGGCATTGAACCAAGATCCCCTCAAAGTTCTTGGTTACCAGTATGATTTGGCTTGTAACGGTTATGAACTAATCTCGGGTGCAATCCGGAACCACCAACCTGAAATCATGTTCAAAGCATTTGAGCTGGCTGGTTATGGCAATGACGAGGTCAAGAAACGCTTCGGCGGCATGGTCAAGGCCTTCACCTATGGCGCCCCCCCCCACGGTGGATGTGCCGCAGGTATTGATCGTATCGTAATGTTGTTGGCTGACGAGGCGAACATTCGCGAAGTGATCATGTTCCCAATGAACCAACGCGCCGAAGATTCGATGATGGAAGCCCCAAGCGAGCCATTGAACGAACAACTTCGAGAACTGCGCTTGCGCGTTCTTCCGCCAGAAGACTGATTTCAAATCATCGGCGATTGATCGCCACCCGAAAATGCTTCCGCCTTTCATTGTTTCGCCATCTAGAGTAGAATTTGGTAACAATAAAGGCGGTGTGCGTGATTAACAAATCGACTTACTCAGCTATCAGGTTCGGACTAGGGTTTAGCCCTAACGAAACCCCGCCTTCTGGCGCGGACGCCTTACTTGCGCAATTGACCAATGTGGATTTAGCGGCAAAATCTTTTCCAATCACGAATTTCAGGGACCGCGCAAAATTGTCGGTGACCTACGAGAAGACTGGTCGCGCACGTAAGACGGATAAAACCAAAGAGCCGCATTTTCTTGCTGCGAAAGATAAGTTAAATCTTACCAAAAGAGCCGATCTTTTGAATTCGATGGCACAGCCAATCTATGGTCCCCACGGGTTTCGCGAACGGCTGGTTATGTTTTGGACGGATCATTTTACGACACGTGCCAAGCGAGCGGTCAATGAGGGCTTTGTTTCAAGCTTTGTCGCAGAGGCAATCCGCCCCCATGTCGCTGGAAACTTTACCAATATGTTACTCGCCTCCACATTACATCCGGTAATGTTGGTATATTTAGATCAGAATGCTTCGGTCGGACCCAATTCCGAATTTGGGATATCAAAAAGTCGTGGCTTAAATGAAAACTTGGCCCGCGAAGTTCTCGAACTACATACGCTGGGTGTTGCCGGAGCGTATTCTCAGAACGACGTTCGTCAATTGGCAGAATTACTGACAGGCGTAATTGGAAACGTACAAAGAGAATTGAAATTTGTTCGCTCCCGTGCCGAGCCAGGTTCTGAAACGATTTTAGGAAAGGAATATGGCGGCGGCCTTCCTAGTATTGACGATATTAAATTGGTTCTAAGGGATTTGGCCCAACATCCAGACACCGCCAAGCACATTACCAAAAAACTAGCTGTGCATTTCATTTCAGATGAACCTAGCGATGACATTCTTGAAAAAATGTCTTCGGCATATACCAAAAGCAATGGGGATTTCATGGCCGTATATGCAGCCATGCTTTCGCATGATGATGCTTGGAATAATTTTGGTGCGAAAATTAAAAGGCCTGACGAATATTTATTTTCAGCCATACGCGCTTTGGGGGTTCGCCAAGGAACGCTGTTAGGCATGAATAAAACGAACGTTTCAAGATTGTTGCTTGGACCTTTGGCGTTGATGGACCAACCATTCCAACAACCTTCTGGACCAGATGGATGGC
>ERZ1048872.2959-NODE-2959-length-11481-cov-6.268248_pt1 | contig 11481 bp, 5 predicted proteins | sample MGYA00383100_ERZ1048872 | MGnify/ENA primary metagenome ERZ1048872 (study PRJEB29581, sample SAMEA5548370) | metagenome | biome: marine; feature: coastal; material: water | depth 50 m | study: Short-term variability in the microbial, nano- and picoplankton... | reverse complement strand
ACCAAACCAACCCCTTGTCAGAGGTCACGCACAAGCGTCGCCTGTCTGCACTAGGACCAGGTGGTTTGACACGCGAACGTGCGGGCTTTGAGGTGCGCGATGTGCATCCAACGCACTACGGTCGTATGTGCCCGATTGAAACACCAGAGGGCCCGAATATTGGTCTGATCAACAGCCTTGCAACATTTGCACGGGTGAACAAATACGGCTTTATCGAAACACCATACCGCCGTGTTGAAAAAGGTCAGGTTACCGACGAAGTTAAATACATGTCGGCAACTGAAGAAATGCGTCACACAGTGGCACAGGCCAACGCTTCACTCGATGAAAAAGGTCGTTTCGCAAACGATTTGGTTTCTACACGTCGTTCCGGTGAATATACACTGGCGCAACGCGATGCCGTTGATTTGATCGACGTTAGCCCGAAACAGTTGGTTTCTGTTGCGGCCTCCCTGATCCCATTCCTAGAAAACGACGATGCTAACCGCGCCCTAATGGGTTCAAACATGCAACGTCAGGCTGTTCCTTTGCTTCAAGCAACGGCGCCACTTGTTGGTACAGGTATTGAGGAAGTTGTTGCACGCGATTCCGGTGCGGCGATCATGGCGAAACGTGCAGGTATCATCGACCAAGTTGACGCCACTCGTATCGTTGTTCGCGCGACTGCTGACCTAGAAATGGGTGACGCTGGCGTTGACATCTATCGTATGCGCAAATTCCAGCGTTCAAACCAAAACACCTGTATCAACCAACGCCCGTTGGTTAAAGTGGGTGACGTTGTAACCAAAGGCGAGGTTATCGCTGACGGTCCATCAACTGACATTGGTGAATTGGCTTTGGGTAAAAACGTGATCGTCGCGTTTATGCCTTGGAATGGTTACAACTACGAGGATTCGATCCTAATTTCAGAGCGTATCGCACGCGATGACGTGTTCACATCTATCCACATCGAAGAATTTGAAGTGGCTGCACGTGACACGAAACTAGGACCAGAAGAAATCACACGCGACATTCCGAACGTCGGTGAAGAAGCACTGCGCAACCTCGATGAGGCTGGCATTGTTTATATCGGTGCGGATGTTGAACCAGGTGATATCCTTGTTGGTAAGATCACGCCAAAAGGCGAAAGCCCAATGACACCAGAAGAGAAGTTGCTGCGCGCCATCTTTGGCGAAAAAGCATCTGATGTTCGCGATACTTCACTGCGTGTGAAGCCGGGCGATTTTGGTACAGTTGTTGAAGTGCGTGTATTTAACCGTCACGGCGTTGAAAAAGACGAACGTGCGTTGCAAATCGAGCGTGAAGAGGTCGAAAGCCTTGCCCGTGACCGCGACGACGAATTCGCCATTTTGGATCGTAACATCTATGCCCGTCTGCAAGGCATGATCTTCGGCAAAGAAGTTGCCAAAGGTCCAAAAGGTGTAAAATCCGGCACAATCGTTGATGATGAGTTGCTTGAAATGGTTGGCCGTCACATGTGGTGGCAGTTGGCTATGGCTGACGAAAGCACTGCACAGAACGTTGAAGCGTTGAACACTCAATATGAGGCCCAAAAACGTGCACTAGAAGCACGCTTTGAGGACAAAGTTGAGAAAGTTCGTCGCGGCGATGATCTGCCTCCGGGTGTGATGAAAATGGTCAAAGTATTCATCGCGGTGAAGCGTAAGCTGCAACCAGGTGATAAAATGGCTGGTCGTCACGGCAACAAAGGTGTGATTTCACGCGTAGTTCCAATGGAAGACATGCCATTCTTGGCGGACGGTACTTCTGTTGACTTCGTTCTTAACCCGCTCGGTGTTCCGAGCCGGATGAACGTTGGTCAGATCCTTGAAACCCACATGGGTTGGGCCGCACGCGGTTTGGGTCTGAAGGTTGACGATGCGTTGGACGAATATCGTCGTAGCGGTGACATGACCCCAGTACGTGATGCATTGAAAATCGCTTATGGCGAAAATGTATACGACGAAGGTCTTGCCAACTTGCAAGAAGCTGACCTGCTAGAGGCCGCTGGTAACGTAACCACTGGAGTGCCAATCGCAACGCCAGTATTTGACGGTGCCAAAGAAGCTGACGTTAACGACGCACTTACTCGTGCTGGCTTTAACGAAAGTGGGCAATCTGATCTTTATGATGGTCGTACTGGTGAGAAGTTCTCTCGTCAGGTGACTGTTGGGGTCAAGTACCTTCTTAAACTGCACCACCTTGTGGACGACAAAATCCACGCGCGTTCTACTGGACCATACTCTCTTGTTACTCAGCAACCGCTGGGTGGTAAGGCACAGTTCGGTGGTCAGCGCTTTGGTGAGATGGAAGTTTGGGCGCTTGAAGCATATGGCGCTGCTTACACCTTGCAGGAAATGCTGACTGTTAAATCAGATGACGTTGCTGGCCGGACGAAAGTCTATGAAAGCATCGTGAAGGGCGAAGACAACTTTGAGGCCGGCGTGCCTGAAAGCTTTAACGTACTCGTTAAAGAGGTCCGCGGCCTTGGTCTGAACATGGAACTCCTGGATGCGGAGGTGGACGAATAGGGCGCTTGTCGCCCCATTCAATCTTCCCCTTCCTCTCCTAATATTAAGGAACGCTAAATGAACCAGGAATTGACAAACAACCCGTTTAACCCACTGACGCCACAACGCCAGTTCGATGAGATCAAGGTCTCTCTTGCTAGCCCAGAGCGGATCCTATCGTGGTCTTTCGGTGAGATTAAGAAACCAGAAACCATCAACTATCGTACGTTCAAACCAGAGCGGGACGGTCTTTTCTGTGCACGTATCTTTGGACCAATCAAAGACTACGAATGCCTGTGCGGAAAATATAAGCGCATGAAGTATCGCGGCGTTGTCTGCGAGAAATGTGGTGTTGAGGTTACGCTTCAAAAAGTACGTCGTGAACGTATGGGCCACATCGAGTTGGCAGCACCAGTTGCACACATCTGGTTCTTGAAATCGCTTCCTTCCCGCATCGGTCTGATGTTGGACATGACTTTGCGTGATCTTGAGCGTATTTTGTACTTTGAAAACTATGTTGTGATCGAACCCGGTCTAACTGAACTTCAATTCGGTCAAATGTTGAACGAAGAAGAGTTCATGGATGCCCAAGACCAATATGGCATGGACGCATTCACCGCCGGTATCGGTGCAGAAGCTATCCGTGACATGTTGTCGATGATCGATCTTGAGGCCGAAGCCGAACAGCTGCGTGCCGACTTGGCCGAAGCGACTGGTGAACTTAAGCCTAAGAAAATCATCAAACGTCTTAAGATTGTTGAAAACTTCATCGACTCTGGCAACCGCCCAGAATGGATGATCATGACAGTTGTACCTGTGATCCCACCAGAGTTGCGCCCACTTGTGCCACTTGATGGCGGTCGTTTTGCAACGTCTGATTTAAACGATCTTTATCGTCGTGTGATCAACCGGAACAACCGTCTTAAGCGTCTGATCGAATTGCGCGCACCAGACATCATCGTACGTAACGAAAAACGTATGTTGCAAGAATCTGTGGATGCGTTGTTTGACAACGGCCGTCGTGGCCGCGTGATTACTGGTGCCAATAAGCGCCCGTTGAAATCATTGTCTGACATGCTGAAAGGTAAGCAAGGTCGTTTCCGTCAAAACCTTTTGGGTAAACGCGTAGACTTCTCTGGTCGTTCAGTAATTGTGACAGGTCCAGAGCTGAAACTGCATCAATGTGGTTTGCCTAAGAAAATGGCGCTCGAGCTGTTCAAACCGTTCATCTATTCACGTCTAGAGGCCAAAGGTCTTTCTTCTACCGTGAAACAGGCCAAGAAATTGGTTGAAAAAGAGCGTCCCGAGGTTTGGGATATCTTGGATGAGGTTATCCGCGAACACCCCGTCATGTTGAACCGTGCACCGACACTTCACCGTTTGGGCATCCAAGCATTTGAACCTGTACTGATCGAAGGTAAAGCTATCCAGCTGCACCCACTGGTTTGTTCTGCGTTTAACGCTGACTTTGATGGTGACCAAATGGCGGTTCACGTCCCACTTAGCCTTGAGGCTCAGCTGGAATGTCGTGTTCTTATGATGTCTACAAACAACGTTCTGTCACCAGCAAACGGTGCACCGATCATTGTTCCATCTCAGGATATGATCTTGGGCATTTACTACATCACAATGATGCGCGAAGGCATGAAAGGCGAAGGCATGCGTTTTGCCAACGTCGACGAAGTGCAACACGCATTGGATGCTGGTGAAGTACACATGCACGCCAAAATCGAAGCGCGTATTCCGCAAATCGATGCCGAAGGTAACGAAGTGATGGTTCGTTTTGAAACCACACCTGGCCGTATTCGTTTGGGCGCTTTGTTGCCTCTAAATGCTAAGGCGCCTTTCGATCTGGTCAACGGCTTGTTGCGCAAAAAAGAAGTGCAAAACGTGATTGATACCGTTTACCGGTATTGTGGCCAAAAAGAGAGTGTTATCTTCTGTGATCACATCATGACCATGGGCTTCCGCGAGGCTTTCAAAGCTGGGATTTCCTTTGGTAAAGATGACATGGTTATTCCTGTTTCAAAATGGACCGACGTTGACGCGACACGCGATCAAGTTAAAGGCTTTGAACAACAGTACATGGACGGTCTGATTACTCAGGGCGAAAAGTACAACAAAGTTATCGATGCTTGGTCAAAGTGTAACGACAAAGTAACCGATGCGATGATGGACACGATTTCCACTACTGGCAAAGATGCCAATGGTGCTGAAAACGAGCCAAACTCTGTTTACATGATGGCTCACTCTGGTGCGCGTGGTTCTGTGACACAGATGAAGCAGTTGGGCGGTATGCGTGGTCTGATGGCCAAACCGAACGGCGACATCATCGAAACACCGATCATTTCAAACTTTAAAGAAGGTTTGAGCGTTCTGGAATACTTCAACTCTACCCACGGTGCTCGGAAGGGTCTGTCTGATACGGCGTTGAAAACAGCGAACTCTGGTTATCTTACGCGTCGTTTGGTTGACGTGGCACAGGATTGCATCGTTCGTATGCCTGATTGTGGCACCGAAGCTGCGATTACCGCAGAACCTGCTGTGAACGATGGTGAAGTTATCTCTTCATTGTCCGAACGTGTGTTGGGCCGTGTTTCTGCGGATGATGTTCTTGTGCCTGGCACAGAGGATGTGATCGTTGCTGCGGGTACATTGATCGACGAACGTATGGCAGATGCAATCGAGGAAGCTGGCGTTCCAAAAATGCGTATCCGAAGCCCACTTACCTGTGAGGCCGAAGAAGGCGTATGTGCGGCGTGTTACGGTCGTGACCTTGCACGTGGTACTGTTGTTAACCTTGGTGAAGCTGTCGGTATTATTGCCGCGCAATCCATTGGTGAGCCAGGTACACAGTTGACAATGCGTACGTTCCACATTGGTGGTGTTGCTCAGGGTGGCCAACAGTCATTCTTGGAAACAAGCCAAGAAGGTAAGATCGAATTCCGCAACGCTCAGTTGTTGGAAAACGCTGCTGGTGAAACCGTGGTTATGGGCCGTAATATGGTTCTGGCGATCATGGGCGAAGGCGACGTTGAACTGGCCAGCCACAAGGTTGGATATGGTTCTAAGGTCTTCTTGAAAGACGGACAAAATGTTGGTCGCGGCGAAAAGATGTTTGAATGGGATCCTTACACGCTTCCAATCATCGCTGAAAAAGCCGGTACAGCAAAATACGTTGATCTGGCCGCTGGCATCGCGCTTCGCGAAGAAACCGATGATGCAACAGGGATGACGCAGAAGATTGTTACTGATTGGCGTGCTGCGCCGAAAGGTAACGAGCTTAAGCCTGAAATCCTAATCGTTGGATCAGATGGTGAACCTCTGCGCAATGAAGCTGGCAACCCAGTAACATATGCAATGTCAGTTGACGCGGTTCTATCAATTGAAGATGGAAGCGATGTCAAAGCTGGTGATGTAGTTGCGCGTATTCCTCGTGAAGGCGCCAAGACCAAGGACATTACTGGTGGTCTGCCTCGTGTTGCGGAATTGTTTGAAGCGCGTCGTCCGAAAGATCACGCAATCATCGCTGAAATCGATGGTTATGTACGCTTTGGGAAAGACTACAAAAACAAGCGTCGTATTGCGATCCAGCCTGCTGATGAGTCAATGGATAAAGTCGAATACATGGTGCCAAAGGGCAAACACATTCCGGTTGCGGAAGGTGATTTTGTTCAAAAGGGCGATTACATCATGGATGGCAACCCTGCACCGCATGACATTCTATCCATCATGGGTGTCGAGGCCTTGGCTGATTATATGATCGACGAAGTGCAAGATGTGTACCGTCTACAAGGCGTGCGCATCAACGATAAGCACATCGAGGTTATCGTGCGTCAAATGCTGCAAAAATGGGAAATCCAGGACTCTGGTGAAACCACGTTGCTTAAAGGCGAACATGTCGACAAGACCGAGTTTGACGAGGCAAATGCCAAAGCTGTTGCGGCTGGTCGTCGTACAGCAACAGGCGAGCCGATCCTTCTTGGGATCACCAAGGCCAGCTTGCAAACACGTTCGTTCATCTCGGCGGCATCGTTCCAAGAAACCACACGCGTTCTGACAGAAGCATCTGTTCAGGGCAAACGTGACAAATTGGTTGGTCTGAAAGAGAACGTCATTGTTGGTCGTTTGATCCCAGCGGGTACTGGTGGGGCTACGCAACAAATGCGCAAAATCGCGACTGATCGTGATAATGTGGTTGTTGCAGCGCGTCAGCTTGAAGCCGAAAAAGCCTTGGCTTTGGCGGCACCTGCGATGGAATCCGAAGATGCAGCAAACGCGTTCAAGGTTTCTGATCCGGTGGAAGACGTGTTTGGCGTTGTCGACACACCAGAAAGCCGCGATCTGTAAAAGCCGCACGCTTTAATAACAATTCAAAGCCCCCTCAAGCACACGCTTGAGGGGGCTTTTTCTTTGCCAATTAATCTAGGCAGGGCAGAGACCCCTTTGATGTTAGGAATACCCATCTACGAATTTCATTGCGGTTTTCAACGCGAATGATATTGCCGTTTTATGGCTCAGATTTCCCAAAATACACGCGGCGCGCTCTTTATGATCGGCAGCATGGCGTTCTTTACGATGAATGACACCGCGATGAAGGCTGTCGGCACCAGCCTGCCCATGTTTCAAAGTCTGTTCATTCGCGCGTTAATATCGGTCATTCTGATGACTGTGGTTGTTGTATGGCTGGGACAGCATCGCCAGAAAATTCCGCGTAGGGATATTGGCCTAATTGCGGCTCGATCCACTATGGATGTTGTGTCGGTCTATTTCTTCTTCAACGCACTATTTAACATGCCATTTGCAAACCTCGCGGCGATACTACAAATCTTGCCTCTCACCGTTACTCTGGCCGGCGCTATCTTTTTAGGTGAACCAATAGGGTGGCGAAGGATGGTTGCCATCCTTGTTGGATTTGTGGGGGTATTGTTTATTGTCAAACCCGGTGCCGAGAGTTTTAACGTTTATTCAATCTATGGCCTTGCAACAGTAGTCGTCGTCACAGCACGAGACATTTTTGCACGGAAAATATCCTCAAATGTACCCTCGTTTATTGTGGCCCTCGCAAATGCAATGGCGATTCTTTTGTTTGCCGGTTTGGCGTTGCCTTTTACGCCGTGGGAATCGGTTAGCTTCGAGCAGCTTGGATTGATTGGCCTTGCTGCATGTCTGATCATTTTGGCGTACTTCTTTTCAGTCGCGACAATGCGTGCCGGTGAGATTTCATTCGTGACGCCATTCCGCTATTCAGGCCTTTTGTTCGCAATTTTGCTGGGATTCATTGTTTTTGGCGAATTGCCAGACGTTTGGACAGTGTTTGGATCGGTGATTGTCGTAGCGACGGGATTGTTTACACTGTTGCGCGAGGCGTGGCTAAAACGCCGAAATCGAACAATCGCTTAGCTGGTGTTGACAGCATGCGCGACTCCCCTTATGAAACGCCAACTTAGTCGGCGGACCTGTGTCCGGAAAACGGCTCGGTATCAAAAATTTGAGTGGTCACGACCCAGCCTTTGTGTTCGGTCCTCTGGAATTCCATCGCGTCGTTCCTAGAATTGGGAGCGAATGCGGTGTTTGCGTTTTGCGGACGCGTAAAATGTACTGAAAGTTGGCGTCGTACGGGCGTCGAAAATGAAATGTTGCAACCCGGGGGAAGTGAAGCCCAATGCCAACGATCCAACAGCTGATCCGCAAACCGCGCCAGCCTAAAGTAAAACGTTCGAAGTCACAGCACCTAGAGAGCTGTCCTCAAAAGCGTGGCGTATGCACACGCGTTTACACAACTACGCCTAAGAAGCCGAACTCGGCGATGCGTAAAGTAGCCAAGGTTCGTCTAACGAACGGCTTTGAGGTGATTTCTTATATCCCTGGTGAAAGCCACAACCTTCAAGAGCACTCTGTTGTTCTGATCCGCGGCGGTCGCGTAAAAGACCTTCCGGGTGTCCGTTACCACATCCTTCGCGGTGTTTTGGATACCCAAGGCGTTAAAGACCGTAAGCAACGTCGTTCGAAATACGGCGCTAAGCGTCCGAAATAAGGAGAAGCCAAAATGTCACGTCGCCACGCCGCTGAAAAACGCGAAGTTCTACCTGACGCCAAATTTGGCGATAAGGTTCTGACCAAGTTCATGAACAACTTGATGATCGATGGTAAAAAATCCGTCGCTGAAAGCATCGTTTATAACGCCCTAGATCGCGTTGAAACAAAGCTAAAGCGCGCACCGATCGAAGTGTTCACAGAAGCATTGGACAACATTAAGCCAGCTGTCGAGGTTCGTTCTCGTCGTGTTGGTGGTGCCACTTATCAGGTACCAGTTGAAGTTCGTGTTGAGCGCCGCGAAGCACTAGCCATCCGTTGGATGATCAAAGCTGCCCGCGCCCGCAATGAAAACACAATGGAAGAGCGCCTAGCAGGCGAACTTATGGACGCAGTAAGCGGCCGTGGTTCTGCTGTTAAAAAGCGTGAAGACACCCACAAGATGGCCGACGCTAACAAAGCGTTCAGCCACTACCGCTGGTAATAGAAAGCAAACGACATGGCACGCGAGTACACTCTCGATCTATACCGTAACTTTGGTATCATCGCACACATTGATGCTGGTAAAACAACTTGTTCCGAGCGCATCCTTTACTACACTGGTAAAGAGCACAACATCGGCGAAGTTCATGATGGCGCAGCCACTATGGACTGGATGGAGCAAGAGCAAGAGCGTGGCATTACGATCACGTCTGCGGCGACAACTACATTCTGGGAGCGTACAGAAGACGGTGCAACACCTGAAACTGCTAAGCACCGTTTGAACATCATTGACACACCAGGCCACGTTGACTTCACTATTGAAGTTGAGCGTTCCTTGGCTGTTCTTGATGGCGCTGTTTGTGTTCTTGATGGCAACGCTGGTGTTGAACCACAGACTGAAACAGTTTGGCGTCAGGCTGACCGTTATAAAGTTCCTCGGATGGTTTTCATCAACAAGATGGACAAAATCGGTGCGGACTTCTTCAAATGTGTAGACATGATCGAAGATCGTACTGGTGCTGTTGCTGTGCCTGTTGCTTTCCCAATCGGTGCCGAAACTGAACTTGAAGGTTTGGTTGACTTGGTTACCATGGAAGAGTGGTTGTGGCAGGGTGAAGACCTTGGCGCGTCTTGGATCAAAGCACCGATCCGTGACGACCTACAGGCGACTGCTGCTGAATGGCGTAACAAGCTTGTTGAGAGCGCTGTTGAAATGGACGACGACGCGATGGAAGCGTACCTTGAGGGTAACGAGCCAGACGTCGCAACATTGCGCAAATTGATCCGTAAGGGTTGTTTGTCTTTGTCTTTCGTTCCAGTTTTGGGCGGCTCTGCTTTCAAAAACAAAGGTGTTCAACCACTTTTGAACGCGGTTATCGACTATCTTCCATCTCCTTTGGATGTTGTTGATTACATGGGCTTTAAGCCAGGCGACGAAACAGAAACGCGTGACGTTGCTCGTCGTGCAGATGATGACATGGCGTTCTCTGGTCTTGCATTCAAAATCATGAATGACCCATTCGTTGGTTCATTGTCCTTCACTCGGATTTACTCTGGTACATTGACCAAAGGCGACACGCTTTTGAACTCTACCAAAGGTAAAAAAGAGCGTGTTGGTCGTATGATGATGATGCACTCTATCAACCGTGAAGAAATCACCGAAGCATTCGCTGGTGACATCATCGCGTTGGCCGGTTTGAAAGCAACAACAACAGGTGACACGCTTTGTGCGGTTAATGATCCAGTGGTTCTTGAAACAATGACATTCCCTGATCCTGTGATCGAGATTGCTGTTGAGCCAAAAACCAAAGCTGACCAAGAAAAAATGTCTCAAGGTTTGGCCCGTTTGGCCGCCGAAGATCCATCTTTCCGTGTTGAAACTGATCTAGAATCTGGTCAGACCATCATGAAAGGCATGGGCGAGCTGCACTTGGACATTCTTGTTGATCGTCTTAAGCGTGAATTCAAAGTTGAGGCCAACATTGGTGCGCCACAAGTGGCATACCGTGAAACTATTGGTCACGAAGTTGAGCACTCTTATACGCACAAGAAGCAATCTGGTGGTTCAGGTCAGTATGGCGAAGTGAAAATGATCATTTCTCCAACTGTAGCTGGCGAAGGTTATAGCTTTGAAAGCCGCATCGTTGGTGGTTCTATTCCTAAGGAATACATCCCAGGTGTTGAAAAAGGCATTAACTCGGTTATGGATAGCGGCCCCTTGGCTGGCTTCCCTGTGATCGACTTTAAAGTTGCTTTGATCGACGGTAAATTCCACGATGTTGACTCCTCTGTTCTAGCGTTTGAAATCGCTGCTCGTATGTGTATGCGCGAAGGCATGCGTCTGGCTGGCGCGAAATTGCTAGAGCCAATCATGAAAGTCGAAGTGATTACACCTGACGAATACACAGGTTCAATCATCGGCGATCTGACGTCGCGTCGCGGCATGGTTCAAGGTCAAGACACTCGCGGTAACGCGATTGCCATCGACGTATTTGTTCCGCTGGCCAACATGTTCGGCTATATCAACACGCTACGTTCCATGTCTTCGGGCCGTGCAAACTTTTCGATGCAGTTTGACCACTATGATCCAGTGCCAGGCAACATCTCGGAAGAAATTCAAGCGAAATTCGCTTAATCGTAACCAACGCCGGTGGGGCAGTGCCCCACCAACAGATATTAAGAGGAGGCCACCATGGCTAAGGAAAAATTCGAACGTAATAAACCACACGTCAACATCGGCACAATCGGTCACGTTGACCACGGTAAGACAACACTAACAGCTGCGATCACTAAGTATTTTGGTGACTTCCAAGCGTATGACCAAATCGATGGCGCGCCAGAAGAAAAAGCACGTGGTATCACAATTTCAACTGCTCACGTTGAGTATGAAACTGAAACACGTCACTACGCACACGTTGATTGCCCAGGCCACGCTGACTATGTGAAAAACATG
>ERZ1048872.2956-NODE-2956-length-11497-cov-4.748383_pt1 | contig 11497 bp, 9 predicted proteins | sample MGYA00383100_ERZ1048872 | MGnify/ENA primary metagenome ERZ1048872 (study PRJEB29581, sample SAMEA5548370) | metagenome | biome: marine; feature: coastal; material: water | depth 50 m | study: Short-term variability in the microbial, nano- and picoplankton... | reverse complement strand
TTTTCCTTTGGCATTATCCAATTCATTCTCGGTTTCTAAGGCAAAGCCAACCACAAATTGCGTTTCTTTTTTGGAGTGGCCGATGGCTTTTAAAATATCAGGATTCTTAACGAGCTCAAGCTGTAAGTTATCTGTTTTTTCTTTTTTTATTTTTTGTGTATGGCTTGTTTTTGGCCTGTAGTCTGCTACCGCAGCAGTCATTATTGCAACATCTGCATCGGTAAATTGGTCCAGTACCATTTTGTGCATTTCTACCGCACTTTTTACTGGATAGATGTGTACTCCCTTAGGGGCGCTTAGGGCAGAAGGTCCAGAAATAAGGTGAACATGCGCTCCTTGTTCTGCAAAAGCAGTGGCTATCGAATAGCCCATTTTACCGCTGCTGTAATTCCCTATAAATCGAACGGGATCCAGTGCCTCATGCGTAGGACCCGCAGAGATGACTATTTTTTTTCCAGCCCATTTTTTCCCTGCATCTAAGGTTTTTGATACTTGTTCAAAAAGTTCCTGGGGTTCAGGCATTCTTCCCTTTCCCTCTAAACCGCTAGCTAAGGAGCCAGTGGCTGGTTCTAGGTAGGTATGACCATGGTTTTCCAAGGTTTTAATATGTTCTTGAACTCCTTTGTGCTCGAACATGTCTAAATCCATGGCCGGCGAAAAAATAACCGGACATTTGGCACTCATAAAAGTAGCCAGCAGCAGGTTATCGGACATGCCCAATGCCATTTTTGCCAGCGTATTTGCGGTGCAGGGAGCAATGAGCATAACATCTGCCCATAAACCCAACTCGACATGGTTGTTCCATTCTCCGGTTTCATCATTCATAAATTTAGAATGAACCGGATTTTCGCTCAAGGTAGATAAGGTGCCATGGGTTACAAAATCCTTTGCACTCGGGGTGCAAATGACTTTTACATGGGCTCCACTCTTCTTGAGCAAGCGAACCAGTAAAGGTATCTTGTAAGCGGCTATTCCGCCACTTATTCCTATGAGTATGTTCTTATTCTCCAGGTAATAAATCGCCTGCTTGTGGCAATCTCCAGTAAATTTCGTCGTCTAATAATTCTTTGGTGGCTTGCAAGGTTGGCTTAGGCTGTCTTTCAAACATCAAAGAAATTTCCATTTGCTCACGATTTTCGTGAATTTCTTCAAGGCTATCTCCATCACTTTCGTAGGGCTCTAGTCTGTTTTTGATCTCTTCTTTTAATTTTGTAGAGAGTTGATTGGCTCTTTTAGAAATAACGTTTACCGCAAGGTATACATTTTGAGTATCGTCTTCTAATTCACGAACATCAATGGTTTCGGCACTTGTATTGGCAGTTTTATTACTCATGACTTATTTTTTTACGTTTAATTTTAAAATATTACTGTTGGCATTTTTTACCAAATCATTTACTTTGGTGTAATTGGGAGGAACGTTTTGTTGGTGATTTCGTATGTAATTTTTGGCTAAATCCAACATGGTTTTTAACCGTTCTTCTTTTTTAGTATCGATACTGTTAATGGCGTAATTGTATTGGGCTTTCACCATCATAAACTCCATCTCTTCAACTTTTTCAATATCGGGGTAGGCCTGTAATGTGTTTTGAGCGCTTACCACGGCTGCTCTATAATCGCCTATATTGAAATACTGAAAGGTTCGTCCTACTTCTTTGCTCTTTAAGTTGTCTCTGAGCGCGTCCAACATATCGTTGCATTGAGCCAAATAGGCACTGTTTGGATTGTTATTGGTAAAGATTTTAATTTTATCAATGGTGGTATAGGTTTCCTGTTGGTCTAATTCAAAGGAATTGCGGAGCCTGTATTTGCATTCCAAGGATTTGAATGCACACTCCTCAGCGTAATATCCATTGGGAAAATTTTCTACGTAATCATCAAAAAATAGGGTAGCGTAGTCATATTCACTCTCCTCAAAGTAGCATTTTCCAGATAATTGCAATAGATATGCGATGGTATCTTTATACCTGTATTGCTCTCTTAATTGATCTAATAAGCCAATGCTTTTACCATATTTTCCATTCTCATAAAACTCATTGGCCTTCGTGTACTTCAACTGGTAATCCGTGCTCTTTAACAATTTGCCGTAATTGCTGCAACCAAAGGCAGATAGGGCTATTGCTAATATGAAGATCGTTTGGCGCATGAAAGGCTGCAAATTTATGCTTTTTTTGAGAGGTTTCCAAGAGGTTTTGGTTCAAGTTTATGTACTTCCTGTTGCCATCCTCCATAGATGTATCTTAAAAAGAGTCCATGCGGATGAAGGATGTTTTTTCGTTGAGCCTTTAAAAAGTGATTCTTCCTTGTGCTTCTTTGAGGGAGGAGTCTAATTTTAACTCCTCAAACTTTCCGGAATAATGAGGTCGAACAGGTAAACAAATCCACAATTATTACACACAACAGAAAGGACCAATAGAGTTCTCGTATTTTTGAGGCATAACATTTGAATAACCTATACTAAAGAAAAATGAGAATGAACGCTTAACTACTGTATTACTTGGCTTTTTTAAAGGTTTAAAACCAAATAATTCTCCTCGTGATCAATAAAGTGTACATTTTTATTGTATTATTTAGTATACATAATTATGAAAAGAAAAATTACATTCGTTGCCGCATTTGCTTTGGTAACATCGCTTCAATTAAAAGGCCAACAAAGCCTCGGATTGCAATCAGGAAATTTTAGTACGCCGTATTCGGCATTCTTAAATCCAGCAAACACATATTCGAGTAAAGCTCGAACGTATGTTAATTTTTACACCGCAAGCATGGGGTATACCACCAATGCATTTAGCTATAATTTCCCGGTAAATCCCTTTCGTTTAAATAATCGGGATTTTGGTATAAATCATACCAATGCGAGTGGAAATTTAGATTTTAGGGATGATTTTCTCCAGCTCAAGGATGTAGAAAATGCCAATGGATATTTGCTCAATGAAAATTTTGGGCCGTCTCTATTCTTTAGAGCCAACCGATTTAATGCCTATGGCTTTGGTATTAAAAGTGTGTCTGGGGCAAGCTTTAATGGCATTAATGCCAATACCGCACGATTGATGAGGTATGGAACAGATACTGCTGGAGGTGCATTTTCTGGAACAAACGCTTTGGAAAAAGATAAGTGGTACTCCAACGATGCATTTGGGGTAGATGCTCTCAGTTATCAAGAATGGTTTTTCTCTTGGGCTTATGCTGCTAGAGATGAGCGAAACTCGTTTGTAAAAGTGGGTGTTACCTTTAAAGGTATCCTAGCTCAAGGGCAAGCAGGTTTGCATGCAAATTCATTGGACTATAGGGTAAATTCAAATAACGAATTAGAGGTGAGGAATACTGATCTTGCTTTTACTCATACGAGTGATATTACCGCATCTCAAATAATGCAGGAGCCTTTTGGTATGAATTTCTCTGAAAACAGCGGGGCTGGTGCGGGGATTGATGTGGGTTTTGTATATGAAAACAGACCTCAATCAAATAGAAAGACCATTCACACCAAAAGTAGAATGAACTGTTCGGATGAGAAGGCCAATGAGTATAGTTGGAAATTTGGGGCCAGTTTAACAGATATTGGCTTAATCTCCATGGATGGCAACCGAAGCAGTCTAATGAATAGCAGCAATACATCTACTTGGAACTACAATAGCAGCTTATTGGATCAAAGAGCATATGCACAAAGTCCTTATGATCGATTTGCCCAAGTAGATAAAGACTTTATGCGGCAACTGGGAGCCACTAATAAAGCTGACTATACTGTATATACCCCTGCCGCGCTTAATGCAGAGTTGGATGTAAAACTGAGCAAAGGGCTTTATTTTTCCGCTAATTGGACGCAAAATTTACTCTCTAAAAATACCAAGGGTCTGAAACGTAATTCCTATTTAGCTGTTACTCCACGACGCGAAACAGAGAAGTATGAGTTTGGCTTTCCGCTAGTCCTAAACCAAGACTACACTCGCTTTAATATAGGTGCTTATGGGCGTTTTGGTCCTTTTGTCTTTGGTACGGATAATTTGGCTGGTTTAGCAGAGGTATTATCCAATACCGCGCACAGCAGTGGAAGTGTGTACTTTGGTGCGCGATTTAAAATTAACAATTGTGCCGTTGATAAAAAAGTATTGAAAAGAATGAAAAAGGAGCCTGTAGAGGTAACCGAGGATGAGACCTTCTGGTTGGATACGCCAAGAGCCAAAGATGCAACTGTGCGTATCGAAAGAGATACCATTTACAAAGTACTTCGGGATACGGTATACAAAAGCCCCAAAACAAATGAGGGTGATCTAAGAAAAGTACAGGAGCTGAGAAAAAGAGAAGAGGATGTCTTAAGACGAGAGAAAGGCCTGAGAGATCGGGAGCTTGAGGTAACAAAAAGAGAAAGCAAAGCAGGCACAAGCGGCTCAGGTGTTAAGGACGAGGAATGCCAAAGAGAACTGCTTTTTGTGAAGCAAGACAGAGATAATCTGAAATCAACAAACAACGTTCTAATAGATAAAATCAATCAATATGAGTTTGATTTAAGGAAGAGGGAGTCACGAATTGTAACTTTAAAATCGGAGTCGCTGAGATATAAAAAAGCTGCCAATGAATGTGAAGATCGAAGCTTGAAATCATCGGGAGAGATTAAGCGATTAAAAGAAGCTCTCGTAAGGTGTAGTGTGGAGAGCAAGAACCCTTGCGAAACTCAAACGAAAAACTTAGAATCGCTGCTTAAAATTGAAAAAGATAAATTAAAGAGTGCTGAAGTTGAGATTATAAAACTTAAGAGAGCGCAAGCAAATTCAGACGAAGAGTTGCGAAAATCAAAAGCAGAATATATCACCTTAAAGAAAACCAATGATGAATTTGTAAGACGATGGGGTGAGAATGGAGATTGCTGTGCAGGCTATTCAAAGGCTAACATGGAGATAGAAAAGCTAAAAAAAGAGGCTGCACAATTGGCAACGGTTAAAGCAAGAATAGTAGTTTTAGAGAGAGAAACAAGCCTTCTTAGACGCAAACTGGCAGATGAGATTGCCAAGCCAAAGGGCAGCGATTGCAGCAGTGAAAAAGCAAGAGTTGTTCTGTTAGAGAAAGAAATTAGTCTTCTTAGACGCAAATTAGCAGATGAGATTGCCAAGCCAAAGGGCGGTGATTGCAGCAGTGAAAAAGCAAAAATCATCAGTCTAGAAAAAGAACTAAGCAGGACGAAGGTTGTATTGAACAAAGAAATTGCAGAAGGCAAGCGCAAGCAATTAGAGCTAGAGGAATGCAAGAAAAAAGCAGGTTCAGTAAATCAGTCAGAAATCATTGAACTCAAAAGAACCATTGAACAAAAAGAGGTTCTTTTAAAGAGTAAAGACGCAGAAATTGTGAAATTGAAGGCAGATTTGAATTCAAAAAATGCGAAAGTTAAAAGCCTTGAGGCGGAGTTAGCAGCTTGTAAAGCCAAGGGCTCAAAAGATTGCAGCAAGTGCGAAGAAGAGCTCAAACAAATGAAGCTAGAATATCAAAACTGCAAAAACTCCAAGAGTTCATTGCAAGCGGAGTACGATTACTTACTGAAAGATAGAAACAATTGGAAATCTCAATTCGATAAATGTAAAAAAGACCTAAGTAGTGGAGGTTCCAATTCAGAAAAAGTGAAGGAATTGGAGGCTAAAATTGTTACTCTTAATCGAACCATAGCGACATTGAACAGTGAGTTAAAAAGAAAAGATGAATCGTTAAATACCCTTCAAGCGTCCTATGATAAGCTCAGTAAGGAGAAAAAAGGATTGTCAGCAGAGAACGTTCGCTTAAAAGCAGAAGTAAGTTCTTTAAAGTTGAAGTTGAATGGATTGACTGCAGAGCGAGATGCCTTGAATGTAAAACTTCAGAATTGTCAAAATAAAGGAAGCGAGGGAGCCATTTCTCCCCAGGGTAAAGCGCAAGTAAAGTAAGCGCGTAAAGCATTTGAATGGGACCAGAAATAAAGTCAAAATAAGACATACTTTTTGGTCCTGTCTCAAATTTGAGCTCGGGAAAAAGCCACTTGTGTTTATGGTAAAATAGCTCTATTGCCTTTAAATAGTAGGTGTACGAGTATTTATATAGTGTAATTTTTGATTTTATATGGATAAAAAAGAGGTTTGCCCATCCAAAAAAACGAACTTAATTTTGAGGCATGCAATATTGGTTGATTAAATCCGAACCATATAAATATAGCTGGGATCAATTATTAGAGGATAAATCGACATTTTGGGATGGGGTACGAAACTACCAGGCTCGAAATAATTTGAAAGCAATGAGTGTGGGTGACCTATGCCTTTATTATCATTCAAATGAAGGAAAAGAGATTGTGGGAATTGCTGAAGTAATTAAAGCGCATTATCCAGATCCCACCATTGATGATGATCGATGGGTTGCTGTGGATGTAAAACCAGTGAGAACCTTATCAAATCCTGTAAGTTTGGCTATGATAAAAGCAGACGAACGATTAGAAAGCATGGCTTTGGTTCGACAGGGACGATTGAGTGTAGCTCCGGTAACGGAAGATGAATACAATATAGTGATGGAATTATCGGAGAATGGCTAAACCTCGGCTCATATTGGATAACGCAGCGATAGACTTGATTATCTCAAGGTTCGCTCTTCAGATAATGGAAGACCAAGCGAGCGATGAAGTTGTTGCCATTGTTGGATTGCAGCCCAGGGGGGTAGAGTTTAGCCGCAGGATTTTTGCTAGGGTTAAAGAGTTTTTTCCAGAAAACAACCTTTTGTATGGAGAGTTAGATATTACATTTCACAGAGATGATGTAGGAAGAGGAGAGCAGATACTCGTTCCAAAGGAAACCTATTTGAGATTTAGTACGGAGAATATTAAGATAATACTGGTTGACGATGTATTATATACAGGAAGAAGTGTGCGAGCAGCACTGGATGCCATCGTAAACTTTGGTAGGCCAAAGCAGGTGGAGTTAATGACGCTAATTGACCGAAGGTATAACCGAGAATTGCCCATATCTCCAGATTATGCAGGAGCTACTGTAGATTCTAGAAGCACAGGTGAGAAAGTAAAAGTAGATTGGCTTGATAATGATAATAAAGTATGGCTAATAGAAAAAGTAAAGAAATAGAATCCACAGCCATGCAACATTTGCTTGGTATAAAAGACTTGGATGTTTCCAGTATTCACACTATTTTTTCTACTGCAGATCAGTTCAAAGGGGTTATTAATAGTCCAACTAGAAAGACTCCGGCTCTTAGGGATGTGACTATAGCTAATGTTTTCTTTGAGAACAGTACGCGAACAAGAATCAGTTTTGAATTGGCTCAGAAACGCTTGGGGGCAGATGTTGTCAACTTCTCCAGCAGCAGTAGTTCTGTAAGTAAGGGAGAGACACTCATTGATACCATTAATAATATTCTTAGCATGAAAGTGGATATGGTGGTTTTACGCCATCCATCTCCTGGAGCTTGTAAGTTTTTAGCTCGTCATGTGAATTCAAAAATAATAAATGCAGGAGATGGGACGCATGAGCACCCAACACAGGCTTTGTTAGATGCCTATTCTATTCGAGAAAAGTTTGGTGATGTAGGAGGGAAGAAAATAGCTATTGTCGGTGATATTTTGCACAGCAGAGTGGCACTCAGTAATATTTATTGTTTGCAAAAGCTAGGTGCTGAAGTCACCTTGTGCGGACCAAGAAGTTTAATTCCGTATCAAATAGAAGAACTAGGAGTTAAGGTTAGTTACAATTTACAAGAAACCTTGGAATGGTGCGATGTAGCCAATATGCTACGCATTCAACACGAGAGGCAAGATGTAAAATACTTTCCCAGTTTAAGAGAATATGCCAGTCTTTACGGGTTAACCATGGATAAATTGAACGCTTTGAGTAAAGAAATTACAATCATGCATCCGGGTCCCATAAACAGAGGGGTTGAGGTTACTTCTGAGGTCGCAGATAGCAATCAATCCATTATTTTGCAACAAGTAGAAAACGGAGTGGCGATTCGCATGGCCGTTTTATTTTTATTAGCTCAATCTAAATTGAATAAAATCATTCACTAAGTACTCACAATTATTGGTCATTCTGAAGCGCAATTGTACCTTTGTGGTCAGAAGAAATTATGTCAAAAATAACGGTAATTGGAGCGGGAAATGTAGGCGCAAGCTGCGCGGAATACATTGCCATGAAAAACTTTGCAGCAGAAGTAGTGCTGCTCGATATTAAAGAAGGTTTTGCTGAAGGTAAAGCAATGGATTTGATGCAAACCCAATCATTAAACGGGTTTGATACTAAAATTACGGGCACCACTGGTGATTATTCAAAAACAGCAGGAAGCGATGTTTGTGTAATAACCTCAGGTATCCCGCGTAAACCTGGCATGACTCGCGAGGAGTTGATAGGCATTAATGCAGGAATTGTTAAGACTGTTACAGCTAACTTATTAGAACATTCGCCCAATACAATTGTGGTTGTGGTAAGCAATCCTATGGATACCATGACTTATTTGGCGCTTAAAAATAGCGGTCTACCAAAAAATAGAATTATTGGAATGGGTGGAGCCCTAGACAGTGCACGATTTAAATATTTTATGGCTACTGCTTTAAATAGCCCTATTTCAGATGTAGACGGCATGGTTATTGGCGGTCATGGAGATACTACCATGATTCCTTTAACGCGTTTATCCAGTAAATGTGGAGTTCCAGCATCTCATTTCTTATCAGCAGATGAATTAGCATCCGTTAAAGGCAGCACTATGGTTGGTGGTGCAACATTAACAGGTCTTTTAGGAACCAGTGCCTGGTATGCTCCAGGAGCGGCTGTTAGTACCGTGGTGCAAAGCATTGTTTGTGATCAACATAAAATGATCCCAAGCTGCGTTATGTTGGATGGTGAATATGGATTAAGTGATATTTGTATTGGTGTTCCCACTATTTTAGGAGCAAATGGGGTAGAGGAAATTATTGAACTCGACCTAAATGCCGAAGAAAAAGAAGCGATGATGGCCAGCGCAGAAAAAGTGCGCGCGGTTAATGCATTGCTTAATTAAGAATAAACCTTACCTCTTTTTAATTTTATATTTAATTTTACATTCAGACGCACTTAAGACGTGTGACAGTTTCGACGTGGAGTTAAAAGAGTAAAAATGCTCTGGAAAAAGGGCAGGTAGTGGGAGAGATTTTTGGCTAGGTATTAAATCTTAGCTAAGAACTTAGGTAAAATAATATATAATCCTGTAACGGTTGCACAAATACTTATAAAAAGGACGGCTCCTGCTGCAACATCTTTTACTATTTTTATTTGTGAATCTTCTTTTGGTTCTACTTTATCACAGAGTTTTTCGATGCTGGTATTTATAAGTTCTGCACCTATAACCATGGCGAAACAAATCCATATAATGGCCATCTCAAAACGAATTAATTGAAGCCATTTGCCGACAAAAAACACAAGAATTGCAATGACTCCATGTATTTGAACATTGCGTTCTGTTTTAATAGCGATTAGAAGTCCGTTTATAGCTGCAGCGAATGATTTGAACATAATTTATCAAAAAAAAACACCTTTCGAGAAAGATGTTTTATGATTTTTTAGAAAGTGTTAATCTTAATTCTTTTTTCAAGTTCTTCTACGTCGTGTCTGAACTTTTTATCGGTTTCAATTAAGTCATTTACCGTTTGGCACGCATGAATTACGGTTGAGTGGTCTCTTCCGCCGAACATCATTCCAATATTTTTAAGACTTGCCTTGGTTAGATCTTTGGTAAAATACATGGCAATTTGACGCGCTTGAACGATTTCACGCTTTCGCGTTTTACTCTTCACCGCTTCAACTGGAATATTGTAGTAATCGCAAACCAATTTTTGGATATAATCGATGCTGATTTCCCTGGTGCTGTTTTTTACAAAGTTTTTTACCGTCTGCTTTGCCAAATTAAGGTCAATATGCTTACGGGTTAGAGAGGCCTGAGCAAGTAAGCTAATCATAGCGCCTTCCAGTTCTCTAATATTGGTATTTATGTTGTGCGCGAGGTATTCAACAATATCCTTGTGAAGCGTAATCCCATCTTGGTACATTTTATTTTCCAAAATGGCTACTCTCGTATCAAAATCGGCATTATTAATGTCAGCACTTAATCCCCACTTAAATCTGCTCAATAGTCTTTCGTCCATATTGTTCAAATCTTTAGGAGCTCTATCACAGGTTAGGATAATTTGTTTTCCATTCTGGTGAAGATGGTTGAAAATCTGGAAGAAAATTTCTTGAGTTCGTTCTTTTTTAGCAAAGAACTGAACATCATCCACAATCAACACATCTAGGTATTGGTAAAAATTGATGAATTGATGATTGTTTCCCGCTTTGGCAGAGTCTATAAACTGGGTAATAAACTTCTCAGCACTCACATATACCACCACTTTTTGAGGATGGGTTTGTTTGGTTAAGTTTCCTATTGCGTGAGCCAAATGTGTTTTTCCTAATCCGCAACCTCCAAAGATCATTAAAGGATTAAATGAAGTTCCACCCGGCTTCTGGGCAATAGCCAAACCTGCATTTCGAGCCAATTTGTTACACTCTCCCTCCACAAAATTGTCAAAGGTGTATTTAGCATTCAATTGACTATCAATATTCATCCTTTTTAAACCTGGGATGATAAATGGGTTCTTTATTGGAGTATCTAGGTTAATTGGCATCCCTAACTCATTTTGAGCGGAAGCAGCAGGTCCGTTGGTAGGTAGGTTAACTAAATATTTTTCATTGCCATTAAAGTGAGCATCAACAACAACGCTGTATTCTAGTTTGGCATTCATTCCAATAACTTTCTTCAATGTTTTTTGAAGGAGTTGTATATAATGTTCTTCTAACCATTCATAAAAAAACTGACTAGGCACCTGAAGCGTTAATGTTTTGCTGGAAAGCCTAATGGGTTTAATCGGCTCAAACCATGTCCTGTAGCTCTGTGGGTTAATGTTATCCCTAATAATTTTTAAGCATTCAGCCCAAGCTAGTTCGTGTGATTTATTTTCAGCCATAGAATTATAAAACTTTTGTAAGTGTATTAATTGTCATTGTTGAGTCATGCGAAATAAGGTATAAATTTCCACATATTGACTATAAAAAACACTTGTTTTTTATTTTTTTTCGATGTATACAAAAAAGAAAGATTCCTTGTCGATTTTTGGTAGTCCATAAAATTACAATTCATCTATCGAATGGCAAAGAAATAAGACTTTTTGCTAGAAATATGATGCTATTTATCGATTAGTGTTGGAAGCGTCTTCTATCTTCTGTTAAATTTGTTTTCTGAAATGGACTAGCTTTATATACGAGGGAGTGAGAATGGCATGGAATGCCCTTAGAACTAATAAACTCAGAAGTTTTTTATCTGTTTTGGGTATAACAATTGGTATTTATTGCATTATTGCTGTGTATGCCCTCGTTCATTCTATAGAAAAAAACTTAAACGATGGCTTTTCAGGTTTTGGTACCGATGTGCTATTCGTTCAAAAATGGCCGTTAGTTTTAGAGGTTATGATATCAATGTTTAT
>ERZ1048872.2954-NODE-2954-length-11503-cov-3.244846_pt1 | contig 11503 bp, 12 predicted proteins | sample MGYA00383100_ERZ1048872 | MGnify/ENA primary metagenome ERZ1048872 (study PRJEB29581, sample SAMEA5548370) | metagenome | biome: marine; feature: coastal; material: water | depth 50 m | study: Short-term variability in the microbial, nano- and picoplankton... | reverse complement strand
GCCGTCGAGGTAACGAACGTCGTCGTCGTCGACGAAGATGTTGACGAACTTGCGGAGCGCGCCGTCATCATCGAGGAGCCGTTCGCCCATTCCCGGATGCTTGGCTTCGAGCGCAGCAATCACGTTCGACAACGAGCCAGCGTCGAGCTCGACCAGCTTCTCGCCCCCGGTGAGGGGACGCATTGTGGTGGGGATTCGGACGTTCACTGCCATATAGCAACGATATCGGGAATCCCTACTGATCTGGTCGGGATTGCAGGTCGGTTCGGCGTGGTTCGATCACGGCAAAGAACGTCGCGATTGTGATGACGCCCAGCGACGCCGCGCCGAGAAACGCCAGGAGCACGTGCTGCTCGAGGACGGGGATCCAGAGCACTGGCCCGACGCCGTGTCCGAAGAACCTGAACGCCAGGATGAACGACAGCGCTCCGCCGCGGTTGTCGGGCACGATCGTGGACGCGAGTGCCTGGAACACGACGGCCACGAATCCGATCAGAGCCCCAGAGACCGCAGACAAGACCGCAAGGCTCGTTGGAGTGTCGGCAAAGCCAAGCAGCCCGGCGATCACTGTGGCTCCGGTGACAGCGGCCAGTCCGGCGGTGCGGGCGCCGACCCGGTCGAGCAGGCGGCCCCACAGTGGTCCGGTCAGCATGGCCATCACGGGCCCCGCGAGCAGGAGGGCACCGGCCTCTCTGCCGGTGAGGTCAAGCTCGTCGCGTGCGGTCACGCCAACGAGCACATTGATGCCGATCGGACCGGCGGCAGCAGCCATCACGCCCACGCCGAGGATGATCATCTGCTTGGTGAGCAGCGCCCGGAATGACGGGCGCGCCTCCGCGTCCGCATGGTAGGCGGGCTCGCCCTGGGGCGGTACGAAGGCGAGTACTGCAGCCATCGTGGCCGTGCCAACGAAGGCCCAGCGCCAGTTGGTGTCGGCAGCGAGTCCACCGATGATCGGGGCCAGCGCTCCTCCTGCTGCCTGGAAGCTTGAGTAGATGCCGACTGCTCGACCGAAGAGCGCCGGAGCAACCACCTCGGCCAGGCCGGCAACGAGCAGCGGAGTGATGAATGCATTGGCGACGCCCATCAGCGCCCGAGCGGCGAGGAAGACCCACAGGTTTGGAGCGAGTGCGCATCCCACCGCCGCCACGGCGAACAATACGTACGTACCGCGCACGGTGCGTCGTCGCCCCCACCGTTCGCCGAGCGTGCCGGACACGAGCAAGACCGCAGCGAAAGGGAGGAGATAGATGGTGAATCCCCAACTGACCGCGGCCGAAGAGGCATTGAAGGACTCGCGGAGTTCGGGGAACATCGGCAGGATGACGATCGTGCCAAACGGTCCCATCATGCCGCCGATGTAGAGCGGCAGCCGCTGCGCGCGTTGGGAAGTCAGCGCGTCGTCCACCTGGGCACGGTACGCCTGTCGTGGCTTCGGGCCTGGCTCGGAAGGTGCGGTCAGCGCAGCTTGAGGCAGAGTGCGGCTGGCGTCGCTGAGTTCACGTGTGTCATCAGCGGTGGCGTGGTGTCCATCGTTGTTCCGCCGTACCCTCTCTCTGGTGCTTGGTTTGGTGACGGCAATCGGTGCCGCTGGGCTTGACCCTGACCTTGAGCCGCTGCGCATCGCGCTGCTGGACGGCGGTGCTGATGTCGAGGTCGTCAGCTGGGACGACGACGTCGAGTGGGAGCGGTACGACGCGATCATCTTGCGCTCGACGTGGGACTATGCCGACCGGATTGCCGAGTTTCGGGCCTGGCTCGATGCGGTGATTCGGCAGACTCGCATTGTTAACCCCGTCCCTGCAGTGGCGTGGAGCATCGACAAGCACTACCTCAACGACCTGGCTCGAGACGGAGTCGCTGTCGCCCCGATGACCTTCGTCGAAGTCGGTGATGTCGTGCCTAGCGTTGATCCCGCTGCCGAGGTATTCGTCGTGAAGCCGGCGGTGGGTGCAGGCTCGAATAGAGCGCGCCGCTGCATGCCGAACGAAGTCGCTGATCATGTCCTCACGCTGCATGGTGAGGGTCACGCGGCGATCGTGCAGCCGTACCTCGACATGATCGATGAGCATGGGGAAACGGCGCTCGTGTATCTGGGTGATGGCGGTGATCTGGTCTACGACCACGCGTTTAGCAAGGGCGCGATTCTCGTGTCGACCGACGTCGAACTGGAGGGCGGTTTGTTCGCAAAGGAAGAGATCGGCGGCCGCACAGCGAGCGAGGCGGAGCGGTCTTTGGCCGAGGACGTGTTGAGCTGTCCGTCGGTCCGAGCGTTCGGTCCGTTGGCGTATGCCCGTGTTGACATGGCGCCCACCGAGAACGGTCCGGTGTTGCTGGAGCTCGAACTTGTTGAGCCCTCCCTCTACTTTCAGAGCTCTGCGGGGAGTGACGTGCGCGCTGCTCGAGCCTGGTTGCGGTACATCGCCACCACAGCCTGATCGCACTCGGGAGCCCACTGCTCTGCCGTAGCCTGCAGCGATGGCACGGCGTCGCTCCGAGCGCATGATCATTACCAAAGTGGCAGGCCTCGGTGCCGAACGCACGACGCGCCGCGAACCAGACGAACTGATCGTCGAAGAGCCAATGTCGATTCAGTTCGACGGCGCGCTGGTGGCCACGACCATGCGGACCCCGGGCCACGATTACGAGTTGGCGACCGGATTCTGCTTCACCGAGGGACTGCTAGCCGGCGCGCCGATCATCGGAGTTCGATATTGCGCCGACGGGAGTCCCGTCGACAGCGAGTTCAACATCGTCAACGTCGAGACCGGTGGCCGAGCACCTGAGCCGACACCTCGGCTGGGCAACGTGTCATCGAGTTGTGGGTGGTGCGGCAGCGAGCAGTTAGACGACCTGTGGGCACGTCTGGCCTCGCTTCCTGTGACACCGCCCATCGATCTCGACATCGTTGCCGGTATCCCCGATCGCGTGCTTGGCATGCAGGGTCTGTTCGAGCGGACAGGGTCAGTGCACGCTGCCGCAGCCTTCAGCGCCGATGGCGAGATCCTCGTGACACGCGAAGATGTGGGTCGTCACAACGCGGTGGACAAGGTGATTGGTTCGATGCTGCTTGACTCGAGCGGCTCTGTGCCCGCGACCGGTCTGGGGATGTTTGTCAGCGGCCGAGCGAGCATCGAAATGGTGCAAAAGGCATGGGCTGGCGGGTTTTCCACGCTCGTAGCGGTCAGTGCCCCCACGTCGTTGGCGGTCGATGCGGCGCGCCGCGCCGGGCTGGTACTCGCAGGCTTTGTCCGCGGTTCCGCGTTCAACGTCTACGCGCCCGAACGCCTGCCTGCCGTTGAGTAGCGACTGCTCGGCGTCAACACCGGCGATAGCGTGATCGCATGTTGATGGAAGATGGCCTGAGCGTCGTGCATCTGTTCGCCAAGCCGACCCCGAACCTTGACCGTAAGGCGGTCCTAGCAGCAGTGAAGAACGCTGAGGGTGCCGACTGTCAAGTAATCACCGCGGCGATGCTCGGTCACAAATGCGACGTCGCATTCATGGCGTTGTGCGCCGACTGGCGCACGCTTCGGGTGCTCCAGACCAGTCTCACCAACGCAGGTCTCGACATCGTCGACAGCTATGTGTCGATCACCGAGGTCTCGGAGTACGCCAAGGGCATGCCCGAAGAGATGCTGCGGGCGCGGCTCACGCCGACCATTCCCCCAGAGGGGTTGAATGCGTTCTGCTTCTACCCGATGAGCAAGAAGCGCGAGGCCGCCGCCAACTGGTTCGCTACTCCGTACGACCGTCGTCAGGAAATGATGATGGAGCACGGCAAGAGCGGGCGAACGTTTGCTGGCAAAGTGGCCCAGGTCATTTCCGGGTCCACCGGTCTCGACGACTTCGAGTGGGGCGTCACGCTGTTTGCCAAGAGCCCCGACGTGATCAAGGACGTTGTCTACACGATGCGCTTTGACGAGGGATCCGCCTTGTACGGCGAGTTCGGCGCCTTTTACGTCGGTTACCTCGAATACCTCGACAACATCCTCTGACAACACGCTCCAATGACGTCCTGGGCAATCAGCTTGGCGCCGCTCGGTGCACTCCGACGATGATCGCGTTCTCGGAGTCAGCGACGTGTGGCAACCAATGCTTGGGTGAACTCGGCGCGACCGGTGTCGTCGAAGCGGAACACGTCGAATCGAGCTCGCGCTGGGTCGCCGATCACCAGGAGTTCGGTGATGCCATCAGGCCCGTTGTAGTTGATATCGAGCGGTTCGTCTAGCAGCACCGAACAGGCCTCGAACGACAGGCAGACTCGACCTCCGACAGTGAGCGCTGGAATTTGCGAGGCAAACTCCGCAGGGTCGTCACTGTCGACTGAATACGCGGCGAGTGCAATCAGATTGACGCAGTCGAAGGCCTGGGCCGCAAAAAGGCCGGGTGGGTCGAAGGGGCGGTCGGCGTCGCTTGACTGTGCCTGCGGAGCCACGCCCCGGACCAGCACGCGTAGTGCCGGATCTAAGGCCTCAACCCGCGGTGTAATGCTTGGATCACGCAAGGCATCGTTGACGATGATGTCGGAGATCGAGCCGAAGCTGGTGTCGTCAAGTGCCTCGAGGAAGGCTGCTCCGTCGTTGCTCCCGGCGAGCAGAATCGCCACCCGCGCCCCAGAGTCGGCAACTCGTTGGGCTTTGTCGGCGAGATCGCCGTCTGTGCGGACGAAGCCGTAGGTCTCGACGCGGCTCACCGATCGGGTGCCCGCAGCAAGCGCGTCCTCAACGGCGGCTGCGAATGGCCGGCCGTACGCATCGTCGATGTACACGACGGCGACGTCCTGGACGCCGGTTCGTTCAGCAAGATCAGCGGCGGCAACCGCTTGGAGCGAGTCGCTCGGCACCGTGCGGAAGAACAATCGCTCGTCGGGGAATTCGTCGAGTGCGAGCGCCGTTGCTGTGGGTGAACACGACGGGATGCCTGCAGCGACCAGCGTGTCGAGCTGGCTGAGCGCAACGAGCGATGACGACGGGCCGATCACGGCATCGACGCTGGGGGTCGACTCAAGCAGTGCAGCGATGCTCGCCGCAGCGGTGCCGTCGCCCAGCCCTTCGTCCTGCTCAACAACTCGAACATTTCGGCCGAGGACGCCTCCGGCGTCGTTGATCCGATCGACAGCAATGTTGGCAGCGTCGATCAAGCCTTGACCCAAAGTTGGGTTGGACGAGGGGAGCAGGAGCCCGATAGTGAGAACACCGTCTGACTGATCAAGAGGTGGGACCGTTGTCGTACTTGCAGCTTGTGTCGTCTCGGGCGCAGCATCGCTGCCGGGGGTGCAAGCAGCCGCGGTGAGCGCCAGCACAGCAAGACTGTGCCGACGCACGTGGAAGCGGCGGAATCGAACCATTGGGTTGCACAGTAGAAGGCGCGGCGACACCTCGCTGGGCATCGCCTCGCTGGACCTCACCGTGATACGGATCAGCGAAGTCATGACAACAACTCCGAATCGACCTCGACGCCTATGATCTCGTCATCGACGCATCAACTGGCATCCCCCCGATCGCGACAACCGCCGACAATGACGGCGTCCGCCTCGCTGTCCTTACTCACGCCGACGTCACGTGAGTGATGGCCATGCGTTGACTGTCACAGCGGCTGATCGCGCAGCTCAGCTCGAGGCGGCTCGTGTGGCTGGTGCGGGTGGCATTGGGCTCCGTGGTGGCGGCCGTGACTACTGCCGCGCGCTCTCAGATGTGACCGATGGATGGGTTCGTCAGCTCTTCGCGCAAGCCGTGGAGACAAACCCGGAGTTCAAGGGGCGTCTCGCCATCCTCGCGGTGGGCGGTTATGGACGCGGGGAGCTTGCGCCCCAAAGCGATCTTGATGTGTTGCTCGTCCACGACGTCAAGGGCAAGAAGGCAATGGCGGCAATCGAGCCGATTGCCAGCGCGCTCTGGTATCCGATGTGGGATGCCGGCATCAAACTCGGGCATGCGGTTCGCAGCGTTAAGGAGGCCATGACGCTGGCAGCTGACGATCTCGATTCTGCGACGGCGTTGTTGACTGCGCGCTGGCTTGCCGGCGACGAGTCGCTTGCAAGCGAAGTCATCGAGCGCGGCAACGCTTCATGGGGCATGCACGCCGACAGATTTCTCGGGGGGCTCCGTTCGCGAGTGCGCGAACGCCAGAACCAGGCGGGCGACGTCGCGTACCGCCTTGAGCCCGACCTAAAGAGCGGACACGGAGGGCTCCGCGACGTGCAGTCACTGATGTGGGCGCGCGCGAGCGGCCTGGCAGTTCTGCCGGAAGATCTCGTCGAGCTCGATCGCTGCTACGACACCTTGCTGGGCGTGCGCGTCGCGTTGCACTTGTCCACGCAGCGCCCCGGCGACGTGCTGCGTCTTGAGGATCAGGACGCAGCATCGGCAACAGGTGGGTGGGATGACGCCGACGCGCTGATGGCCGACGTCGCTGCGGCCGGCCGAACCATCGCGTGGCTTGTCGATGAAAACTGGGGCCGATCGGTGGCGAGTGATGATCGCCTACCGGACCGCGCGATTTCGTCGGGCATCGTGCTGCGCAATGGTGAGATTGAACTCTCCGACATTGCGAACCCTGCGTCGGATCCGACGCTGGTGTTGCAGGCCGCCGTTGCAGCAGCGCGCAACGACTGCCGTATTGGGCGGTCGACACTTGATCGCCTGCACGAGGAACTTGCTCCGTGGACGGGAACGTGGCCGGTCGGGGCGAAGGACAAGCTGGTCGCGCTGCTCCTTGAGGGGCACCGGTCGATTCGTGTGCTCGAAGCGCTCGATCAGCGTGAGTTGTTTGCTCGGCTGCTCCCTGAATGGGGGCCAAACCGTTCGAAGCCGCAGCGCAACGCGTATCACCGATTCACCGTCGATCGTCATCTGTGGGAGGCTGCGGCCAACGCCGCAGAACTCGTCGGACGAGTGTCGCGGCCCGACCTCTTGGTGCTGGGCGCACTGTTTCACGACCTGGGCAAGGGATACCCGGGCGACCACACGATCGTCGGTATGGACCTGGTTCGCCAGGTCGGTCCGAAGCTCGGCCTCACGCCGGCCGACGTCGACACGCTCGTCGCAATGGTCGAGCACCACCTGCTTCTTCCCGACGTCGCGTCGCGCCGCGACTTGACCGATGAGGCGACGATCAGTCAAGTTGCCGACGCTCTGGGTAGCGTCGAGCGGCTCGATCTCCTGCACGCACTCACAGAGGCTGATTCGCTTGCCACTGGTCCCTCGGCATGGGGGTCGTGGAAGGAAGAACTGGTCAATGAGCTCGCGGCACGTGTGCGTCACGTCCTCGTGGCGTATGTTCCCTGCTGCCGAGACGTTGCTTCTCATGGCTGCTGCTGAGGTTGCGGTTGGACGACGCGACGATTTAATCACCGTGGTCAGTCCGGACTCAGCGGGCGTCTTCAGTCAAGTCGCAGGGGTGCTCTCGCTGCACGGCCTCGACGTGCTCACCGCCAGCGCGCATTCCGACGAGCAAGGCATGGCGGCGTCACAGTTTCGCATCGTGTTGCCCGAGACAGGCATGAACTGGCGGTCGCTGAAGACTGATCTGTCACGAGCGTTGGCCCACCAACTCGCGATTGAGGCGCGTCTTGTCGAGCGAGCCAAAATCTATCGGCGCCGCCGACGCACGCAGGCTGAACAGCCGGGGCCTCCGAAGGTCGTCTTCCACGATGATGCGTCGAGCAACGCGACGGTGATTGAGGTCCGAGCCGTCACCAAAATTGGTATTCTGCACCGCATCACTAAGGCCATCGGCGAGCTTGGCCTCGACATCCGCCACGCGAGCGTGCAGACCATTGGCATGGAAGTGGTCGACACGTTTTATGTCCGGACGTCGGCCGGCGATCTTGTGACGGACAAGTTTCACCGCAAGGAGATTCAGCGGGCGCTCCTGCATGCGGTGGTCTGATTGGCCGACATCGATCGGCGGATGACTACCAGGTCGAATCCATGTCGTAGCGTTCTCGCCTGTGACCACCGCTGACGATGACCCGACGCCCAACTTGGCGAACGACCTGGCGCGATGGAGCGAGGCGCTGGCCGGCATCGCGCGTACCGGGATGGGGTTCACGGAAAACCTGTACGAACGGGAGCGATTCGAAGAGGTCCTGCACGTCGCGGGCGATATCAAGGCGGCGTTGCGAGGCGATGAGCGCAGCGAGAGCGTTCGAGATGAGTTCGTCGGTGAATGGGTCGAGTCGATTGGGGAGGGAGTGCCCGGCTACGTCACTCCGAAGGTGGCGATCGGTGCCATCGTCGGGAACGATGACGATGAGATCCTCCTGGTCCAGCGCAAGGACTCAGGGATTTGGCTGTACCCCACTGGCTGGGCTGATGTCGGCTATTCGCCAGCGGAGGTGGCGGTGAAGGAAGTGCACGAAGAGACGGGCATCGAGTGCGAGCCGACACGACTTCTTGGTGTGGTTGACGGCCAGCGCATGGGCTTCAGTCGCTTCGGCATGTACATGCTGCTCTTTCACTGCCGGGCGACCGGCGGAGCGCTCGAATCGCACCCGCTTGAGACTGCCGATGTCGGCTGGTTCCCGAATGGAGGTCTTCCGGAGGCCACGGCTGGAGCCGGGTGGTGGTCGTCGATGGCCTTTGATGCAATCAGCGGTGTTCAGGCCCCCGCCACGTTCGATGACGTGCGTAGTCCGATTTGGCGTCAGGCCGACTGATTTAACTGACCAGGCAGTTATTCCTGGTCGCGCAGGAACTGCTCGACTTCGTTCATCAATTCTTCGGAGTCGACCGGCTCGGCCGTGTTGATCGATCCGTCGTCGACGTCGTCGACGATCTCTTCGAGCCGTGACAAATACTCGGCCATGTCGTCGTCGTCGCCGATCAGCGCTGCAACGCGTGCGTCGTATTCGGCCGCGCCGGTGGCGAGGGCTTGCAGAGGTGCCGGTGTGCCAATCATCGTGCAAGCGCGTTCGACGAGAGCCATCGCTGCCTTGGGCGAGGGTATTTGCGATGCATAGCCGGGAACTGCAGCCCAGAGAGATGCGGTGGCCAGGCCCGATCGGTGCAGTGCATCATGCAAGACACCAACGATGCCGGTGGGGCCCTCGTACTGAGACCGTTGGAGTTCGAAGCGCTCGATGAGCGTGTCGTCGGTTGCGGTGCCGATGAGTTGCACTGGCCGTGAGTGTGGAACATCGGCGAGCAGTGCACCGAGCGAGATCGCCATGGTCACCCCGAAACGGTCACAGATACCCACGATCTGGTCGGAGAATGCCCGCCAACGCAACGCTGGTTCGGGCCCGAGCACCAAGATGACGTCCGTGCCGGGGAGCGAGACCGACCACACGCCGACCGTCGGCCAGACGATGCTGCGTTGGCGGTCGTCGTCAAGTTTGACCTGCGGGCGGACCGTGGCGAAATCGGTGAACGGCTCAGGATCAATTTCGGCGAGCGCATTGGCACCCCATGCTTCGATCATCGTGCGCAACGCGACTGACGATGCGTCACCTGCGTCGTTCCAGCCGGTGAACCCGGCGATCAGTACAGGGCGCGTCAACGTTGGTTCGGACAGCCATCGAACATGCTCGGTCCCCACAAGAACCACGCTACCGTCCAGTGACCGTGAGTGAGTCGAGCCAGTCCCCATCCGTTCCGACACCGTCGGCTGTGCCTGCCGTGCCGCAGAGCGGTGCATCAGTGGCCGTGGCAGCCGTCGTTGACGACGAGTTGGTTGCCGCGTTTGCGCATCTGATTCCGCAGCTGTCGCAATCTTCCGCGCCACCTGACGCCGACCAACTCCGAGTGCTGGTCGATGGCGCCGACACGTCGTTGTTCGTCGCGCGCGTCGATGGGGTCATCGTCGGCAGCCTGACGCTTGCGTTTTACCGGATTCCAACCGGTCTGAAGGCTTGGATCGAAGATGTTGTCGTCGATGATGCTGCACGGGGTCATGGCGTTGGGCGACTCCTCAACGAGGCCGCGCTCGCCGAAGCAGAGTCGAGAGGTGCTAAGGACGTGAGCCTCACCAGCCGTCCGTCGCGAGAAGCAGCGAACCGCTTGTATCAACGCATTGGTTTCGAAGCGCGCGACACCAACGTGTACCGCTACAAATTTTGACGACCGCTCAGGACTGGGCGCGGCGGAGGTCTTCAGCAGCTTGACGGACTTGCCAGTCGCGGTCCTCGAGGGCGCGGTCAATGGCTGCATCCACATGGTCGCCTTCGAACGGCGCGAGCGCCAGCACGGCGCGGCGACGGACTGCGGGCTTGTCGGATGTTGCTGCGATGATCACGTCGATCGCTGCCGGGTCGCCGATTGCGCCCAGGGCGGCGACGGCGGCTTCGCGAACGAGCGGTTCAGCCGCGTCGGCCGACAGCTCGATCAGCCGATGGACCACCTCGGGCCGGTTCGACTCGTGCTCGCCGCACGCCCATGCGGCAGTCTCCACCACGTGTGGGTCGGCATCTGACAGCATCGGGACGAGATCAACGGCGGGGTGTTTCGCCGCGACCTCCGCTGCCCGGCGGCGGACCCGAACGTCGTGGTCGTCGAGCGCGGTGATTATCTGTTTGTCGGTCAATTTGCCGAGTCGCTCGAGCGCGCCGAGGGCGGTTGCCCGAACGGCAGCGTCGCCAGCCAGGCCTGCGGCAGCAATGACTGCGTCGCCAGTGTGACCAGCAATCGCGACTGCTCGGCGATCAGGCATGGTCACTGCTTGAGCAAGTCGGTCAGCGTGATCACCGCGTACGAAACACCGAATGCAATGACGATGGCAAGCACGGCGCCGAGCACGAGTGCAATGCCGGAACTCGCGACGATTGCCCAGGCACGGCGAAGCACGTTGGGCCGGCGATATAGCGGCACAGTGGTCTCAGCAACGCCGATCGGCACCCATTTTCTTCGAACAACCGGCTCCCTGCGTGGTGTTTGGGGCGTCGCTCTGGCAGTCTTGCGCCACCCAGCAGCAACGAGCGCCGCGATGGCGAGTGCGACCATCCAACCGGCCTGAGTGGTGAGATCTGTGACTGACACGACAAACGACACGGTACTCAACACTCCGCAACCCGCAACGTCACTGGGTACCGCAGACATCATCGTGTCTGGCTCGCGCTGGGCATGGGTCCCGGCCGTCCTGGGGTTGGTCGCTTTGCTCGGGATCTGTGCCGCGGCGCTCATCCCGGCGACGGTGGTTGCTGAGAAAGAGAATCGGCGAACGATGGAAGTTCAGGAAGCGCCTTATGCCCAGGTCCCGGCATCAGCTGAGTCGGTGAACGACCGTGTCTTGTTCGGCAGCGATCTGCCTGATGATGTCCCACGGTTTGCGCCCGAAGGAGACTTCTTCTTCGTCACGGTCAGCGCACCTGAACAGACCCTCCTCAGCTGGTTCGCAGGCCGTAGTGACCCGGCGATCGACTTACTCACCGAGGAAGACAAGTTCGGTGTTCGCACCGCTTCGCAGCGGCGCGCTGCGGCGCTGCAGCAGATGCGCACCGCCGCGCAAGAAGCCCAGTTCGTGGCGCTGTCAGCGGCTGGCTACGAGCCGGAGATCAGCCTCG
>ERZ1048872.2952-NODE-2952-length-11507-cov-8.378449_pt1 | contig 11507 bp, 8 predicted proteins | sample MGYA00383100_ERZ1048872 | MGnify/ENA primary metagenome ERZ1048872 (study PRJEB29581, sample SAMEA5548370) | metagenome | biome: marine; feature: coastal; material: water | depth 50 m | study: Short-term variability in the microbial, nano- and picoplankton... | reverse complement strand
ACCGCCAAGATAGGGCTCATACAAGAGGTTACCAAGCAGGTATATCTGGACGTTCTAAAGAACACTGCCCTTACCAAAGCGCAACAATTAAATCACAATGGTTAGGTGGTTGGCGTGAAGCCATAGAAGACAGACAACAGGGCTTAGTTAAATAAACAACCGAGTGATTTATTTTTAATAAGCCAATTGAAAATTTTCAGAATGATAGAAAACAATAAGCCCAGCGATATGCTGGGCTTAATTTTTTGCTTACGGTGTACGGTGAGCGTATAAGTGTCAGTGCTTTCCGTTTGCTGTGAGCTTGTTGAAGGAAGGTTAGAAGCTAGTAGTATCAGCAAATAAACCTACTTTAAGATCTTTTGCTGTGTATATTTCACGACCATCAACGCTAACACTACCATCGGCAAGACCCATAAATAATTTACGCTTGATAACCCGCTTCATGTCTATTTTAAAGGTCACTTTTTTAGCTGTTGGTAATATTTGACCAGTAAATTTAACTTCACCCACACCTAATGCGCGTCCTTTACCCGGTCCACCTGACCAACCTAAGAAAAAGCCAACTAGTTGCCACATGGCATCTAAACCTAAGCAACCAGGCATTACAGGGTCGCCTTTAAAGTGACAATCGAAAAACCATAAATCAGGAGTAATATCTAATTCTGCTAAAATATAACCTTTACCGTGCTCACCACCGTCTTCGGTGATTGTTACGATGCGATCCATCATTAACATATTGTCGCTAGGAAGTTGTGAATTACCTTCCCCAAACATTTCACCAGTACCTGCTTTAATTAAATCGTCTTTGTTATATGAATTTTGTAGTGCCATTACCATAATAATTGCCTAAATTGAGTATGTAATAAATTTCTAGGACGCTACTTTAGCGAACGCTTGTACACTAAACAACTCTGAACAGTGAAATAAAGTTATTTTCATGATAAAAATCAATTTTTGAGACCTTGATTTAATCAAAGACTGTATTGCAAATTTAGTTGGGCAGAGTAACATAGTAAATAATTGCCGAGGATTAAAGCCCGATAGAGAAAAAAATGGACGAAACGGTTAAAAAGAAAAAAAAAGCCATGACGAATGCACAAAAGCAGAAACGTTATCGTGAGCGACAAAAAGAGCGCGGCAAGCAAGAAATGCGTGGCTATTTATCGCCAGAAGCAAAAGTATGCTATCAATTGATTGCCGAACAAACGAATTGGTCTGATAGCATCATACTAAGTAATGCTGTGAGGTTAACTTATGCAGCTTATAAAAATGGCCAAATTGGTTTACTGAATAGTTGGTTAAAAGATAATGAGTTATAATTTTATTTCTCCTATAACTCATCTCCAAAAGAGCGATTTGCATTGATAAACATATTATTAGTTGATGATCATGAGCTGGTGCGTACAGGTATCAGAAAAATACTTAATGAAGTTAAAGGCTTTAAAGTTATTGATGAGTGTGAAACAGGTGAAGAGGCGATAAAATTTTGTCGCCAAACAGAGCCAGACATTATTTTAATGGATATGGATATGCCTGGCATGGGGGGATTAGAAGCGACTAAAAAAATATTACGTTTTGCTCCAGATGCTAAAGTGATAGTGCTCACAGCCCATAGTGAAGACCCATTTCCAACTAAGGTCATGCAAATAGGCGCTGCAGGTTACTTAACCAAAGGAACACCACCTCAAGAAATGGTAAATGCTATTCGGGCTGTTAATAGTGGTCAACGTTATTTACCAGCACAAATTGCTCAGCAAATGGCGTTGAGTCAATTTAAATCAGCTGAAGAAAACCCATTTAGCTCATTATCAGATCGTGAGCTGCAAATTATGTTAATGATCACGCGAGGTGAAAAAGTGCCTGATATTTCAGAGCACCTTCACTTGAGTACTAAAACCATTAACAGTTATCGCTATCGCATGTTTGAAAAACTTGCTGTTGGCAACGATGTTGAATTAACACATCTTGCCATTCGCCATGGTATGTTAAAAACTGAAAAATTATAATTTTGACTGAATCTAGTGATAGCGAGAAAATTCCTTCTTTTGATAATGAGGCCTTCCTTAAATCTGTTACCGAGCAACCGGGTGTTTATCGCATGTATAACCATGAGCAGACGGTTATTTATGTGGGCAAGGCTAAACAATTAAAGAAGCGTTTAGCCAGTTATTTTCGTAAAGATGTTGGCTCAGTTAAAACGAAGGCGTTAGTCAGTCAAATTTACGCTATTGATGTTACCGTTACCCACACAGAAGGGGAGGCGTTAATACTTGAAAATAATTACATTAAAAAATACCAGCCAAAATATAATATTTTACTGCGTGATGATAAATCTTATCCCTACCTACTAATTACTGCTCATAAGCATCCTAAGTTGGGCTTGCACCGCGGTGGTAAACGAGTAAAAGGTGATTACTTTGGACCCTACCCAAGTGTTGGCGCTGTTTGGGAAAGCTTACGTTTAATGCAAAAAATATTTCCCATCAGGCAATGTGAAGACAGTTATTATCGTGCCCGCTCTCGACCATGCTTACAGTATCAATTAGGTCGTTGCTTAGCTCCTTGCGTAGATAAAGTGCCAGTCGATGATTACCAACAGCAAGTGGCTTTGGCAAAATTATTTTTAAAAGGTAAAAGCTCTGCTGTTATTGAACAACTCGTAGCACGAATGGAGCAGGCTAGCTCACAGTTAGACTTTGAACAAGCGGCAAAATTTCGAGATCAAATAACAACTTTGCGAAAAGTTCAGCAACAGCAATATGTCAGCGGTATTGCCGCAGAAATGGATGTGCTGGGTCTATACCGTTTTAAATCTCAAGTTTGTGTACATTTACTTTGTATTCGTGAACACAAAATATTAGGCAGTAAAAGCTACTTTCCTGTTGTACCGGCACAATCATCAAACGATGAAATTTATGAAGCATTTATTGCCCAACACTACCTGTCTGATGAACCGTTAAATAACGGCCAAGGAAATATTCCCAAAGAGGTGGTTGTTAGTGAGGCACTAGAGCAACATGCAACGTTAACTGAACTACTATCAAAGCAAGCGGAGCATGATGTCAAAATCTCTTACAAATTGCGTGCTGAGCGAGCCCAATATTTAAAATTAGCTAACACCAATGCACAAACAGCGCTTGTGACGAGAAATAGTCATAAAGAGTCTATGCAGGCACGCTTTGTGGCTTTGAATGAAGTGTTTGAACTAGCTAATGGTATTCATCGCCTTGAATGCTTTGATATTAGCCATACTATGGGGCAGCAGACCGTTGCTTCTAATGTTGTGTTTAATAACGAAGGGCCATTAAAATCAGATTATCGGCGTTATAATGTTCACGGCATTACACCGGGTGATGATTACGCTGCGATGGCTTTTGCATTAAATAAGCGCTATGGAAAAATTAAAACTGACGATGAAGAGTCATTAAAAAAAATGCCTGATATTATTTTTATTGATGGTGGCAAGGGGCAATTAGCTAAAGCAGAGGATTTTTTCAATCAGTTAAATTTAGATAAAACGCCTTTGTTAGTCGGTGTTGCCAAAGGTGAGTCTAGAAAACCCGGCCTAGAGACACTTATTTTAGCAGGCAGTCATCAATTAATATCGCTACCCGCTACATCATCGGCATTGCATTTAGTGCAACACATACGTGATGAATCACACCGTTTTGCTATTACAGGTCACAGGGCTAAGCGGCAAAAAGCCAGTAAAAAATCAGTGTTAGAATCAATAGAAGGTGTCGGGGCAAAAAAACGTCAAGCGTTATTGACTTTTTTAGGGGGCATACAAGAAGTTAAAAAAGCAGAGCTATCAGATTTAGAGAAAGTGCCAGGCATTAGCATTGCACTGGCGAAAAATATTTATGATGCTTTGCATGACAAGTAATTGTATCTAGCGTGTGAACTTGTGTAAACTAGGGGAAATACTTGCAGTGAAGCTTAATGCTAAAGTAAAGGGCTATGTGGACAATACCTAACCAAATCACCTTGTTTCGGATCGTTTTGATCCCCGTTTTTATTCTGGTCTTTTATTTACCTATTTCTTGGAGCCACTTTGGTGCTTTTGCTATCTTCTGGGTAGCCTCTATCAGCGATGCACTAGATGGGTATTTAGCAAGAAAGTTAAATCAATCATCAGCATTTGGGGCATTTATCGACCCTGTTGCCGATAAATTGATGGTTGTGGCAGCTTTGGTGATGATAGTCGAAGATTATCAAACATGGCTGGTTGGCATTCCCGCTATTATTATGATTGCCCGAGAAATATTTATCAGTGGCTTGCGAGAGTTTATGTCTTCACGCGGAAAAAGAGATGTTATTGCGGTATCTGAAATGGGTAAGTATAAAACAGCAGCTCAAATGCTTGGCATTATGGGGCTAATTTGGCGGCCCGATTATGACATTCCATTAATACTATTTTATTTGCCTCATGAGGTAATTAATTATGCTGCCTACTTCTTTTATTTTATTGCTACGGTATTAACTATTTCCACATTAGTCGATTATTTTAAAGCGGCATGGCCTGAATTGAAGTCTGATAATTAAGAGCATATAAATATTTTTGATTCTAATATGTGTCTTTTTACGAAAATAGGCCAAAAAAAACGTCAAACAAGCTGCTTTTTGAGCAGTTAAAATAAAAAAAGAATTTAATAGTTGACTGTAACTTAATTCGATGTAGAATGCGTTTCCGTTGACAGGGAGACAACAAGCAAGGCAATTTACAGTAAATTATTGTAATGAGTTTTACACTTTATAAGGATGTTAATCGGAATTCTGTTTCGATTGAAATACAAGCTCTAATGAAGCGGCTGTAGCTCAGCTGGTAGAGCATCACGTTGCCAACGTGAATGTCACGAGTTCGAGTCTCGTTAGCCGCTCCAATTATTAGTTTGTATATCGCTCAGCTCGTATTGATAAAATGATGGGTTAGCAAAATGGCGGGTTGGCAGAGTGGTTATGCAGCGGATTGCAAATCCGTGTACACCAGTTCGATTCTGGTATCCGCCTCCATTTTGCCCGGGTGGTGGAATTGGTAGACACAAGGGATTTAAAATCCCTCGCTCATAGAGCGTGACGGTTCAAGTCCGTCTCCGGGTACCATTTCATCAACAGTGATGTTGAGAGGAAAAGTTTTTAGCGTTTTTTTAGACTTGTCAAAGTAAATTAGGTACGTTAAAATTCGCGCTTATTTTTAACTAAATGAATGCAAAAGTAAATATCTACGAAGCGGCTGTAGCTCAGCTGGTAGAGCATCACGTTGCCAACGTGAATGTCACGAGTTCGAGTCTCGTTAGCCGCTCCAATTTCAGATATTTATATTGTTTAGAACTTAGTTCTAATAAAAAGTAAAAGCTCTAATGAAGCGGCTGTAGCTCAGCTGGTAGAGCATCACGTTGCCAACGTGAATGTCACGAGTTCGAGTCTCGTTAGCCGCTCCAATCTTTATTTTGTTTATCTTAAACAAAATCCAAGTAGGGAACCAATCTCTACTCTAAAAAATATTGTCCGATGCCCGGGTGGTGGAATTGGTAGACACAAGGGATTTAAAATCCCTCGCTCATAGAGCGTGACGGTTCAAGTCCGTCTCCGGGTACCATTTTATAACTGCAACATCTGTTCAGTTATTTCAAGAAGTTTTATATCTCTGAAAGCCCTATTCCTTAAGCTTTATATTAATATCACCAAGTACAAACCTACGCCAATATTTTCGTTAAAAATCATCAGTTATTAACACTGAAAATATATTTCAAAACTATGCTAAAAAATCTTTATACCGATTTATGACGTGTTGAAATGGTCATAAAGCAGCCAATTCGTAACCATTAGCGCAGATATTGGCACTGAAATGAACCATAACTCTCCTGTCCCAGCCCTGTTCATCAAGTTCAACACCAGCTGTTCCTGTCCATACTAAGGCTATTAGAAAGGCGACTTGTGTGTTTTACAATTACTTCTTTTAATATATTCATGTGCTTAGTGATTAATTAACTAGGCTTATTAATGGGGTTGTAGTTTCTTTAACTAAACCAGTAAAAGCTTTAGATATAAAGTGTGCTTTTTCAAACAAGTCGACATAAAAAATCTGGTACTTTATGATGTTATGAAAATAATAACTTAAGACTTAGCAATGAACTTTAATGGTGTGGACTTCCCTGAGCAATTAATTCAATCAATAAAACAAAATCAGTTAGTGATTTTTGCTGGTGCTGGCGTAACTATGGCTCAGCCAGCAAATGGTCCAAGCTTTACTGAGTTAACAAATTTTATTGCTCAAGGTACAGGAGAGTGTCTAGGTAACGAGCCCGCAGATAAATTTTTAGGACGCTTAGAGAAAGGAGGAGTTGATGTTCACCTGCTAACTAAAAACAAGCTTGAATTATTAAAAGAAGCCAGTGAACTTCATTTAGCAACATTAAGGATATTCCCAGATATAAACTCTGTTAAAATTGTCACTACAAATTTCGAACACCTTTATAACTTGGCTATTAAAACACTTTTTTCTGAAGAGTTAACAACATATATATCGCCGGCACTACCAAGAGGTAATTGTTTTCACGGGCTTGTCCATGTTCATGGCTCCACTAGCAAGTACAAAGAAATGGTGTTAACTGATAAAGGTTTTGGTAAGGCTTATTTAAAAGAAGGTTGGGCTAAAGATTTCTTATTTGATCTTTTTTCTCACTATACAGTGCTATTCGTCGGTTATAGCCATGATGACCCCATAATGAATTATCTTGCCCGCTCTCTGCCCGAAAGCGAAGCAAAACCAAGGTATATTCTCATCGATGGTAGCGAAAATAATTTTAAAAAATGGTACTTAAACAATATAATACCTATTGAATCCACATACAAAAACCAAGCATTAGCTCTTAACGCTCTGGGTCAGAAACTAAATAAACCATTGCGTAAATGCCGTGATGAATTTAGTGAAACAATTTCTCAACCCTTGAATGAGTTGAGTAGTGATATTCTAGCATCCATAAAGTACGACTTGAATACACCATTACTACAATCACTATGGTGTGAAAAAGCTTCTATGAGTCATTGGCTTGAGTGGGCTGATAATTCAGGGTTACTTAATCCAGTATTTGATATCGAAAATAATCCTAAAGTTCCTGCGTACTTAATTTATTGGTTATCTAGTTCAGTTCAAACTACCCCAACGCTATTACTAAAACTTCTTACTAAGCATAATTTTAAAGCTCAAAAAGAATTATGGCGTCAGATAGATCACAAAATTCAATATAACCGAAAACAACTTCAAGGTGATGATATTGAACAAATATCAGTTATGGCTTTAGCTTATTTAGATATTGACACTGTTCATTCATATCATCGATTTAAAAATGCCATTGAAAGCGAACAGCTTTTATATGCATTCTCTATATTAAATCGAAGCTGGGTGCTTAATCTTGGCAGTAGTAAAGATTACAGTAGAAGAAACATAGATTTTTTTGAGCCTAATAACTCAGGTATATTAATTGAATATAAGGACCATTTACCAATACTGATTAAGCATAATTGCTTTAAATTACTCACCAGCTCACTTTCTCAAATTCAAAAGTACTATGATCAAATTAAACTGCATGATGGTTATGACTTTTTAAACAATCACCGTAAAGCTATTGAGGATCATAAACAGAATCAGTTTCCTAATTGCGGAGATACTTTGATTTTTACACTAAGAGAGTCACTTTTACTTTTAGTGAAAAGTAACAGAGAACTAGCGCTAAACTATATAGAATTATTTTTAGATAGTGGCCTAACTCTCCTTGAGAGAATAGGAGTCTATGTTCTTTCAAGGGTAACGTCCGAGCCACCATCAGATAAGTTCTCTCGACTAATGAGTTCTCAATTAGATAAAAACAAATACGAACTTCATCATGAAATATTTAATTTTATTAAAGCATTGTATAAAAATTTATCTTTAACCGAGCAAGAGCAATGGCTCAATGAAATTAATAAATACGAACCTAAAAATTCTGACAATAACCCAACCAACTTCCTGAAAGATGGCTTTATTTTTAGATGGTTGACTTGGCTTTTACCATTAAAAAATCCAATAATAACGGCTAGATTTCAAGGATTACAAGCAAAACATCCCGAATGGGATTTTTCAGAGCACCCTGATTTTTTGAGCTACTCATACGGTTGTTCATCATATATCAGTCCTAGTGTCTCTGAAGAATTAGTTAGTGATAACTTGATTCAAAGCTGCCCATCAGCGAAGTATAAAGAATTAAAAAATTGGTTACCAAATATGGACGACCGCCAATTTACTTTTAGAAGTGATGGTTTTGATCGGGCGGATTTAATTAACCAAGTTGAGTCAGCTATAGTGTCATCGCAGCGCTGGGGGCTTGAGTTGTTGGAAACACTAGTTGCCAAAAACGATTACACAACTGACTTATGGAGTGGAATTATTCGAGGCTTTTCAAAGCTGTTAAGCCAACCAGATGATTTTATTAAAATACTGTCAAGTTTAAGTAAAACAAACCTCACTCATGCAGAAGTAACAGATTATTTTTATAGACAGGTCACATTACAGCGCAAAAATAAACAACTAAATCAAAGTATAATAAATATACTTCTTGAGCTATCGAAGACTTTATTTAAAGTTTTAAATAAAAGTAACTCACAGGAAACATTAACAACAGAGTATACCTCTGTTCAAAACTTATTCGATGTAGAAGTCGCATTAAGAAATGATTTAAAAAAACATGCAGGTATAGAATTTGATCTTGATGTGCTTATTAAATACTCTCAATTACTGCTTTTAACTCCAAAACGTTTAGATATAAAAATACAGGTTGTTAAGGCAATAGGCTACTACATTGCTTATTTCTCAGATGCTTTTCAGCGCAAAGCTGATTACTTTGTTGAAGTGTTTTTACATGAAGAACATACCAAAGCCTCATTTGAAGGGTTTGCAAAAAGAAATGCAGTACCTCGAGAGCTATTTATTCTGATGATTAATTCTGGATTTTGGGCTCGGTGCTTCAAATTTAAGAAAGGGCAAGATCAATACGCTGAATATGTACCAAAATTATTTGCGGCAGGATTATTTTTTTACAATACACCAGCACAACGTTCGTTAAATAAATGGGCTCCTGTTTATTATCAAAATACTGATGCAGACGAATTAAATTACGAATCTATTACTTTTTGGAGCCGACAACAAAACAAGTCAATAAAGAAAAAATATTGGACTCAAACTCTATACCCAATGCTTAATAATGCGTTATATGGTAAACCTATAGCCATTTCACAAAAAACATTCAATCAATTGAATTATCAGATTTTTAAAGATGAGGATTATTTCACGGCGCTAGTTGAAATCATTACTAAAGTAAACCTAGTAACAAATAGCATTCATTGGCTACGTCCTGAAAGGCAAGTCACCTTTTTGAAAAAGTACAGAACTGATTTTTGCAAATATTTAGCATTCACTATTTTTAATAAAACCGAGGGTCTTTACAGCGGTGATATAAATGAAATTTTTACATTGTTAATTAATGAAGGATTACAAAGTATTTCAGAAAAATTAGATCATAAGTTGTTAACACTAGGCTTTGACTTTGTAGCAACCTTCAATCTAAACGTCCATGATGACATACAGGAATCTTTCACCTTTAATTAGGCCTGAACCTCTAAAGAACAACTTGATTTTGAGATAACCCAATCGGGTTACCTCTATTTTAATCAACCCTTTACCTGTTTCAACAGAGGCTTTAATTTATCACGCACTATCTCACTAATGCTCAGCTCATGAGTAGCAGCATAAGCTTTCAAATACTCACACTCTTTAATGCCTAAATAAAAGCTAAGCCGCACCTTTTTTTTACGAAGTTTAAATTTGGGTCTACCGCCAATAGAATCCTCAAGCTCTTTAAGCGTTTGTAACTGCATAATTTCTCCCAATACTAGCGATAACGTCATAAACTTGATGATGTGTTTTACAGGTTTTGTTTAACTGGTATTCACCTTTTTGGTTATGAACATTAAGTAACCATTCTTCACCATCAAGGGCAACACGCTCAAACAAAGTTGTTGTTCTAATGCTGTAGATAACAGGGCATTGAGTTAAAGCATTTTGTAAATAAGCATGAGCCTTAAGGTACTTTTTATTATCTGTGAAGTTATTAACGATAATGACAATAGGTTTACCAGACTCTTGAATGAAGTTAACTGTATCAACCGTTGCTTTTAAGCTTCGCGTATCAGTTAACGTGGGAATTACAATTAAATCACTCATTTTCACAGCATGAGCAAGCTTAGGGTCGATACTAGTACTGGTAGCACCGAAATCAAGAATTAAATCTCTGTTACCACAGTATTGCAACGGTATACGCTTAAGCTTAGGCGGTATTTTCTTAGTGCGACTGTTATCAATGGCAACAATGTCATTGGTTACACAATCAAAGCCTAAATAAATAGCAAAGTTTAGTGCTAATGAGCTTTTACCTACGCCACCTTTAAAGGACGCAAAAGTAATCTTCATAATGTATTCTCCTACAGTTTATTTCTCATGAACCACAAATGTGAACTAATTAACTGTTAGAAAAAGAGGTACCTAAAAAGCCCCTTTTTGGTACCCCATGAACATCAATAATCCCCGTAGTAACTATCCATCAAGCCATATATTAATCTTCCGAATATTCAAGCTTCAACCGTTCGGAGAACATTATGAAAACATCATTTAAATTTACTAATACAGCTATTAAGGCATTACCAGCTAATAACTGTAACTCACGCTCAACTGATAAAGAATACAGTGACTCAGAGATAACATCGTTAAAAATGCTAGTAGGAAAATCAGGCAAAAAGCGCTATTTGCTGCGCTACAGAATGGAAGGTAAGAAAAAGTCTATTAACATTGGCAGGTACCCAGAAATTGATGTAAAGGATGCCAAAGCGATAGCACGCAAGCATTTAACTAATATTGCTAATGGTATCGACCCAAAGCATGAACGTGATAATCACAAAGACATGCCGACATTAAATGAGTTCTTTAATGATAGTTACTTACCCTTTATCAAACAAAACAAACGCTCATGGGAAAAAGATGTTCAACGCTATACTGATTACGCAAGTAAACGCTTTGGCAGTACACCTTACAATGAAGTTAAGGCAATGGACATACAACGATTACAGATGGATATGTTATCGGGCGAGGGCTTTACTAAAGCCTATGCTCCGGCAACCTGTAATAGAACCTTAGCGTTACTCAAAACGATGGGGCAGCAAGCCGTTGCTTGGGGAATTATTGAAATCAACCAAGCCAATAAAATTAAACTGCTTAAAGAAGATAATGTGCGCACTCGCTATTTCACTGTTGTTGAAATGCAAAAAATTATCAAACAAGCATTAAAGTATCACAACCCCTTTGCTGGTAGTTTTATTGCCTTATTACTATTTACGGGGGTTAGAAAAATGGAATTACTTACCGCTAAGTGGCAGCACCTTGAAAAAGAAAAGCGAAAGCTATTAGTGCCTATGACGAA
>ERZ1048872.2950-NODE-2950-length-11510-cov-8.153907_pt1 | contig 11510 bp, 10 predicted proteins | sample MGYA00383100_ERZ1048872 | MGnify/ENA primary metagenome ERZ1048872 (study PRJEB29581, sample SAMEA5548370) | metagenome | biome: marine; feature: coastal; material: water | depth 50 m | study: Short-term variability in the microbial, nano- and picoplankton... | reverse complement strand
GCCGTTGCGAATGAAGGCTTGAATTTATGTCCAAATAGATACATTTAGGGCGGCATCCACAAATGTGGGCACAGTCAAATTATAGGAGAAACTATGGCCAAGGAAGATACGCTCGAATTTCCCGGTGTCGTCAAGGAACTCCTGCCTAATGCGACATTTCGGGTCGAGTTGGAAAACGGCCATGAGATTATCGCGCACACGGCAGGAAAAATGCGCAAAAACCGGATCCGCGTTCTGGCAGGTGATAAGGTACAGGTTGAAATGACCCCTTATGATCTTACCAAGGGACGCATCAACTACCGGTTCAAATAACCTTTTGAAACTTATTCTGGGATCTGCAAGTCCGCGCCGCCTTGAACTTTTGGCGCAGATCGGTGTTGTCCCGGATGAAATATGTCCGCCGGATATTGATGAAACGCCGCATGCCAATGAAGTGCCGCGCCACTATTGCAGCCGCATTTCACAGGCAAAAGTCGTAGCGGTGCCAAGCGCCGACGATGATTTAGTGCTCTGCGGCGATACAACCGTTTCACTTGGCCGCCGGATTTTGGGCAAGCCGGAAACGCCTGAGCAGGCGGCGGAATTTTTGCAGGCGCTGTCCGGACGGCGCCACCGGGTGATCACCGCAATAGCTTTGCGAAAAGGCGACAAGATATGGCAGCGCGACGTTGTCAGTGCCGTGCGTTTTAAACGTCTGTCCCAAAGCGAAATTGATGCCTATCTTAACACCGGTGATTGGCAGGGCAAAGCTGGCGGCTATGCAATTCAAGGACCCGCATCAGCGTTTATCCCATGGATAAGCGGATCCTTTAGCGCCATTGTTGGGCTGCCTTTGGCAGAAACAGCGGCCCTTTTACAATCTGCTGGTTATCCAATTTTAAAGGCGGACAAATGAAGGGCACACTGATCTTACTCGATCATCTTAATGACCGACCAGCTGCAGCGCTGATCAAAGATGGCCAATTGCATGATTTGCTGGTCGACACAGACGCACCCGGCCCCGGCACAATCTACCGCGCTCAGGTTGACCGCCCAATCAAAGGCCAAGGAGGGGTGTTTTTAAACACACCTGATGGGCCGGCGTTTCTACGCCATATTAAAGGGCTTTCGCCAAAACAGACGCTTTTGGTGCAGGTGACGGGTTATGCAGAACCCGGCAAAGCCATTCCAGTGACCAGCAAGCTTTTGTTCAAAAGCCGCTATGTGATAGTGACCCCGACAGCTCCCGGGTTAAATATCTCGCGCAGTATTCGCGACGAAGATCGGCGCGATGCCCTTTTGCAACTGATCCATGAAACTATTGGCCCGCCGGCCTATGGGATGATCCTGCGGTCATCCTGCGCTGAGGCAGATCCAGAAGACATTGCCGATGATGCACGCGCTGTTTTACAGTTGGTGAGCCAGGTTCTTGAAGATGATGCTCAGCAGATTGCGGTATTGCTGAATGCGGATGGGGCGCATGAGCAAGCCTGGCGTGATTGGAGCGAACCGGCACAGATTGAAACCGAAACGGGCTGTTTTGCGGCCCATGGGGTGCTGGATCAGATCGATGCGCTTAAAAGCGCGGATGTTTCAATACATGGTGGGTCTTTTTCAATTGAGCCAACCCGCGCGTTTGTTGCAGTTGATGTGAATACGGGAAAAGATGGCTCGCCCGCAGCCGGACTTAAGGCCAATATCGCCATGGCCCGCGATCTGCCGCGTCAGTTGCGGCTTAGGGGTCTGGGCGGTCAAATTGTCATTGACCCCGCACCTATGCCCAAAAAAGACCGGCGGCAATTGGAAACCATCTTTCGTGCGGCGCTGCGCAGCGATACGGTTGAAACGAATTTTGTAGGCTGGACCACGCTGGGCTTGATCGAGTTGCAGCGCGCGCGCTCCCGCGCGCCTTTGCAGATCGAACCCCAGTAATCCCCAAAGATTTTTGCAATCAATGAAAAGCTGTTTTTCGACAACAGTATGAAAAACATAATCGAATTTGATAATTTGCAGCTTTTCTTTTAGGGAATTGCTTGTATAGTTGCCGCCATGATGACCATAGGCCAAATATCCGATCATTTTGCTGCTTTGCGCAGAAAAATGACGCTTGGCCTAGATCTCCTAAGCTGCCTCTGAGCGTGCCGTTAACCGGTGCGTCCGCTCAGAGGAGGCAAATATCGCACCCCACGCTTAGATAGAGACGACAAAGAGATCAGACCATGACACAAACAGATACCAAAGACCGCGTTGTAATTTTCGATACAACCTTGCGCGACGGCGAGCAAAGCCCCGGCGCGACCATGACCCATGACGAAAAGCTTGAAATTGCCGAGCTGCTGGATGAAATGGGCGTCGATATCATCGAGGCCGGCTTCCCCATCGCATCCGAGGGTGATTTTAACGCCGTTTCCGAAATTGCAGAGCGTAGTAAAAGTTCTGTTATATGCGGTTTGGCGCGGGCAAATTTCGGCGATATCGACCGCTGTTGGGATGCGGTAAAACATGCAAAAAAACCCCGTATCCATACCTTTATCGGCACATCGCCACTGCATCGGGCGATCCCCAATCTAGATATGGACCAGATGGCCGAGCGCATTCATGACACCGTCACTCATGCCCGTAATCTTTGCGACAATGTGCAATGGTCCCCAATGGATGCCACCCGCACTGAAACCGATTACCTGTGCAGGGTTGTGGAAATCGCGATTAAAGCCGGTGCTTCAACCATTAATATCCCCGATACGGTGGGCTATACGGCACCAGCGGAATCTGCGGATCTTATCCGCATGCTGATTGACCGGGTGCCCGGGGCGGATGAGGTGATATTTGCCACCCATTGCCACAATGATCTGGGCATGGCGACCGCCAATGCTCTTGCTGCGGTGGATGGCGGCGCGCGGCAAATTGAATGCACCATAAATGGGCTGGGCGAACGGGCCGGCAATACCGCTTTGGAAGAAGTGGTCATGGCGCTTAAAGTGCGCGGCGATATCATGCCTTATTATACCGATATCGACACCGCAAAAATTATGAATATCTCGCGGCGTGTGGCGTCGGTGTCCGGGTTTGCGGTGCAGTTCAACAAAGCGATTGTCGGCAAAAACGCGTTTGCCCATGAAAGCGGCATCCATCAGGATGGGATGCTAAAAAATGCCGAAACCTTCGAAATTATGCGCCCAGAAGATGTTGGACTTGCCGCCACAAATTTGGTGATGGGAAAACATTCGGGCCGCGCGGCCCTGCGCTCAAAGCTCGAAGATTTGGGCTATAAGCTGGCTGATAACCAGCTCAAAGATGTGTTTGTGCGCTTCAAGGAACTGGCGGACCGCAAAAAAGAGGTCTATGACGACGACCTGATTGCGCTGATGCAAGCAGGCGAGGATGCCGAAAATGACCATCTGACGCTGAAATCCTTGCGGGTTGTTTGCGGCACGGATGGTCCGCAAGAAGCGCAGATGACTTTGGTGATTGGCGGCAAAGACCTATCAACAACAGCCACCGGCGATGGCCCTGTAGATGCAACATTTAATGCGGTCAAATCACTTTACAGCCATCAAGCGCATTTGCAGCTCTATCAGGTGCATGCGGTCACCGAAGGAACAGACGCGCAGGCCACAGTTTCAGTGCGGATGGAAGAAGAGGGCAATATTGCCACCGGTCAATCGGCAGATACGGATACCGTGGTGGCAAGCGCCAAAGCCTATATCCATGCTTTAAACCGTCTCTTTATTCGCCGTGGCCGCACCGGTGAAGACAAAAAAGAAGTCAACTACAGGGATGTTTCCTGACCGATGATAAACTAAACCATCGGGCTTTAAAAAGGAGCCTGATGGTTTTTGGACAAGATATTTGCACCACTCACTTTGGTAGCTGAGCCAAAAACGACCTTGATGTCGGTTTAGGGCGCGTAGTTTTTTTCAAACCCAATACACCTAATGGCTGGACCGCATATTGAGTTCGCTGCCATGGTTTACACTGTCACACAAGAAAAACAAAAGCATTGGTCGCCAGGCCTGTCTGGTAACTTGCAGTGCATGGCGGCTGTTGGGATATTTGCGTTTGGGTTTCCCGCAGCTGAGAAGCTGTTGGAAACCTGGGGCATCATTTCTCTAATCATGATTAGAAATGGCTTGGCCTTGGCTTTGTTGCTTGGACTTTTGGCACGAGCGCAGGGCATGAATAACTTGCTTCGTCTACCTTGGATGCAAGGGTTTTGGGTGGGAGCCATCGGTTTTGGTATCGGATCGTTACTTTTGCTGGTCACGCAATATCTGACCAATGCGGTCACTGCAGCTCTTGCCGCTGCCACCATGCCCGTTTTTGCAGTTGTTTTGGAAGTCATATTAGACAAAAGGCAATTAACGAAAAGATTTCTTGGCGCCGTAGCGCTGGTTCTGGCAGGTGGATTTGTTGCCACGAATGCAGAGTTGGGCAATTTGCGGTTCGGGTGGGGGTTATTGCTGGGATTGTTGGCAACGTCCTTTTTTGCCTGGGGGTCGCGGGCAACGGTGAAACATTTTCCCAATCTGACACCGCTGGCACGCACCACTGTTACCACCGGTGGGATGTTTGGCTTTTGTGCCATCGCATTTGGCGCTGCCCTGGTTTTTAAAATGCCGGCAACCCATGTTCCAGCACCTGAGGCTTTTGATATCGTGCTGCTGTTGATTTACGCATGGGGCGCCTTGGCGATCTCACAATTATTGTGGATAAAGGGTGTTGGCCAAATTGGCATTGCTGTGGCCTCTTTTCATCTGAATGCCACGCCTTTTTATGTGATGTTGATTTTGCTGATGTTCGGCAATGACTGGAATTGGGTGCAGGCAGCAGGCGCCTTTATTCTTGCGCTTGGAGTGATCATAGCCCAAAGCAACCAAGCGACTGATCGCTCTTTGAGTTAGAAGTTAAGTTAATCAATCTTGGCCTTATCGCCCCTTTGTAGGCGAGAAAGTTTATAGGTCAGATAGAACCTGTTATCGGTTCGGCTAAAGAGGTTACACCCTGCCAGATCAAAACTTAAATTTTACGTGGAATGACGGACCCCAAAGTCTAGCCTTCGGTTGGCATAAAAAGTGGGCGAGCGCTATTAAACCACTCGCCCGACCTTTAGCCCAATTGATATCCGGGTGTCGATTGCGATAAAGCAATTTCATCGGCAGACATTTCCACCTCGATATCGTCAAACAGGGGCGTAGATAAATACCGCTCGCCGGTATCCGGCAGCATGCATAAAATATTTGATCCAGCAGGCGCATCAGCGGCGATGGCCATTGAAACCGCAAGGCTTGATCCACCCGATACACCGGTGAAAATGCCTTCTTCGCTTGCCAGTCTTTTGGCCCATTTTATTCCGTCGGCGCCATTGACTGGGAGCAAATCATCATAGAGTGCGTTGTCGATTGCCTCTTGCAGCACCAGAGGAATAAAATCGGGTGTCCAGCCCTGAATCGGGTGCGGTTGGAAGTGCGGATGGCTTTCAGTGGGTTCGCCGTCGGCATTTCGTACTTGCGCCAACTCTGAGGTTAACAGCGCCGCATTTGCCGGCTCACTCAGGATAATCTTTGTATGCGGGCTTGAGGCGCGCAACACGCGGGCCACGCCGGTTAACGTGCCGCCTGTCCCATAGCCAGTGACAAAATAATCCAGTTTTTTGTCACCGAAGTCCCCAATTATTTCTTGGCCAGTGGTTGCGGCGTGAATGTCCGCATTGGCGGCTGTCTCAAACTGATGGGCTAAAAACCAGCCATTGGCCTCGGCCAGTTCTTTGGCTTTTTGATACATGCCAAAGCCTTTCTCGGCGCGCGGCGTCAGAACAACTTTGGCCCCCAGAAAACGCATCAATTTGCGGCGCTCGATGGAAAAACTATCAGCCATCGTAACCACCAAAGGATATCCTTTTGCCGCACAAACCATTGCCAGACCGATGCCTGTATTTCCGCTGGTGGCTTCGACAATGGTCTGCCCCGGTTTTAAATCTCCTGATCGCTCTGCCGCTTCGATTATATTAAGTGCCAGACGATCCTTAACCGAACCTGCCGGGTTAAAGGCTTCAACTTTCACAAATATGTTCACATGCTCTGGTGCGATACGGTTGAGCCGGACCACCGGAGTGTTTCCAACAGTATCGACAATGGATCCATAAGTTGTGCCGCGACCTTGAGTGCTGAATACCTGATTGGAAGAAGTCATGAAATTTCCTTTCTTGTGGGTGCGCTATTGAAATCTAGGTGTGAAAATTTTCACAATCTAGCAGAGCTAAATTAAATGGCTGTGGAAGAAATCATACCATTGAGCTTGCCAAAAGATAAGCGATTTTTTGTCGTGTGGAAGGCCAGATCGGATATGGCCGGATATGCCCTGTAGTTATCCCCATTGTGTAGACTTTAAAAACCGGCGCGCTTACTTAGGCCACCGTGCGGGCCCCTGATGTTGCGCGCGGCACCAAGGCCCGCATGACGTCTTTCATTTCAAGCTGGCCCATGGCTTTGCCATTTTGCATGACCCTGTAGGTATGTCCCGTTTCGCCGCCGGATCGGGCGATTACGGATTCAAGATTATCTTCGGCATCTATATCACCGGCAAAACTGCTGGCTGAAACAGAGCTTTGCATGATTGATTTGACGCGTAAAACACGTGCCCGATTAATATCGCTGACAAAATCCTCGATATAAGGATCACCTGGGTTCAATAAAATCCCCTGAGGTTCGCCCTGCTGAATGACCGCCCCGTCTTTTAGAATGACCAGATGGTTGGCCAAACGAAGGGCTTCATCAAGATCGTGTGTGATAAAGACAATCGTCTTTTTCAATTCCACATGGAGATCCAGCAAAAGCTTCTGCATATCACTTCGGATCAGTGGATCAAGCGCGGAAAAGGCTTCGTCCATCAGCATAATGTCCGAGTTTGAGGTCAGCGCTCGGGCAATACCAACCCGTTGCTGCATTCCGCCGGAAAGTTGATAGGGATAGTGGTTTTCATATCCGCCAAGGCCAACGCGTTCCAACCACCCTGCAGCCGCGCGCTTTCGCTCTTCGCGTTCAACGCCGCGCACCTCTAAAGGAAGGGCGGAATTATCAATCACTGTTCGGTGGGGCAAAAGCGCAAATTTCTGAAAAACCATCGACATATCGGATCGGCGCTTTTCACGCAGGGCTTCGGTTCCCAGCAGCAAGGCATCCTCGCCATCGATTAACACCTGACCGTCCGTGGGTTCGATCAAACGATTAATATGCCGTATCAGGGTGGATTTTCCAGACCCCGACAGACCCATCACCACGGTAATGGCGCCCACTTGCATATCTACGGAAATATCGTTTAACCCCAAAACATGCCCGTGCTGGGCAAGCAGTTGGTCTTTGTCCATTCCATCTTTAACGCACTTTAACGCGGATTTTGGGTCGGTTCCAAAAATCTTATAAAGGTTGCGGATTTGAATTTTTGGATCGCTGGTCATTGTTCGAACCTATCCTTGTGTTTGATCTGAAGACACGCGCGCAATGGCTGCTTTGGACACGCGGTCAAGGATAATGGCAAGAAGCACAATCCCAAGTCCGGCAATCAGGCCGACACCCAGTTCGAGATTTCGAATGCCGCGAAGGACAAGTACACCCAGTCCCGGTGCAGAGACAAGTGAGGCAATAACAACCATGGCAAGGCTCATCATGATCGTCTGGTTAACCCCGGCCATGATATTTGGAAGCGCAAGCGGCAGCTCGACGCCAAAGAGTTTTTGCCTAGGGGACATACCAAAGGCATTTGCCGCCTCAATAACATCGCGATCTACAAGCCGTATTCCAAGATCTGTAAGCCGAATAACCGGAACGATGGCATAGACAATAATGGCAATGCCGTAGAGTTTTGGCTCGGTCACGCTAAACAAAAAGATCAACGGGATAAGATAGACAAAGGTCGGCAATGTCTGAAGAAGATCAAGCAGGGGTATCAAGGCCCTCTGAAATGTGTTGGACTTTGCCATCGCAATCCCGACCGGAACACCCAATAAGATACATATACCCGTACAGACCCCTATAATGGCAAGCGTTTGAAAAGCGGCTTCTAGGTGGTCAATAAAGCCAAGAAATACAAAGGATAATGTGACAAAAGCAGTGACCGCAACAGAGCGAGCAACATACCACACGAACAGCAATAAAAGAGGTATAATAATCCACCAAGGGGCGGAAACAAACCCGGTTAAGGCCAGCTCTAAAAGCCAGGAAAGTGGTTGGGTTAATGGATCCAAAACCAGTTTCAAGACATCTTTTACTTCTAGAAACGCGGCCTCGACCGATGCCGTGAAGTCGCGTGATTGAGGCATAGATGAGCAAGCTTGATGCAGCTCGTCCATGGATGGAAACGGAAACAGTGGCCCATCATCGGCTGTTCCGGGCTTGGTTTTGGCCAACAGGCTTGCCATTGAAAGGTTTGAGCCGCCTGCATCGGCATCACACCAAGTTCGAAGCCCTAAAACATTAAATAGGCCATCATAATAAGCCATCGAAATCCGCTCCCTCATTAAGGAAGGCGCACCTAAGGCGCGCCTTCTTTTCTGTTTATTTCAACTGCAATTATTGCAATAGAGCCGCAAGATTTTCGCGGGCGGAATCGTTTATCCAAGTTCCCCAAACATCGCTTTGTGATGAAAGGAAGTAGACAGCCGCTTCTTCGCCAGTTGCTTGATTTGCGTCCTGCCAGCCTAGAAGCCCGTTCATCATTTTGTTGCTGAAGGACAGGTTGCGCATCAGGTCAGTTTCAGCAGGATGCGAGGCTTCAAATGTATCTGTAACCACTGTGGTTACGACACTGCTTGGCCAAGATTGCAGTGTTGGGTTTGGACATTCTTTGTCTGCATTACATGAATGCACTGACGGATCGTGTGGGCCCAGCTCAACCTGCACCATCGGGTATTTACCCAAAACTGTGCTTGGTGACCAATAGTATCCGAACCAAGGTTCTTGGGATGAATACGCCGAACCAATAGAGGCCGCAAGTGTTTCACCCGAACCGTGCACAAAGTCCTCAATGCCAGCGGCTTCAAACCCACCGGCCACAGCCATTTGCGAGCCTACAACCTGACAGGTCCAGCCCACAGGGCAGTTATGCATTCTGTTGCCAACCAGATCAGGATTGGCCAAAACGCCTGCGATGGTGGTCAACTCTGGATGGGCTTCGGCAAGATATTCAGGAATGAACAGACCCTCTACACCACCATCAGAAAGAACTTCTGTAAGCTCTTTGATTTTTCCGTCTTCTTTAAGCGGAATATAAGCTGGGGCGGAATTGGTCCAAACTTCTGTAATGATATCAGGCTCGCCAGTTTCTGAAACTGATGCCAACGCTGGTGTGGATGCCGACGGAACGATCTGCACGGTACAGCCGTAGCCCTGTTCGAGCAAGAACTTCGCGACTTGGGTCACAATGATCGCTGATCCCCAATCCATTTCTGTAATAGACACTTCACCGCAATCAGACGCCTGAGCTGATCCAGCTGCAAAGCTAAGTGCAAGACCTGCACTTGCCGCAAGACCGAGGTGCCTTGCCTTGTTCGTAAATGTTTTCATAAACTTTTCTCCCTGGTTTACCACTTGCCATTTTTGGCTTCAGTTTCTGTTTAGTCAATTAACCATGCTAAGCTCAGTAAATAACGTTGACAACGACTATTTTGGGTTTGACCACGACTTTTCAATCTTTCGCATGTTTAATTCGAATGGGGTGTATTGGGAATGGACCGATAAGGTCTGTTTAAACGGTTTTGGGGGTGTTTCGGATCGCAAAAAACCCCCAAATAACGCAGGTTCCTATGGTCAATGACCGAAATTCAAAAGTGCCGGCTATGTCACGTTGGCCGGATTATCGACATCGCGACCCAACCGCGCCAAATCCGAATACCGATCACCGATCCGGTGATGGGGTCTGCCCCCTGTCGCAGCTCCAAGTGCAACAATAAGTTCATCGGCAGCAGGGGCGTCATAAATTGAAAATTGCACAGTTAAGTAATGGGATCTTCGCCCTGTATCGTGCTTGTCCATCAGCGGAATAGCGATCTGGGTGTTTGCCGGCCCGCGGGTATTTGTGAACCCCAGATAGCTTTTTGCAGCAACGGCTTCGCGATAGAAATTACCATATTGCAAGGTGTGAATCAAAGCAGATGCATGTTCAAGTTCGCAGTCGGTTCCAGCAACGCAAGCCTTACCATAGGCTTCTATGGCTGTCCCTGATCCGGCCAGAGCAATCAAACGTTCTGTTAGCATTTCCCCAAGCGGGGGCGCCATGCGCTGAATTTCTGGTTGCAGGTCTTCTACATATCCTTGGCCGGCCCAAGGGTTTTTTACCACCGCAGCAACGCCGATGATCCTTAAGACCGGATCAGCAGTCTTTTCGCCTTCTCGATGAATATCTTCGTCGAATGTCACAACCTTTCGAAGTTCCGGCAGTATCATCGTTTTTTCTCCCTTTTTGGTTTTGTTGTATAAACGCCCTATTCCGAACGGCCTTGGTCAATCGAGCAATAATCCCCATTAAAATAGAGCAAAGGTGATCCGTCGTCTGACTGGAAATCAATCACCTCACCAAAAATAACAAGATGGTCACCGGCATCGACGCTTTTTTGTCTTCGGCAAATGAAATTGGCGAGGGTTTCTTTGATTACCGGCGTTCCATGCAAAGATTTTTCATAGCCGGCTTTGTCAAATTTTTCGGCAGATTTTGAGGCAAAAAGCGCTGAGACATCTTGTTGGGTGCTGCGCAGAATATTGACCCCGAAATGTTCACATTCGGAAAACACGCTTTTGCTAAAGGCCGACTTGCCAATGCAGATGAGCAACATCGGAGGATCGAGCGAAACGGAGGTAAAAGAATTTGCGGTAATGCCGCGGGGTGTTCCATCGGACTGGCAGGTGGTGATGATGGTAACGCCGGTGGCAAATTTCCCAAAGGCGTTGCGCAAAGTGCGCGGATCAAATTGGCGCGCCGCTTTTTCAGGATCAGGGCTTAAGTATTGCGCGTTATGCTGGCCAAGCCGTGGAGGTGATCCAAGCAGCGGTGATTCAGAGGCTGAAAATCGCAAAGGGTTTGATGCCACCGTCCACGGGGCCTTTGGGTCATCAGGGTTTGACACCTGCGTGAGCATATTTCTGTTTGCAACATGTGGATCATCCACGATGTCCTGAATTGAATTTAGTGGCCCGAAAGGGACTTTACCACCAAGCATGGCTGACAGCTCTGCCTTGGTGCGGGATTTGGTCCATGTTTCGACCAAAGAATTAAGTTCGTCTTTATTTTCTGCGCGGGCCGAGCGTGTTGCAAATTTTGGGTTGCTTGAAAGTGTTTCGCCCTCCATTGCATTGGCCAATATTTGCCAGAACTTATCGTCAACAATTCCGATCGCAACTGCGCCATCTTGTGCTTTAAACAGTCCGAACGGCGCAAGAAACGGATGATTATTTCCCTCGGGCCCGGGCGTTGTGCCGTGAAAATCGTTTAAGTAAACCGCACGTTCACACAGGCTGAGCACGGCATCATACATTGCGACATCT
>ERZ1048872.2940-NODE-2940-length-11537-cov-4.262672_pt1 | contig 11537 bp, 10 predicted proteins | sample MGYA00383100_ERZ1048872 | MGnify/ENA primary metagenome ERZ1048872 (study PRJEB29581, sample SAMEA5548370) | metagenome | biome: marine; feature: coastal; material: water | depth 50 m | study: Short-term variability in the microbial, nano- and picoplankton... | reverse complement strand
TCTCTCAAACCAAACCTGGCGAATATAACGAACAATTCGTGGAGGCACTAGGGCACCAAAGATTGCAGGGAAAAATAGCCAGACCGCGGTACGAAATACTTCCAGATCAAGAATATCCAGTTCATACATCAGTGGTACCTTAGAAATATTTACGATAAGAAATAACCAGGCCGAGGTACCAATAAATGCATATTTGGGAAGTTTCATTGCCAATAGATAAAATTGAGCAATCGGACCAGCTGCATTTGCAAGCATCGTAGCCATTCCTCCCAATAACCCAAGTACCGGACCCATTAAAGTAGTAAGCCGGGAAGATTTAAAATGTGAATGAACCCTTGGGAGTTGAGACAATATTCGCATTGCCGTCATGCTTAATAAAATAGTTCCAATTAATACTTTAAGAGCCCGGGATCGTTCGGGGGGCTGAAAAAAATCGAAGGCCCACCAGCCCGCAATCACTCCCACTGCAAAAAAGGGAAGCAATCGGCGAAGGTGTTTCCACTCGACATGCTTTCGGTAGACTATGGTAGATGCAAGGTCTGCAGAAATAAGAACTGGCAACAGCAAACCCACGGAAATGGCCACACCTGCAGGACCTAAAGCATCTTCCAAAACCAGCACATACAGGGCCACAGTTAGGTTGCCGGCACCAGGGATGCCACCCTTGCTAAGGCCCATAATAGCAGAACCGAGCAAAAGAATAGCCCAGTGTAACCCCGTTAGTTCATCCATCTGTACCACTCAAAGGTATGGGGACAAAACCTCCGGACTGAACTCGAAAACTTTCCCAAATTTCTTCTTCCTTATCCGATGGAAAACTGGTGCCGGTAGCAAAGGATTGCGCATTTGGAGGTAGCATTTTGCGAAAGTTGGACCGGCGGGAGGGATCGAGTTCACCCAATACATCATCTGCCAGCAGCAGAGGCATGGTTCCCAACTTGTATTTCAAAAAGGAAAACTCAGCAACACGCAGAGCAAGCACGATTCCCTTCTGTTGGCCCTCAGAAGCATAGTGACGAGAGTCCCGACCATCCAATAGCAACGAAAAATCATCCCGGTGAGGTCCACGACGGGTAGAACCGACCTGACGATCGCGCATTCTTTCCTGTTCGTAAATCGACAACCATTTATCAGTACTGTCTGCCAAACAATCCGGATTGTATGACAGTTGAGCCGATTCCTTATCGTTAGTCAAACCAGCATAGGATTGCTCAAATGCAAGGTCTAATGCGGGAAACAGTTCTCCCCGTATTTGTTGAATAACTTGTGCGGAAGATGCCAGAGAGTGTTCAAATGCCTGAATCTCCGGATCTGCTGCCTTTTTTTTAAGCAGTACATTTCTTTCCTTCATTGATCGATAATACCCTTGCAATGCAGTCAAATATTTAGACGAGGTTGAGGAAAGTACCAAATCCATCCATTTCCTACGGTCAGATGGACTTTCACGAACGAGTCTAAAATCTCTCGATGACAAGCAAACCGATGGAAATTGACCCAAGAGATCGCCCAGTCTTTTAACAGGTTCGCCATCTACCTCAACGGTTTTGCCTCCTTTCTTGCCAAAACGAATCATCGCCTCGCGATCACCTCCGTCGTCATCCAAAAACCTGACAAAAAGACGGACCTCGGACTCTCCCTCTTTGATCATTGATTCCGTAGATGCCCCACGGAATGAACGAAGGGTAGAACATACTCCAATGGCTTCTAAAAGATTGGACTTCCCCTGCCCATTGGCACCGAGAAAAAAAATCCGGTCCGTTCCAAACTCCAAACTCAATGAGCCAATATTCCTAAAATTCTCAAGGTTTATACCGAGCAAACGCACCTTTTTACCGCCTGCTTTTTACAGGGTAATAACCCCGGATTGATTACGATCCTCGACTAATTCGGCGTGGGTCTGAACAAGGGCACTAGCCAAATTCGTCCACTCCACCTCAGTAGTGTTAAGCCATGAGCTTACCCGAAGCAACCTACCTCCATTCTCGTAGCTCAAACCTATAGCTCCGGCAAGTTCCGAAGCTTCTTTCCGGGCAGTTTAACAGGCTGAACCAGTAGATAAAGAGTACCCGAATTTATCGAGCTTACACACCCAGCCTAAGTTCTCAAAATCGGGAAGCATTAGAAAAGAGGTATTCCACAACCTGTCCACCTTTTCTCCGATGATTCGAACTCCGGGTAAATCCTGTTTAATTTGGCTCTCAAAATTCTCTTTCCAAGCTACGACGTCCTGTTTTAGGGGCAACTTATTACAGGTTTGCTTCCAAGCGATACGCATTCCCTCAATAGCAGGAAAGTTTTCTGTACCACCCCGTTGCTCTTTTTCCTGCCCACCCCCGCGAATCCAGCAAACAGGTACATGGGAAAACATTCCACCCACTCCTTTCGGACCACCAAATTTATGTGCGGAAAAAGAAAAGCTCGAACAAAGATCAAAACCCTGAGGATCTAATTTCCCAATCCATTGGGTAGCATCGCAGTGAAACCAAATTCCATATTCTTGGCACAACTGGGCGACTTCCCTCCAAGGTTGTAGAACCCCAGTTTCATTATGAGCAGCTAATAAAGATACAACAGTTGGTCGCTTTTGCTTACATAATTCCTCCACCTTCCCAATTTCGACCAAACCATCTTGGTTTACCGGAATGAATTCGATCCGATTAGCAAAGAGATGACGGGCCGTTTCCAAAACACTCGGATGTTCGATCGTAGACACCAAAGCCATCTCTTCTGAAAGGGATTTTCGATTAGCTAACCAGCCCAGAACAGCATTGTTTGACTCAGTAGCTCCAGAGGTAAAAGTCAATCCAGCAGGGTCAACTCCCATGGAATGACCAAATTCTTCGCGAGCTTGCTCCAAACGAACGCGAACCTGTGAACCCGCCCTGTGAGGAGAGGATGGATTGGCCCATAATGAATCCGATGCACTCCTTACCGCATCTAAAACCTCGGGAAAAGGACGGGTGGTGGAATTATTATCAAAATACGCCATGAAAAAACGGCGGTAACGCCAGGTAGATCAATGTGCAGGAGGGAGTCGCAAGGTTTGCCCCACCTTTAAACTATTCTTGCTTTTTAAGGTGTCTCGATTCGCGGAGTAAATGGCATTCACATGCGACGAATCTCCGTAAACTTTTTCGCTTATCGCATAAAGACTGTCCCCTTTTTTTACCACATAGACTTGAGGAGACCTTGGTTCTTCAACGACCTGACGAGGTTGTGAGATCGTATGAACTGTTGGAGGCGGAAGAGTCGAAGGAACGACGGGTGCCAGGGGGGAACCGAGTCGGGCAAGGAGGTCTGCAATTTCTCGACGCAAACGTTCGTTTTCATCCTTCAAATCAATACTCTCGAGGTAGTTGTCATAAGGCTCCCCGGGTAATTTCCGGATAATTTCACGCTCAGCGGTAACAATCAATTGTTCGACCATGGGAGATTCCCTAGCATTTGGTTGAAGTAATAAAAACCTACGGAAATGATAAATTGCAGCCACGGGGTCCTTCCGGTCTGAGAGGGTTAAAAGTAACCGCCCCGCTTCCAGATGAGATTTTGGGGCTTGGGTAACCCGACGGGTAACAGAAAGAAACTCGTCGAGTGCATCAGTCTCGCGTCCGACCTTGAGATAGGAACGTCCGCGCTCAAAAGCAGGATCATCTAGTTCCTCAATAATACTTCCAACTGGAGCACAAGCCGATTGCAAAAGAAACCAGCAAGCGATGAGACTCCAAGGATTAAAAATTTTCTTCATTCGCCTAAGTAAGTTAGGATCAATTTACGATTGTGTGGAGCAGAACGATGTTCCCATAGAAATAAACCCTGCCAGCTACCAAGTTGTAATTGTCCATTGGCAAACGGAATTTGTTCACTTGTACGGGTAAGTGCCATTTTAATGTGAGAAGGCATATCGTCCGGACCTTCAAGTGTGTGTACAAAGTTAGGATAGTCTTCGGGAACAAGTTCCTCCATAAATCGTTCAAGGTCAACCCTGGCAGTGGGATCAGCATTTTCCATGATTACTAAACTGCAGCTTGTATGCTGGACAAAAACACTGACTATACCATTGGAAAAGCCCGACTCTCGTAGCCCATCACTTATCAAGTTAGTGATCTCATAGGTACCTTTGCCTTTGGTTCCTACTTCCAATATTTTTTTACTTACTCCCATACTTCCTAGATCTCCTTTTTACCCTAAATTCAGTTAGTTTGGCAAGGGCTGAGAGATAAGGTGCAGTTTGCAGTTCACTACTCCACCTGAAGCTCGGTCTCTGCATTCATCCATAATTTTATACTCTCTACCAGTTCCTCGATTCGGTTAGCATCCAAACCTATTTCGCATACCGGACGACTAAGAGCTCTACGAGTCTCTTCGGCAAGAACTTGAGGAAGACAGGAAAGCCAAGACTCGCGAACAGGAAGCCCTTCATCCCGGGCAAAGCAAAAATACAGTTTTAATAGAACAACCTTGGGCACGAGCGTACGGGAGAATGAATCAAGAGCTGTACGCAATAATTCCAACCGCGGCCGAGGGTCAAGCAAGTGTGATCCATTATTCAAATAAAAGCATGCAATCTCAGAAGCAGATAAAAAATGGGCAGGATTGCGGGCCAACTCTCGATAGGAACGAGCTTTTTGATACTCTGCAACGAAGGGTATGGAAGAACCAGACCGCAAAGGGTTCAATTGACATTCCAAGTCATCAAACAGGTCAGGGGGAGCGGGTTGACCACTCTTTTTTCCAGGTAAGCGAAACAGAGCGGCGCTCAAGCCCAAGGCTTGATCAAATATTCGTATGCGAACAAACCGATCTCCCGCCGGGTCACTGGACAATGCAACGCCAGACAATTCAGTTGGACCGCCCGACACCTTGGCACATTCAAGAAGAAGACGGTACGACCGCCCCTCCTGAAATCAACATCTTCATACCATCACCAACAGACACATCAATTCGATGGATTTCCTCCTCGCCTACAAGAAGTAAAAATCCACTTGTTGGATTTGGCGTGGTTGGCACAAATACATAAGTAAAACCAGTCCCAATTTTGTCTGAGACATGGGTGGAAGATTCTGCGGTTATAAAACCCAGCACAAAGCAACCCTTCCGGGGATATTCCACCAAGCAAACCTCTTTAAAAACCGCCCGATTATCTTGCCCAAAGGTTTCCACGATTTGTTTGACTGAACGATAAACCGTATTAATGAAAGGCACTTTGTCCAAGGTACGCTCAGTCAGATTAATGAATACACGACCCAATAGATATTTAGAAAAATAACCAAGAGCAGTTAGTAAAATTACTCCAATGATCAATCCAGCTACCGCAAGGAGGGTTTCTAGACCAAAAAAGGAATTTTCTTCGCTCAACCCTAACTGATAAGCCAGTCTCAATGCCGGTTCTTTGAATAAATCTAGTAAAAAATTGATTACAAAAATAGTTGTACCCAGAGGAAGAAATACCAGAAGTCCGGTAAGAAAAGCATTGCGAAAACGCCGGGATAAACTGGGTACAGGTACAGACACGATGGTACTTCTGTTAGCCTTCAGCGGACTCTGAAGCGAGTCGAAAATCCGGCCATGCATTAAGTTTTCTCACATGATCAATCACTCTTTGCTCTTCCATTCTCATGATCTCGCGATCAACCGTATCCAAATCATCAAAACCCACAAGATGTAACCAACCGTGTATTAGGTACAAACCAAGTTCATGCTCAAAGGAAAGCTTGCGAGTTTTTGCTTCCTCCTTGGCTTGGTCTACAGATACACAAATCTCTCCAGCCAATCCGTTCTCCCTATCTGAAGGAAAGGTTATAACATCTGTAGGGCGATAATCCTGCAAGTATTTGCCGTGCAGTTCAGAATGGGCGGAACCGTCCATAAAGGCGATTGATAATTCACCCGACACATCATGCCGATGAAAGGAAAAAATGACCTCAAAAAAAAGCTCTAATTTAGACAAGTCAAAATGAAGAGCCGGGTATTGATTGGCCACTTCGAGTTGTGGATACAATCGTTTGAGTGGTTTAACGGGCATCTTTGGAGAAGGGGTTGCGGGAATCTTTTTCCTCATCAGGGGATTCAATTCGAGAGTGCAACATATTCAGAGTAGTCTTAAGAAAGCTTTTCTTGATTGTGGCAACCTCTTGCAAGGTAAGCGGACACTCATCGAGTTGCCCATCTTCTAAACGGTCTTGAAAAATAGAATCGAGTAATTCTTCGACACTATGATGGGTAACTTTTGTCAGCGAACGAGCCGCTGCTTCCACCGAGTCTGCAAAAAAGATAATGGCACTCTCCTTGAACCTGGGTCGTGGACCGTCGTACCGATAAGTCGATTCATCCGGTTCGATCAATTCAGATTCCCCATAAGGCAAATTTTCCTGCTTTAGTTTTTGTTTTGCTTGAAAATAGAAGTATTTGACCAAAGTGGTGCCATGATGTTGCCGGATAACATCGCGAATAACTTTTGGCAAACGATGTTCGCGTGCTATTTCCAAGCCCTCCTTGACATGGCTCTTTATAATTAAGGCACTCATTGCCGGGTTCTGACGGTTGTGAGGGTTACCAAAATCGCCTTGGTTTTCGTTAAAATAGTTTGGTTGCACCATTTTCCCAATGTCATGAAACAAGGCACATGCACGGCAAAGCGTTGGGTTAGCCTTAACTTCCAGGGCAGCATCTTCGGCCAGATTCGCAACCATTAGGCTATGGTGGTAAGTTCCTGGTGCCTCAACTTGCATACGACGGAGCAAAGGATGATTATAATCTGTTAATTCAAAGAGAGTAGCATCGGTGGCCACCTTGAATGCATTTTCAATCAACGGCATTGCACCGAGAACAAGAGCTCCTGTAAAGACCGAAACTGCAAAAGAAGCAATAGCGTGGTTAACCGGGCTCATCCATCCACTACCCGAAGCAAATCCAATTCCCAGAGCAACAATAGCTCCCGTCAGACCAGCCATAGTACCAGCCTTTAAGACACTCCCACGAAGGCGCACCTCCCGACAGAAATAGACACCAACCAAGGCGGTGCATAAGGAACCTACTAACATTTCAATGCCAATTTCCTGCATGGCTGCATGAAAGACACAGGTCATCATGGCAGTGAGTGTCGCCATACGAGGACCAACCGTGATCATAACGACCATTGGAGCAAATGCGATGGGGAGTAAGTAAGGCAACAATCCAATAAGGATTGGACTGGCACCAAACAGCTCGGTCTCTCCCAGTTCCATAATAAATCGGGAAACAGCCAAGTTTGATACAATACTCAAGGCTACAATACTCGACCGAGGACCATCCGTCCAAAAACTTGGTAATACAAGGCGAACATAAACCACTCCAAATAAAAGCGTTACAAATGTCACAAAGATACGCTTGGGTAAAAGCACGCTATCCTTCAAAGCGAGATCGAGGTACTCCTGATACTTCTCCAAGTCTGCTGCAGTTACTTTGACTCCCTTACGCAGTATATTTTCCCCTTCGCGAACGGAAATCACAGTGGGTTCCATCTCCGAAATTGCTCTTTTCTGAGCGGCCGTCGTAGCGGAACGATCAATTGATCGTAACCTCAAACCTTTGATCAAAAAAGTTCCTAAATTTGATGCCAAGCTATCACGCAATTCCTGAGCGGCAAAAGATACATTATCATCTGCAAGTTCGACCATTTCCCCAAGTCTTAAAATCCCTACATTCTTAAATGAAGTTGTTTCTGAATAATTGGAGTCGAGGGTCTGAATAAAGGTTGATAAAATCGGATATTGAATGGACAACGCTGACGCTAAGTAATCCGATGCATTTACTTTTGAACGATCGTAGATAACCAATTCATTAGTGAAGCTGATCATTTGAGTATTAATCCGAGAGGTTGCATTGGACTCAGCCAAAAACTTTTGATCCATTGATGGAAACTTTACTACCCCAGTAAGATGCAATTGGGAAAGTAACTTGTTGCCTAAATCAAAAAATGGATAGCCCTGCATAGTTGATGAGAGAAGAATCGCACGGCTTTCGCCCCCGGAAAGCACAACTTGAAATTTAACCTTTAATTCCTCAGCAAGGGATTGTAAGGCGATATCTCTAGAAACCTCAGGCATTTCCAATACAGAAACAATACCCTCACGCAACCGAACCATGGCTTTGGCAAAATTTTCTTCTCCAACAAAATCGCGGGTAAATTCTCTGGGCGTACTACTCCTAATCCACTCCTCAGCTTCCTGCCTTCTCACATCGCTCAGATAGTTAAAGGTTCGGTCGCTGTAAATATTTTCAGGAGCAACTTCTCCTAAAGTACGTAACCCGGGAGGTTCTTGCCCAACAAAACAAATTAAAATGATGGTCAGCCCGAAGACCAAGGTTTGAGTAAGGTTTTTGCCCCAACTATTCCAAAAGGCAGCAATGCCTTCCGTGGGAATCGAGGCTTTTTCTTCGTCTATTAAAACCCGCCTACGACGTCCACCCGACCGACCGCTCTTGCGATTAATTTCGTTTTTTTCCTCCTTAGCCATATGAACGACGATTCTTAACTATCTTTTGCACCGTAGGCGGCAATAATCCGGCCCACTAATGGATGTCTTACAACATCTCCATGATCAAATTCATGAAAATGCAGACCACCTACCTTGCCTAGTATTCGCTTGGCCTCAACTAAGCCGGATTCCTGCTTTACCGGCAAGTCCACTTGGGTAAGGTCGCCTGTTACTACCATCTTACTGCCTTCACCAAGACGGGTAAGAAACATCATCATTTGCGAACGAGTGGTATTTTGAGCTTCATCAAGCAAGGCAAAACATTTACTTAAGGTTCTACCCCTCATGTAAGCAAGGGGGGCAATCTCAACCACTCCGGTCTCCACAAGTTTTCTAGCCTCAACCGGTCCCAGCACCTCATCCATTGCATCATAAAGAGGGCGAAGATAAGGCAGGAGTTTTTCCTCCAAATCGCCAGGTAAAAACCCAAGGGCCTCTCCTGCCTCAACCGCAGGTCGGGCAAGAACAATCCTTTCGATCTCGCCCTCAAGCAAGGCGTGCAATGCAGCAATCATTGCCAGGAAAGTCTTACCTGTGCCCGCTGGTCCAATTCCAAAAACCAGATCATTTTTAAGAATAAGGTCTAAAAACTTTCGCTGACCAAGATTCCTCGGAACGACAGATTTCTTTCTTATTTGTAATCGAAGAGGACGGCTCAACAAATCCTTGAGTTCTTGACTCTTTCCGGATTCCACTTTTTCCAAAAAACGGAGAAAATCATACTTTCCGTTTGCGAACCCCTGTGCCTTTGCAGATTCCAGCAGGGCAAAAAACTCTTCACAACGATCAAGCCCAACCTTCTCGCCCTCTAACTGCAATAGGTTCCCACGGGCAACTACTTTGACAGCGAGAGATTTTTCAACTGCGAGCAAGTTCTCTGGGTCCTCCCCATAGAGCTTGTGAAATTGACGCTCAGATTCAAATTCGATCGATCGATCAGGCATGACTATACCAATGGATTAAGGTGAGATTGGGCTCAGAGGAAATTTACCTTCACTAAGATGAAGATAAACACGAGTGTTCTTTGAAGAAGATCATTAAAAAATAAGTCAAATTCCTAAAATATCGTTTATTACAGGGTGTTCGCAAGCATGGAATCCAATGACATAATCCTTCTTTCCCATTGCCAAAATAGAACAATCCTACATCAACAATCTTTTAATTTACAATTTTGATGAAAGTTTTGTTTGTTAGTCCAGAGGTTAATCCCATCGTTCGCACAGGTGGTTTGGGTGATGTCGTAGGAAGTCTTCCCTTAGCCCTCCATGCATTGGGTGTGGATGTTCGGGTGATATGCCCTAAACACCGGGTATGTAAAGAGGTCGATTATCAAAAACATAAAAAACCTCTTTTTTGCAAATGGGGAAAAAATTCTCTTGAAGGATCCATTATGGAATCCCGCCTTGGTGCGAGTGAAGTTCCGGTGTATTTAATAGACTTACCTGAATTATATGACCGACCCGGAGTTTATTCCGACGATAATGGAGATTTCCCCGATAATCCCCAGCGAGCATTCGCACTATGCCAAGCAGCCCTGCAGGTTGGAAAGATTACTGGTTGGAAGGCAGATATTATTCACGCTCACGATTGGATGGCCTCCGCTGTTTCTGCTTATCTCAACGCAGACCAATCCCAAAAATCTTCAAGTCCCAGAACACGTTCCGTACTAACAATTCACAACTTGCAGCATCAGGGAGTCTTTTCCCACAAAGATTTTCAATCGTCTGGCTTGCCCACAGCCTATTGGGGTATGGATGGCTTTGAGCACAATGGAGCACTGAATCTTCTTAAAGGTGGCATTCAACATGCCGATAAAATCACTACGGTCAGCCCAACTTATGCCCTTGAAATACGCACTCCTGAATATGGGTGCGGGTTGGAATCGAGCTTACAATACCGCGGTGCTGATTTGATTGGGATATTAAACGGTATAGACGAGGAAGGTTGGGATCCCCAAAAGGATACCGCCCTTCCCCATCCAATTATTCCCACATCTCCCAAAGTTGGCAAAAAAGCTTGTAAGCGGGCCTTGTTAAAAGAATTCAAAATGCAAGAGAGCTCAGAATCTCCCCTCTTCGGAGTGGTTTCGAGGTTGTTCGATCAAAAAGGCTTAGACTTGCTCGTAGAAATTCTACCAAAATTAATGGAGCAAACAGATGCTACCTTTGCCATTTTGGGAAGTGGTGAACATTCGGAGGAGCAAGCGATAGAGAAATTATCTGCCTCCTTCCCCCATCGAATTGGTGCCTTCATTGGCTTTGATGATGGTCTGGCTAGAAGAATTTTTGCAGGGTCTGACTTTTTTATTATGCCCAGTCGATTTGAGCCCTGTGGATTAGCCCAGCAATATGCAATGCGTTATGGTTCTTTGCCTATTGCCCGTAAAACGGGTGGACTCGCAGATACCGTTCGACCGATTGCTCGAGGGGAAAGCTCTCCCAACGGCTTTCTATTTTCCCAAGCAAGCGGGGAGGAGCTTTGGAACTCCATACGGGATGCTATTAAAGTATACAGCACTCCCCGAAAGTTCGCCCAACTCAGAAAAAATACACTTCTTCAAAGATGCGGTTGGAAAGATGCAGCCAAGCAGTATTTGAAGACTTACGATTGGGCTTTAAAGGCAGACTAGTTTATCCCTTTTTTCTAAAATTTAGCAAGTAGTCCACACCTACATAGGTTGGATGTGCATAACTTTAGTACCCATTTCAATCTTTCCCCTTGCACTGAATATTTGGGCAACGCTAACGTAGAAGTTGAAAGTTTTAGCCACCAGCCAATGATTTCAAATGGACCCTCCAGAACCTTTACCCAAGAAGCCGTCGAGGCTTGGTTCAGACGGCTTTGCACCACTGAGTGGGAAAAGAAATTTACTGACGGACAATTAAAATCTGCACAAAAATTCTACCGCGAAGGCTACCTTAGCACTATTGATATTCAGGAAGACCAAGCCATCGTTACCAAAAAAATCAACCGAGAGGAAACATACTCCGTCGTAGAATGGATTGGAAAAGGCCCAGAAAT
>ERZ1048872.2933-NODE-2933-length-11581-cov-3.954451_pt1 | contig 11581 bp, 10 predicted proteins | sample MGYA00383100_ERZ1048872 | MGnify/ENA primary metagenome ERZ1048872 (study PRJEB29581, sample SAMEA5548370) | metagenome | biome: marine; feature: coastal; material: water | depth 50 m | study: Short-term variability in the microbial, nano- and picoplankton... | reverse complement strand
CCAGCAAGGTGGCAGTATTAGCGGTGCGTTACGCGATATGCGTGTGCGCAGGGAAAAACAGGGCATGCTGGAAACTGCCGCACGTCGTTTGCGGTTGAATCATGTTGAACGCGCGTTGCGACAGGCAGCACTGCTGGACAAAACTATTAAAGGTCTGCGTAGCGGGGATGTGTGGGATGAACTGCTGCAACTCGGAATCAGGATGGCCAAATGAGCGATACCCTGCTGGTTATCACCAACATGCCGGATGCTGAGTCAGCGACAAATCTGGCACATCGCGTGATGTCAGCGCGGGCGGCGGCTTGTGTCAATCAGTTAGCGCCCTGTATCTCTACTTACCGCTGGCAGGGTAGAATCGAATCTGAAACCGAGATTCCGATATTAATCAAAACATCAAATGCGGCGTATCAGCGGCTTGAAACACTGATACTTGAGGCTCACCCCTACGAACTTCCGGAGATTATTGCTGTCCCTTTGACAGCAGGGTTGCCTGCTTACCTGAGTTGGGTGGGTAGCGAAACAGAACCCGAGTTGGATAAGTCGTGAAACAATTAGTAGTGAAACAAAAAGAGCAGTAACAAACCGAGGATTATTCATGCGTTTTATTTTGCTGTTGCTTTGCCTTATTTCACCGATCTCGAATGCATCGAGCTTTCTTGATCGTCTGCCGGGATTCGGTAGCGAGCAACCTGTTTTCCTGCCTCCTGACGAGGCATTCGGGCTGGAAGTAACTGCGATTGACGCAACGACTCTGCAAGCCAACTACCGCATAACCCCGACTTACTATCTCTATCGGGACAAGATCAAGTTCGAGACTGCTGACGCTGCCATCAAGGTCGCCACGGTGACGCTGCCCAGAGGCGATATGAAGGAGGACCCCAATTTTGGTCCGACAGAGGTCTTTCATAACTCGTTCCAGGGAGTGATCAAGCTGGAGCGTCCTGCGGACTCAGCGAATTTCATCATTTTGAACGCGACCTATATGGGGTGCAGCGAGGAGGGGTTGTGTTACCCGCCTATCGAAAAAACTATCCGTGTTGCGTTACCGGATGCCAAAACAGGCATCGCCGCAATGCCTGAGCAGACTATGTCTGTGGCGCCTCCACCTGGCGCGACTTCAAGTGTGTCTGTTGACTACGAAGATGAAAATTCTCAAATCGCCAAGCTTTTCAAAGACGGAAGCTTTTGGCTGATCATCTCGTTCTTTTTCGGTGCCGGACTGCTGCTTGCGCTGACCCCATGTGTATTTCCAATGATTCCGATTCTCTCTGGCATCATCGTCGGTCGTGGTCATGACATTACCAAGATGCACGCCTTCATGCTATCGCTGGCATATGTGCTGGGCATGGCGATCACCTATGCCGCAGCGGGGGTCGTTGCCGGATTTTCGGGCAGTATGATTTCGAACGCTCTGCAAACACCCTGGGTGTTGGGCAGCTTTTCTGCGGTGTTTGTCGTGTTGTCCTTATCCATGTTCGGATTTTATGAATTGCAACTGCCGAACGCGTTGCAAAGCAAACTAACCAATACCAGCAACAAGCTGCATGGTGGCCATCTGTCAGGCGTATTCGCAATGGGTGCCTTGTCCGCAATCATCATGGGGCCTTGCGTGGCCGCGCCGTTGGCGGGCGCATTGCTTTATATCGGTCAGACCAATGATGCGGTGTTGGGGGGTGTCGCCCTGTTTGCGCTGGCAATGGGCATGGGTGCACCATTATTATTGATCGGGACTTCGGCGGGTGTATTGCTCCCGAAGGCGGGCGCATGGATGGAAGCGGTCAAGCGCTTCTTCGGTGTATTGCTGCTGGCACTGGCAATCTGGATCATCCAGCCGATGCTGCCGATCAGCATACAAATGTTGTTATGGGCAGCACTGTGCATCTTCTCGGGTGTCTACCTGCATGCTTTAGACAGCTTGCCGCAGCATGCCAGCGGCGGGCAAAAAATGTCCAAAGGTGTCGGTGTGATTGCGTTGTTGATTGGCGCAGCTTATTTAATCGGTGCGTTATCCGGCGCACCGGACATTCTTAAGCCGCTGGGTAACGTTGGAAGCGGCAAGGTGCAAGCGTCTGCTAATGAGGTTCATTTTTCCCGCATCAAGAGCAATGCAGAGCTTGATCAGCGCATCGCCCAGGCGGGTGGGCAGATCGTGATACTGGACTTTTATGCGGACTGGTGTGTGTCCTGTAAGGAGATGGAGCGCTTTACCTTCACAGACGAAGCAGTTCAAAAAAGCATGAACAAAGCGCTGTTGCTACAGGCTGACGTGACCGCCAATAATGACGATGACAAGGCATTATTGAAGCGTTTCGGATTATTCGGGCCACCCGGCATCTTGTTTTTTGACACAAATGGCAACGAGTTAAACGATTTTAGAGTGATCGGCTATCAGGATGCAGCACGGTTCAGCAAGTCGTTACAACGTGTTGGCCTGTAATACTTTCTACTATCTTCGTTAAAATGCTGGACAAATTGCCCTAAATTGCGGCAAACTGCGTCTATGAAAAACATCTTGGTTGTGCACGGACCGAACCTGAACCTGCTTGGAACACGTGAGCCGGACGTTTACGGTCAAACCACGTTAAGCGAAATTAACGATAGTTTGGTGGCATTAGCTGAAAAAAGTGGTTCGAATTTGGCATGTTTCCAGAGTAACGCTGAATTTGAACTGGTAGAGCGTATTCAATTAGCTCGAACCGATGGCACAGAGTTTATCGTCATCAATCCCGCTGCTTTTACTCACACCAGTGTTGCACTACGTGATGCATTGGCTGCAGTGGGCATCCCTTTTACCGAAGTACATCTTTCCAACGTGTTTGCGCGTGAAGCATTCCGTAAGGAGTCTTATTTTTCAGACCTTGCGGTTGGTGTGATTAGCGGCTTAGGCGCAGCAGGTTATGAATTCGCAGTGCGATTCGCACTGAACTACAAAAACTAATATCAGGAGGGCAACATGGATATACGTAAGCTCAAGACATTAATAGAGTTGGTTGAAGGCTCTGGTATCGCCGAGTTGGAGATCAACGAGGGTGAAGAGCGCGTACGTATCACTCGTGCAGTCGCAGCAGGGCAGCAGGTAGTTGCCGCACCACAGATGGCGGCACCCGTTGCGGCACCGGCCGCTGCACCAGCCGCACCAGCGCCAGCAGAACCGGCAAAGCCCGCAGAGGTCGAAGGCCATGTGGTCAAATCACCGATGGTGGGCACTTTCTATCGTTCAGCATCACCGGGATCTAAGCCGTTTGTTGACGTGGGGCAACAGGTTAAAAACGGGGACACCCTGTGCATCATTGAGGCGATGAAGCTGCTCAATGAGATTGATGCAGATGAGTCAGGTGTCATCAAAGCCATCCTGGTCGAAAACGGGCAGCCGGTAGAGTTCGGCCAGCCTTTATTTGTGATCGGTTAATACCGCAAACGTTATTCCACGGTGGAGAACATTTATGTTTGAGAAAATACTGATCGCAAATCGAGGTGAAATAGCGCTGCGTATTCAGCGCGCTTGCCGCGAATTAGGGGTCAAGACCGTTGTCGTACATTCCGAGGCGGATGCCGATGCGAAATATGTGAAGTTGGCGGACGAGTCAGTATGTATCGGCCCTGCTTCATCAACACTAAGTTATTTGAGTATCCCTGCGATCATCAGCGCAGCGGAAGTGACTGATGCGCAGGCGATCCATCCCGGATACGGTTTTCTTTCTGAGAATGCCGATTTTTCTGAGCGGGTTGAAAAGTGCGGTTTCGTATTTATCGGCCCTAAGGCCGAGACCATCCGCCAGATGGGCGACAAAGTTTCTGCAAAACTGGCTATGACTAAAGCGGGTGTGCCTTGCGTACCGGGTGTCGAGGGTGCGTTGCCGGATGAGCCGGCAGAAATCATCAAGATTGCACGCAGCATCGGTTATCCGGTCATCATTAAAGCGGCAGGTGGCGGTGGCGGGCGCGGAATGCGCGTGGTACACACGGAAGCTGCGCTGATTAATGCGGTGACGATGACCAAAACCGAAGCGCAGGCCGCCTTCAATAATCCTGTGGTGTACATGGAGAAGTTTTTGGAAAACCCACGCCATGTCGAGATTCAAGTGCTAGCAGACCAGCATGGCAATGCGGTTCATCTGGGTGAGCGGGATTGTTCGATGCAGCGTCGCCATCAGAAGATATTGGAAGAAGCGCCGGCACCATTACTCAATGCGCGTCAGCGCAACAAAGTTGGCGAGCGCTGTGCAGAGGCATGTCGCAAAATCGGATATCGAGGTGCGGGGACTTTTGAGTTCTTGTATGAGAATGGCGAGTTTTACTTCATCGAGATGAACACACGTGTTCAGGTGGAGCATCCGGTAACCGAGATGATTACCGGTGTCGATATCGTGCAACAGCAGATCCGTATCGCTGCTGGCGAGAAGCTGCCATTCAAGCAGCGTGATATCGAGTTCAAGGGGCATGCTATTGAATGCCGTGTCAACGCCGAGCATCCCTTTAAATTCATTCCGTCTCCGGGCAAGATCACCGCTTGGCATGTTCCGGGCGGGCCGGGCATTCGCGTTGACTCGCATGTGTATACGAATTATTTCGTGCCGCCACATTATGATTCAATGATCGGCAAACTGATCGCCTACGGCGATACACGAGAGCAGGCGATGGCGAGATTACGCACTGCGCTGTCAGAGTTTGCTGTGGAAGGGATTCAGACTAACATTCCGCTACATCGCGAATTATTGCAGGACTCAGATTTTATTCGCGGTGGTACTAATATCCATTATCTCGAACAGCGATTGGCAGAACGCACCAAGGGCAGTTAATGTCCTGGTTGTCGCTCGTCGTTGATACCGATGCCGGGCATGCCGAGGCGTTGAGCGACGCCTTGCTTGAACTCGGCGCATTGTCTGTTGATTTGCTTGATGCGGATGCCGATACGCCTGATGAGCAGGCGATATTCGGTGAGCCGGGTGAACCGCCTCCGGGTGTCTGGCAACACAATCGCGTCAGTGCATTATTCAATGCGGATCAAGATGTCGCGGCTATCCTGAATCAGGCTTCCGGCAACATAGGGTTAGAAAGCATTCCCGATCACCACATCGAAACGCTGGAAGATAACGATTGGGTGCGTCTGACCCAGTCGCAATTCGAACCGATTCCGATTTCGAAGAGGTTGTGGATCGTCCCGACCTGGCACACACCCAGCGATGCAAACGCCATCAATATCGTGCTGGACCCGGGCTTGGCCTTCGGTACTGGCAGTCATCCGACCACCCGCCTATGTTTGCGCTGGCTTGATGCGCACATACAGGGCAATGAAAACGTGCTGGATTATGGTTGCGGCTCGGGGATATTGGCGATTGCAGCCTTGAAGCTGGGGGCTGCCCGCGCCGTTGGTGTTGATGTAGACTTACAGGCAGTGATTTCAAGCCGTGACAATGCCAGCGCCAATCAAGTTGAAATGGTGGATTTTTACCAGCCAGATGATGCGCCTCAGGGTCAGTATGATCTGGTCGTTGCCAATATTCTGACCAACCCGTTGCGTATGCTGGCACCCTTACTGGCCAATGCAGCACGACCCGGTGGTCGGATCGTGTTATCCGGCATACTGGAAGAGCAGGCTCAAGACGTGATGGATATCTATCAGCAATGGTTCGATTTTGATGTGCCTGTGTTTGAAGAAGGTTGGACATGCCTGTCGGGAAGAAAGCTTCAACCATGAGCGGAACCACTCTCTGTCCTTATTGCAATTCCCGTTTCACGATTAGTGAAACGCAGTTGGATGCGCATGAAGGCATGGTACGTTGCGGATACTGCCAGAAGACATTCGATGCGAGGTTAAGGTTTGTTTCCGATCAGCCTAGCCCTCAGCTTGAGTTACCCATTCTGCAACTGCTGGCCGATCTTCCCCCGCCAAGTTTGCCGGTATTGCAACCCATGACGCTGGCCGAGAAGGTCAGCATCGTCGAGGACGAAAGTGATGAGGATATTGAACGGCCAATATGGCACTGGGCTTTAGGGTCGGTGATATTGATGATGGTTTTGATCAGTCAGGCCGCTTACATGTTCCGTGCGGATATTGCTGCCAAAATACCGGTAACGGAACCTGCGTTGTCTTATTCTTGCTGGTTGCTGAATTGCGAAGTCGGGTTGCCACAGTATTCCGACTTGATCAGTATCGAATCTTCAGGCCTTGAGGCGGATCCAAAACAAAAAGGGTGGATTACACTCAAAGTGTTGCTGCGCAACCGTGCATCCTTTGCGCAAACTTATCCCAATTTGGAGCTTACGCTCAGTGACAGTAAAGGTGCTCCTCAGGCGCGGCGGATATTCAGCCCGGCAGACTATTTACCAGAATCTGCGAGCGATGTTGCCGGCATACGGGCAAACAAAGAGCTTGGCGTACAGCTACTCCTTGATACGGGAAAGCTCAAACCGATGGGATATCGCTTGGCGTTGTTCTATCCTGAGCAATAGACAATCGGGCATCCTAGCAACTTAACTGCTCGAAGCAATAGTGGGCAGAAATAGCAAAATCATCGGTTTTCTCGCCGTTGTCACTGTGGCATAATTCAGACCTGCCGTTCAGACCGATAGGAGAGCGTGTTGCCAGTATGATTTGACTGGTACACCGCCGAAGGCGTATCACCCGTAATCGCTCAGGCTCAAGAACTATCGGGACAGGCAAATCTGGAGAGCGTCATTTATTGACCACCGAAGGGGCACGCAACGCAAGTTGCAATCTCTCAGGTAACGAGGACAGATGGGGCGCAGCACGAATTCGTGCTGCGCCTTTTTTATTTGGAGATGACATGACACTCAAACAAACTCCCCTGAATGCTGCTCACCGTGCGATGGGCGCAAAGATGGTCGATTTCGGCGGCTGGGATATGCCGGTGAATTATGGCTCTCAGATTGATGAGCATCATCAGGTGCGCAATGATTGCGGTATGTTCGATGTCTCGCATATGCGCGTGGTGGACATCAAGGGCGCAGGCGTACGTGACTTCCTTCGCTATGTGCTGGCAAATAATGTGGATAAGCAGACCGTCCCCGGCAAGGCACTTTATTCTTGTATGTTGCTTGAGCATGGCGGTGTGATCGACGATCTGATCGTGTATTACATGAGTGAGACATGGTTTCGTATGGTGGTGAATGCAGGTACAGCCGACAAAGACATCGCGTGGATGAAGGCGCAGGCAGCCATGCATGCGCCTGAGCTGGATATTACGGACCATCCTGAGTTTGCGATGATCGCTGTGCAAGGACCGAATGCGCGAGCCAAAGTATGGGAAGCATTGCCAGGTAGCGAGGAATTGACCAAAGATCTATCCCCGTTCAATGCGGTTGAGATGGGCGCGATGTTTATTGCGCGTACCGGCTATACCGGCGAGGACGGATTCGAGATCGTGATACCGGCACAAGCAGTGCCTTTCTTTTGGGCAACCTTGGCTGAAAAGGGTGTGAAGCCGATCGGGTTGGGCGCACGCGATACGCTACGACTTGAGGCGGGTATGAATCTTTATGGTCAGGATATGGATGAAAAAGTCGGGCCGCTGGAGTCTGCCTTGGCCTGGACGGTTGATTTGAAGAGTGAGCGCGACTTCATCGGTAAGGCGGCACTGTTGGCTAATCCGCCTGCTAATAAACTAATCGGGCTGGTGTTGCTTGATCGTGGCGTTTTGCGAGGACACCAAAAGGTGGTTAGCGAACATGGTGAAGGTGAAATCACTAGCGGTACTTTTTCACCAACACTGGAAAAATCCATCGCACTGGCGCGAGTGCCTGTCGGTGTGCAAGTCGGTGAGAGTGTACAGATCGCGATACGCGATAAAATGCTTTCGGCAAAAGTGGTGAAGTATCCGTTCGCCAGAAATGGCAAAGGGTTAATTTAATTTTTCTTGAGGAACAGACTTATGAGCAATCCAAGCGATCTGAAATACACATCTTCCCACGAGTGGGTTAAAACAGAAGCCGACGGAACCGTCACAATCGGCATCACTCAACACGCACAAGAGTTGCTGGGCGACATGGTGTTCGTCGAGCCTCCAACCGTTGGTCGTCATTTGAAATCCAGAGAAGAATGTGCGGTGGTGGAATCAGTCAAAGCCGCAGCAGATGTCTATGCGCCAATCGCGGGTGAAGTGATTGCTGCCAACGCTGATTTGGATGGTTCACCTGAATTGATCAACAGTGATCCTTTTGGCGCGTGGCTGTTCAAGTTGAAGCCGGACAATGCAGACGATGTGGCAGCACTGATGGACGCCGCAGCTTATCAGGCCGTAGTTGATAGCGAAGCGCATTAATTTGTAGTTGAGTGCCTTTATTTATACTTTTTTGAACCTTTAATTTATTATTTTCATGAAAACCGACCAATTTGCAAATCGTCATAACGGACCCGATGAACAAGATGTAAAGGCGATGTTGCACAAAATCGGTGCGCCATCGCTTGATGCACTCATTGAGCAAACCATACCTCCCGCAATACGCTTGAAACAGCAACTCAATTTGCCGGATGGTATGTCAGAGCACGTATACCACCAGCATTTGCGCGACATAGCGGCCAAGAACAAGCTGTACAAAAGCTATATCGGGCTTGGGTATTACAACACCATCGTGCCAGCTGTCATTCAGCGCAACATTCTCGAGAATCCGGGTTGGTATACCGCCTATACACCGTATCAGGCAGAAATCTCACAAGGCCGGTTGGAAGCACTACTGAACTTTCAGACGATGGTGACCGATCTGACTGGCATGGAAATCGCCAATGCGTCCTTGCTGGATGAGTCAACGGCTGCTGCTGAGGCAATGACCATGTTGTACGGTCTGCGTTCGCGAGCGCCAGAAAAGACCAGCTTTTTCGTCTCGCATGAGTGCTACCCGCAGACGATAGAGCTATTAAAAACCCGCGCGAAACCTTTAGGCATCGAGCTGGTGATAGGCGATTTCAAAACGCTGACTTTGAACGACAAGCTGTATGGTGCCTTGTTGCAGTATCCAACTGCTGATGGCGCGGTGCATGACTACGCCGATTTTGTTTCACGTGCTAAAGAGAACGGTATGACCATTGCCGTGGCGGCAGATATCCTGAGTCTGGTTCAACTCACGCCACCGGGAGAGTGGGGGGCGGATGTTGTACTGGGATCCACCCAGCGTTTCGGCGTGCCGATGGGTTATGGTGGCCCTCATGCAGCTTATTTTGCGTGTCGTGATGCGCACAAGCGTTCGATGCCCGGACGCATCATCGGTGTTTCGGTGGACGCAGAAGGGAAGCCTGCATTGCGCATGGCATTGCAGACCCGTGAGCAACATATTCGACGTGAAAAAGCCACTTCCAACATTTGTACTGCACAGGCCTTGCTGGGAATCATGGCTGGTATGTATGCGGTTTACCACGGACCGGATGGCTTGCAGGGTATCGCGCAGCAGGTGCATTTATCTGCGGTCACGCTGGCAAACGAATTGAAAAAGTTGGGCTATGAAGTATCTGAAGAAAAATTCTTCGATACGATCAAGCTCATCCATACGGACAATGTAAAGATCCATTCGCTTGCGGAAGCGGCACAGATCAATTTCCGCTATACCGGTGACGGCCTGACCATTTCACTGGATCAGACGACTTCGGTCGAAGACATCAATAATATTCTAGGGATTTTTGCGCAGGTTGCTGACCAGCCATCACCCGTGATTACCTCAGAAAATGTTCTGACTCAGCAGATGGGTTTCCAGCAGCGTCAATCTGAAATTTTGAGTCATCCGGTGTTCAATCAATACCACTCAGAGACCGAGATGATGCGCTACATCAAACGTCTGGAAAACAAGGATTTATCACTGACGCATTCGATGATCCCATTAGGCTCATGCACGATGAAGTTGAACGCAGCGGCCGAACTGCTGCCTTTGACATGGCCTGAATTCGCTAATTTGCATCCCTTCGTACCGGTAGAGCAGGCCGAAGGTTATCAGGCGATCATCGCCGGACTGGATGCGGCATTATCCGAGATCACCGGCTTCGCGCAGATGAGCTTTCAGCCTAACAGCGGTGCGCAGGGTGAGTATGCCGGTCTGCTGGTGATACAGGCATACCATCGCTCACGGGGTGAAGGGCAGCGCAATGTTGCGTTGATTCCGGCCTCAGCGCACGGCACTAACCCTGCCAGCGCGGCGATGTGTGGCATGAAGATCGTGGTGGTGAAGTGTGACAAAAATGGCAATATCGACATAGATGATCTGCGTCAAAAAGCCGAAGAACACAAATCTGACCTATCCTGTTTGATGGTGACCTACCCCAGTACGCATGGTGTGTATGAAGAGGGCATCAAGGATATCACTCAGATCGTTCATGATAATGGCGGGCAGGTTTACATGGATGGCGCGAACATGAATGCGCAAGTCGGGCTGACCAGCCCCGGCAACATCGGTGCAGACGTATGTCACTTGAACTTGCATAAGACCTTTGCTATCCCGCATGGTGGCGGTGGGCCGGGTGCCGGACCGATTGGTGTTGCTGAACACCTGACGCCGTTCTTGCCCACTCATTCACTGGTCAAGACCGGAGGCGTGCAGGGCATACATGCGGTAGCTGCCGCACCTTATGGCAGTTCGCTGATCCTGCTGGTGTCCTATGGTTATCTCAAAATGATGGGGGGTACGGGCCTCACTGAGGCAACCCGTTTGGCTATCCTGAATGCGAATTACATTCAGGAATCTCTTAAAGATCATTTCCCGACTTTGTATGCAGGTAAAAACGGAAGATGTGCACATGAGATGATTTTGGCTTGCGCCGACTTCAAGCGAGATGCCGGTGTCGAGGTGGCAGATATCGCCAAGAGATTGATGGATTTTGGTTTTCATGCCCCGACGACTTCTTTCCCCGTGGTGGAGACACTGATGGTGGAGCCGACCGAGAGTGAAACCAAAGCTGAACTGGATCGTTTCTGTGAGGCGATGATTGCGATACGAGGTGAAATCGATGAGATCATCGCAGGCAAAGTCGATAAGAAGGATAATGTCATTAAACATGCGCCGCATACTGCTCAGTCCGTGGTGGACAGTGAGTGGGCGCGCAGTTATTCCCGTGAACAGGCGGTTTTCCCATTGCCCTGGGTGCGTGATAACAAGTTCTGGCCTTGCGTAGCCAGGGTGGATAACGTGTATGGTGACAAGAACCTGATCTGTGCCTGTCCGCCGATTGATACATACATCACTTAAATACCGATATCGTCATGCACAAAGATAATTTGAACGATGGTGAAGCAGGAGACGCTTTAGAGGAGCACCCTCACAAGCACCGACCAGGCATCACCCATGCGTTTCGAGCGATGGGCATTGCGATGCAAGGTTTGAAATCTGCGTGGCAGCATGAGGATGCGTTTCGGCAAGAAGTCATCGTAGCAGCAGTTGTCATTCCGCTTGCCTTGTATCTGCCCGTCGATATGCTCGGCAAGGTGTTGATGGTGTCGAGTATCTTGCTGCTATTGATTGTTGAGTTGCTGAATTCGGCACTTGAGGCGGCGGTAGATTACACGTCACTCGAACATCATCCACTTGCCAAGCGCGCCAAAGATATCGCCAAAATCCCGCGCTATGTTTCATGGATCAAACG
>ERZ1048872.2932-NODE-2932-length-11583-cov-10.493928_pt1 | contig 11583 bp, 9 predicted proteins | sample MGYA00383100_ERZ1048872 | MGnify/ENA primary metagenome ERZ1048872 (study PRJEB29581, sample SAMEA5548370) | metagenome | biome: marine; feature: coastal; material: water | depth 50 m | study: Short-term variability in the microbial, nano- and picoplankton... | reverse complement strand
TCAATGAAAGCGAACCTTCACCGCTACTATAATGAAGCCGGATGCCTATACCCGTTGCTCCTGGTCCCAGTTCGTTATCAGCGCGATACCAACCGGCCACTAGTCCGTCTTGTGCGTCTAGGTAGACAACTTGCTTTTGAGCTAATTGGTTTGACGCTATTACGCCAAGGGATACCAATAGTAATGATGTAAAGATAACACCAAATACATATTTTTCCATGCCAAATCCTTTTGACGATTGTGAGATTTGAGCCTGCTTTTGGAGCTCTCTCTTTACACGTCTTTTTCCCGAAGCCACATGATATCATCGACAACCTTAAAATCACCTAAATTAGTTGGCATTCAGTACCTAACCGACAAGTGGAGGTTTGTCTGAAAAGCGAGCACAACAATCAGACTCCTTCAGAGCTCAACGCGCCATATAAGAAATCAAATTAACAGTCTGAAATATATTATCTAGCACCGCTTTACAATGATTTTTATTCGCCACTTTCATCAACTTTTTGCTCGATTTTCTCCTCCATGAGGTAAAGGTGCAGCTGCGCGCAGTTTTCCCTCATGCTTATTATTACTGTAGCAACGGGTGTAGCCATAATTTTGGCCATGGTACCGTGAATTTCCTTTGACACTTTGCCGACAGATTCAAATTGCTGCATTGATTCACATCAATCAAAGACCCCAAAGCGTATGTCGCTTTCTAATTTAACCTTCTACTCAAATCGGCCAGCTATAGGCTATGTCACAGGGGGTGGTCGGCTGTGATTTCGCGTTTTATTGGCAAGGGATATTTAGCGGCTGGGCGAACGCTTCTGGCAGCGCTCGCCTGCGGGTGTGCCTTTGCAAGTTTTGCTGACTTTACGTGTATTAAGAGTCGTGACAGCTAGGGAGAAGTGAATTACCCTGTTATGAAGCTCTATTGCTCAGGAAATAACGTGACTATAAATATCGTTAACTACACGACGCAAACGCCCTGTATAGAAAACTTCTCGAAAGAAAGATTTGTCAGCAGACATTACATGGAACAAGAGTGGACGTCTGTGTGGAGAAGTCATTGGCTATTGGCCGGTTTACAAAGCGATGTCGAAAAACCCGGTGATTATTTTGTCTTTGACATGGGACGCGAACAAATTCTTGTTACCCAAACTACTGACCACGAAATTCAAGGCTTCTACAACGTTTGCCAACACCGCGGCAACACACTGGTGACAAAAGAGAGAGGACATGCTGTTAATTTTCGGTGTGCCTATCACGCGTGGACCTACGATATCAGCGGCAATTTATCAATTGTCCCGTACAAAGAACGTTTCACCAAAGGCGCACCCGGCCACGACCGTGACCTAAAAAAAGTGCACACAGAATGCTGGAATGGTTTTGTTTTTGTTTGCCTCGCGGAACAGCCTATACCTTTCAAAGAATTTCTTGGACCGCTCGACGAGATCCTCTCACCTTACCATTTTGACAAAATGACGCTTCTTCAAGACCAGACGGTGACGTTAGATTGTAATTGGAAAGCAGTTATTGATAACTTCAGCGAGCTGTATCACGTTGATTTTCTCCATCCCCAACATAAAAGTATGGTCGATTGTTGCAACGATACCGTGCGGCTATTCGAACACGGGCACACCGGCGTAGAGGTACCCGGTGGCACAGTAAACCCTAGGTTCCCGGTGCCAGATATGCCCACCAACATTCAGGCAATGCAACTAAAGTCCATCGGCCTTGACCCGGCTGACTTCAAGGGCAGAGTGTTGGAGGTGCGCGAAGCAATCCAGCAACAGAAACGAAAACTGGGACATACGAAAGGAATGGACTATTCAACATTGGCCGATGAGCAACTTTCAGACGTTTGGCAATACAACTTATTTCCTAACAGTGTGCTTTCCTTTACGCCCGAACATTGCTGGATTCTTCGGCCAAGGCCACATCCCACGGACCCTGCTCGATGTGAATTTGACAAAATTAGTTTAGTCCGCTTCGCCGACCCTAGCCTTGCCACATCCGACGGCGCGATTATGTCTGCAGGCCGGCACGACCAAAATCAATCAGCCTTTTTGCCAGAACACTACGAACGACCTGAACGGGATGTTTTCCACTACAGCGACATTATTGCTGGTGAAAAGTCTATGACAGACACCATCGACCAAGATGTTGAGCTTCTTGCAGGCGTTCAGCGCGGCATGACCTCATCGGGTTTTGATACAGTTTTCCTTAATGAAGACGAAATGAGAGTTCAACATTTTCACAACACCCTGAATCAGCTCCTTACCTGAACCAGTCGGTTGTTAGCGTTAGGACCTCATATGCTCGCGTAAGAATCAAACAGCTTACAGGCAGCCTGAAAACCAGCCACACCGGCCTGAGCATGATTGAGTCCGGTGATTGCTGATGCTCAGCACAAATTCGTTTAACATGACCAACGATATATTCACTTACCTATATTTGGAGCTTGTATATGACCCACCCGCAGTTAGCCCTGAGCAACGATGAGCTACTCAGTACCACCCGCGCCGTACGTAAGCGGCTAGACTTTGATCGACCTGTGCCAATGGAAGTGTTGGAAGAATGCATGAATATTGCCGTTCAAGCACCTACCGGCTCAAACGCGCAAGGATGGCAGTTTATGTTTGTCACCGATCAGGCAAAAAAGGAGCGCATCGCTGAAATCTACGCGCAGGTCTGGGAAATTTACAGGACCATGCCTGTCGCCATTCATCATTTACATAAAGATAGCGGAGACCAGTCACTGGTTTCTAGTCAAGAAAGATCGACCTCTTCCGCTGAATATTTAGCAGCCAACATGGCCAAAGCGCCTGCATTATTGATTCCCTGCATTGCCGGACGTATTGAATCGCCGGAAATTGCTGGCGGTGGAAATTTCGCACAAGCTGCCACGTATGGTTCTATTATACCCGCCACTTGGAGCTTCATGCTTGCCGCTCGTGCCCGTGGATTGGGTACCGCCTGGACGACACTACATTTAATGCATGAGGAAGAAGTCGCAAATCTACTTGGTATTCCCTATGCTGATTTCACTCAAATAGCCTTGATACCGATTGCTTACACCAAAGGCACTGAGTTCAAACCCGCATACCGTCCGCCTCTCAATACCGTCATGCATGTCGACCAATGGTAAGCAGCCCTGCTGTGCGATAAAGGATCACCCTAGGTTCTCCAGGGTGGTCCTATTCAAACGTTGGATAAACAACACGGCAAATCGCCCAGCGTCCACAGGCAAGGCGCATCGTTTCCAAAGTCAATTGGTCCTGCTTTACCCACCGATAACCATCGAATCCTGAGTCGTGAACTTATCACAGGAGACAAGTGGTGAAATGCAGGCCTTTTCTTCACTCATGTCTCTTAAGACGGCTTCGTTATAAATAGAAAAGTCGCGCAGGGCATTGACCTCTCCTGAAAATCCTATTTTTTCATAGGCAGGCTCATTCATATCATCGCCTAACGTACCTATAAAAGATTCGTCAGTATCAAAAGAATGAACAGTCTTTTCTCTCCCGATTATCGTAGCGGCGCGCCTAATACGACCAGAGGACATTAGGTAGGCGTCGCGCGGCAGATTCGGTTTCATCATCGAATGCCCCTGCATTGGTTCTCCCTCTGGTGCGATACCAAGCAAGTCCAAAATTGTTGGTAAAAGATCGATATGTCGGGTGAAAGCGTATTCCGGCACACCGATGTTCTTATCGGGCACATGGATGACTAACGGAACCATATGGGTTTGCTGGCTAAGATTAGTACCTCTGCCAGAAAACTTGCCATCTATGAACTCCTCACCGTGATCCGAGGTGATGACGATAATCGTCTGCTCAAGCAAGCCAGACACCTTGAGTTCTTCAAGCATTTCGCGAACGACAACTTGAGAGTAATCAACCGCACGTTGATGCCTTTCCTCATCACTACCCGCCGTGCTACCCGGATACTTATACGGTAAATGAGCAGCAGAAGAATAAAATGTTGCAAAGAATGGCTGCATGTCTTTCAGTCGCTGCACGCCCTCAACAAACATCAACCTATCGTTGCCCTCAGAAAAGCCGGGTTTGTCTACATCAAGGCCTCGGGATTCCGCAATTGAGAGTAATTCAGGTAAACCCTTCACTACGTCGTAACCTATACTGTCATAAATATCACGCTCGCCCTGATAATGCAGTCCTTGCGAGCTAACAAACTCGGTGTGGTAACCCAACTCTCTAAGCGTATTGGGAAGCCCCGGTAGATTACGCACATTGGCAGCGATCACTTCTGAAGTTGGGCTTGCATAAATCCCAGATAGCAAAGTAAACATCGATTTGGTGGAGGTAGCGAACGAAGAATAGCTATCTGAGTAGTGTCCGCCTTGCGCAGCAAGTTCAGCAAACACTGAACTGCCAGTTCGACTTTCCGCTTCTCTGATTACCCACGATGGAGTGCTCTCCAAAACATAGAGGACAACGTTGTAGCCTTTCGCTACTGCGACGGAGGGATTCGTTACGTGGGCAAAGTCATCTGCACTAGACAAGCGCAAAGGTTGAGGGGTCTTGAATTGTTGGTGGTTACGATGCCCCGGGGTTTCTTGTTGCAGCAAAGGCTGAGCTAGCGAAGAAAATATAAAATTGCTGTGCAGCCCGTATGCCTTCGGAGAATTGTAAGCACCTGCAGCAACGGACACTACGATGACCAGCGCTGAGAATGCAGCCGGAACCGGTCTACGCGGAATCCAACGTATCACTAAAGCACTCATTCGACCCAACGAGTCGTTGCTCCGTAACGCTTGCACGGCAACCAAGAGAAGGCTAATTAGGAAAAATGTAAGCGAGAACATTAGCGCCACTTTCCAAAAGTTGACGCCAGCGAAAATAAAAACTCCCGAAGCGAGCGTCGCCGTCTCGGTTAGGCTAAACACAATCAAGTCCCAGCTCAAGGGCTCCAGAAACTTAAGCTTCGTTCTTGCATCTATTATTTGAAGTACGAGCAGCAGGTTCGCAACAAAAATAATTGCTACGGTCTTAGCGGCCGAAGCGCCGTGCCTACTCAACCAACTGCATAAAACATAAAAAACGCTCAAGACCGCAACGTCTTGCACGAAGCATTGCGCGTAGTCTATGAATTGCCAAGTTGCTTGAACGCCCAGTTCACCGGCAAAAACACTGTAACAGCGCCAGAACATCATCATAGGCAGCAGCGCAATAAATAGCAGGCCAACAGGATAGGGCTCGCTTGGTCGCGTTGAATCGTACATAGAGCATATCTCGATCGTGAGTTCGAGTTGTACTTTGCAATAGACGTGCCAGCTGTGAATCGCCTGCAACCTGGATACTCTTTAACCATTTTGAGCACCGATTGCAAAACCTAATCGGAAGTCTAAAGGAATAGGTTAGCTCTGACTTGCCGAAACGCGAAACACATTCAAAGCACATCGCAAATCGCGCCCTAACGGTTCGCAAATTGCAAATCTCTGGGCGCTCACTCCTAAGGCCCTACTCCCTTCAAACTTTCGGCCGCGCAAATCACACAGCACATAGAACAAATGACACCACCGCGCCATTGCCATACGGGTATATTAATTCGCGCAAATATCATGATTATTCAGTCTTTAAAGCCACATCACGAGGATGGCACCCACCGACGTGTTTACTGGTAAGCGGGCTTGATTGTAAAGTTAAGCGTGAAATTACATGTATTTGCTAGGTGCTTATAGTTACACTGTTAAGGACAGTGGCAAAGGAGAGCTTGTTTGGCGACTAAAGCGCGTTTCAGTACTATCCTATTTTACGGCATTGGTTCGATTTCCCCTGCCATAAAAAACAATCTACTTTCAGCTTTCTTGTTTTATTACTACAACCAAGTGCTTGGACTCAGCCCATGGCTAGTTAGTCTCGCATTGGCAATCGCTCTTGTTGTAGATGCTATCACCGATCCTATTCTTGGGTATGCTTCCGATCACACTATTTCTCGATGGGGCCGTCGACACCCCTACATTTATGCGAGTCTGATACCAAGCTCAGCTTTCTATTTGTTCCTTGTCATCGCGGAATTTGGCAGCAGCCAACTAGCGCTTTTTGTTCAGTTACTCCTTTTGGTAACGGGATTACGAGTTGCTTGGACTTTTTTCCAAGTACCCCGAGAAGCATTAGGAGCAGAATTGTCTAAAGACTATTCTCAAAGAAACACCTTAAATGGCCTCTCAGCTTTTTTCGGCTGGATCGGCGGCGCAGGCATTGCCTACGCGACCAATGCCTATTTTCTCGGCGGCTCCTACGACAACGCTGCGGGATATCAGAAGCTGGCCTATTGGGGTTGTTCAATTATTTTTGTGACCAGCCTCATCTTTGCGCTCGGCACACATCGAAACATAAAAGAGTTACAGCAGGCAGAAGTAAAGAAACGCGCAACCTTTCGGGAAATCTGGGCCGAGATACTGGAAACCCTGAACCATCGATCATGGCTCGTGCTATTTTTTGCCGGAATTGTATTCAGTGTCTATATCGGCCTAACCACTGGCCTCGGGATCTACTTCAACCGTTTCTTCTGGGAATGGGCGCCGTCGGATATCGCAATTTTTGCCATCGCAGATCTTAGCGCGGCATTGGTCATCAGCGCGTTTGCCGGGTTTATCGCCAAAGGGTGGGACAAAAAGCGCCTAGCAACCGGGCTGTTCATCGTTTCCATCATCGTTGGCCCCGTGCTGCTAGCTGGTCGACTGTCTGATTTGTGGTATGGCACCAACCTAATGCCAGCCAACGGAGAACAATATGGCACCCTTTGGTGGGTGATGCTGATTCACAGTGTGTTTATGGCGGCGATCGGCGTCCTCGCCTGGATCTTGGTAGGTTCCATGACCGCTGACGTGGTCGAAGATAGTCAGACGAAAACAGGCAAGCGATCTGAAGGATTGTTTTTTGCAGGCCCCAATCTGGTACAGAAATGCATCAGCGGACTCGGTTTTATTATCAAGGGAAGCATTCTTACAGCCGTTGGCTTCTCGAGCGCTACATCGGAAGCCGAGAAAGTGGCTGCCGTGGAGGAACTGGCATTTGTCGTGGCATGTCTGGCCGTTGTCCTACCGAGTCTCGCACTGTGGATATTTAGTAAATATGAGATCACGCAGTCAGCACATGAGGCCAATCTGCGTGAACTTGGATACGAAGAGGGAACAGAACGCGCAATAACGTCACCGACGCCGAGTGGCGGTACCGGCTAGTCACAACTCTACGCTAATCGATCACTCAGGTTTTTAAACTCCTCATCAGATGAATTTGACCTAACCGTAGACATTCACACGCAGACGAACGGCACTGAAACCGCTTGCCCATCTAGCTGGGACAAGCGCCAGTTAGCGCCAGATCCCAGCACTTTGATATTAGGCAACCATTAAACAGCCGCCTCAAAGGCTTCGTTTATTTCGTCGGTGAGTAGTGGGTATGCACAATTTTCCAATCCCCGTCGATTTTAAATAACACCATCGTCCCGGTTTGGTAATTCGTATTCATCGGACTTTGACCGGCACGAACACCTTCCACACCACTCGTCGTATTAATAGAGCGATAGAAACTACTAACGGCTGAATTACCATTGACGCGAATCATAATGTCCTCGACTGTAGCGAATCTCTTGACACCAGGACGAGCCCTTCGTAGCACGTCGTTACCTGCTGTTTGTGTCGCCATGGATATTTCGTTGTTGGTAAACCTGATGCCGTTCGTAATGTAAGTACGATCGCTTGCCATGAGTTTTGTCTGCTCAGTTAAATCAAGCGTTTCTGAATCAATATATTTGTGGATCACCGCTCTCACGTCGGCAGCATCATCGGCACTCGCGATGGCCGAGAAAAACAAGGCCGATCCAACAAACAGGTGAAAAACAATTTTAATGTTAGCGCGCATAATTTCTTCCTTAAAAGTAAGTGATTTTCTACCAGGGCATTTTTGTAAATCGTGGTTACCTAAAATAATCATCACTGCTACAGACCGATTGTCAATTATATAGACGTTTATTCGTTCGAGGCTTTGCCGCCAACGACGGTATATAAATCCGTGCCAAACGCATCACAATGCATCAGATCATCATAATTAGCCGCCTCTGCGATAAGCCCACCATTTTTGACATAGTTATCCATCATTGCGCCTTTTTGCTTCAGGGAGGTGTTACCCGTGACCTCGAAGAAATCTATCTCGCTGGCACTTTCCTGACCACTAACAGGCCACCAACGCCACATGGAAGACTCGTGATTGATCTTATCCAAGAACGCGTTCATCTTCGCATCAGCAGCCTGCAGATCTTCCATCGTCTTACCATCAGCTAAAGTACATACAGAAAAAGTCGCAACCCCGTTGTCTGGCAGCGAAGCATTTGCGTCACCTCTTACCGTTGTTACCGCCCACATGGCATGGGCATCACAATCAACGACTTGCAACAAGGCGCGCTGCAGATCTCCAGCCTTCGCGTTGTAGTCATCCTGAACCGCACCCATCGCGGTAAAGTCAGGAGAAACACCGACCCAGTAAATATCATGTTGCTGATCAGTGGGGTTCATCAGGAATGGGGTGTTAAGCATTCCCATATAGGGCGCCGAAAATATCTCGGTGGCACGTTCGTCCCATTTCGCTGACCAGGCCAGCAAGTCATCACCGTTTTTACCTGGCATAAAATTACAGGAGAAGGTTTCTAGCGCCGCATATTGAGGTATGTGGTGATCTGCGTTGCTGGAAGCAGAAAAAACAAAAGCGCAGAGTAAGAAAATAATTTTTTTCATGATTTGTCCTCCGAGTTGGTGTCAGTAAAATCATAAAACGCTGACGCTGAGGAAAAAATGATAGTTCGATTTTGGTTTCGGCTGAGATTATATTTTATTCAGAACAGCACACCGATGGCCTGCAATATCGACATCGCTGCAACAACCACTGGGTTGCTGCAGACTTCGTGGCTAACATATTGGCGTGTTGTTTATCTAACGCTTTAGCTAACAACTGTAAATTGTCGAGAAGAAGTGAGTGATAATCCCGCATTCATGAGTAAGCAGCGATATTGATCTGCGATCCGGCAAACGGCTCGCGACAGTGCCGGCACCATCAAGGTATCGAGTGCCGTTGCGGCTTTGTCTACCTCCCCTGCTTGCAGTAGTCTCAAACAAGAGAGCAAAAGCGTCTCGTCGTTGCTGAGACGCTTTTTGCAACAGCATCGGATTTCAATATGCCTTTTGCTAGCGACGCCAATCAAACTCATGATTTCGTCGATAAGAATTTCGCCTTCTGAACAATCAGCAGCGACATAAGCGTCTCGCAGAGCCAGGGGCGGCGTTTGTTTTAAGCGAATGGCAACCAACCAGTGACGAAGGCTCCATATAAATAGTTGTCCTCCGCGAGATAAACTATCCATGGATAGCTCGCTTTGTGTCGCGGCGTCAACATTCGATTCGCTATTGCTGGTCGTTATCTTCTGAATTTTCACTCGGGTGATGCTCTTAGTCATTTTACGCTAATGATAATCATTCGCATTTAAAATAACCAGAGAAATATGGCTTTTTAATCAGAGTAACAAGTCAACGATGCGGCACCTCTCTTACAACCGTTCAAGCCATGTCTCGCTATATCGGTGCAACCGACACGTCGGTAGGCTCCTTGATCGGCATCATCAACTTTTCAACGAGCGTTGGTTCGGTGGGACCCACACCACATTCAGTCGTATCGCCATCAACATAGGAGCCAAATACCCTGTCCCAAAAGATCGTCGCGCAGCCGTAGTTGGTATTGCTTTCTTCAAGCACGATTGAGTGATGACGCAGATGATATCTGTTCGTTGTAAAGAACAAACCTATCAACTTAGGGCTGAGGTTAATATTGCTGTGAACAATAGACGCTTGTGTCGACATCAATATGGCTGCGCCCGCTGCCGGCGCGCCCACACCAAACAATAATTCAACAACAGCAGACGGCAGCGCAAGAAAGAACAACTCGAGTGGATGGTTGAGACCAAAATTGAGCGCATTCAGACGTTTGAAGGAATGATGAGCGCCGTGTCCGGACACCCGCCAAACAATGTGCCAACGATGTTCAGCGCGATGTATTCCATACCAAATAAACTCACTCAGAATAAACGCCATAAACAACTGAACGACTAATGGCCAATCATGTGGCCAGAAATCCAGATTGAGCGTTTCTCTTAATTGCGCAAGAGGTTCGGAGAGAAATGCGGCATAAAGCATCGCGACAGAAATAGAACAGACAATGAGCACTAACACGATAAGTATGCCTGTGATCTTTTCCTTAGCATGAACAACCCACGTTGGTCGTGCGGGGACCCAGTATTCGAGTGTACCAAGCAGCAATTGCACGCACAGCAGGACAACAAGATACAGCTCGGGTGATTCTGGGTTCATTAGCCATGCGCCAATAACGCAGAGCAGAATGACGGGATGTAGGGCATACTTGATGAGCGTCATCATAATTAACAAGCCGAGTTCATAATAATGTGTCGAACATATTGGATGAGTTATTTGCGAAAAGGAAGCACTAGGGGTTATGGCTGCCACCGATGGGCTCGTTCATTGCCGCACCTCAGTTCATTGTCACGCATCGCGTCATTACTAATCCTGTTGCTCGCTTTCTCACATGGTACCAGTGCCGACAATCAGAAGATCGCGATAGCCGAGAAGATGCTCGATAGCTTTTATCGCTTTGACACGCAAGCACTTGCCAACCTGTTGGCTGAAGGGAAAGACGCTGAGAGTGTGCTTTACTATCAAGCTTGGGCCGAGGCTGCGAATTACACGATCAAGCAGCGCAAGCCGTGTTTGGTCAGCGAGGACGAGTTAATCGTTTGCGCCGTTACTGTATTTGATGACTTCGGAAAGACCCTTGGTTACACCGCCACAGATACATTTTATCTGACCGTCGAGGGCGACGAGATAGCCAAGGTATCATTCGAAGGAGACGACCCAATGATATTTTCAATCCTCTATGTGTGGATGATGATATTCAGATCAGAATTATTTGAACATGAATGCAAAGATATGTTCGAAGGCGGAAAGACGCCGGCCGACTGCTCTCGCGCAGTCGTGCGAGCCGCAAAAGATTTTGTCGACATATTCTAATATTTGCAGCTTAAGCACTCATGTTTGCTCAACTTCGAACAAAACCACCCCAAACCGGGCCTTAAAGAGATCAGGAGTCAGCCGTTCCTTTACTATCTTCCGGTTCATCGCATGGGTTTGGGCTCGTTTCCCTGCGCCATAAACTGATCATGATGCTAATTCGCCAACTCGGGCGCAACTTCTCGCAACATATCGTCAACATTCAGATCACCGGTTGGATCGAGGCACGCTGGAAGATTAACTCGCTGACACTAACTGAGTCGCGAGGGACACACTACACTTTTAAACGCACGCTGGAGCTCCCAGCTTTGAAAACGATAGTGACGGTAGAGTGACATCACGCGCTCGGCACCGCTAACACTCAACTTAACAGTAATCGGTACCTGTACCCAATTGCGAATTCCGAGTATGGTCTCTTTGACAACAACTAACACTCAAAGGAAAACTCATGTCGATCGAACTCACCATGCTGCTTTACAGTGCCATCCTGCTGCTTGTCATTA
>ERZ1048872.2926-NODE-2926-length-11611-cov-5.977760_pt1 | contig 11611 bp, 10 predicted proteins | sample MGYA00383100_ERZ1048872 | MGnify/ENA primary metagenome ERZ1048872 (study PRJEB29581, sample SAMEA5548370) | metagenome | biome: marine; feature: coastal; material: water | depth 50 m | study: Short-term variability in the microbial, nano- and picoplankton... | reverse complement strand
ATAGTCTTTTGCTACAGTTGGCACATCAAAATTAATAACTTGAGACATTTTTTTTATATCGATTCCACGTGCCGCAACGTCAGTTGCTACAAGTATTTTAATTCTATTATTTTTAAAGTCATCTAATGCCTTCATTCTATTATTTTGAGTCTTATTTCCATGTATGGCCTTTGACCTTATAGAAACCTTTTCAAGCTGTTTCTGTAGTCTATCTGCACCATGCTTTGTTCTGGTAAAAACCAATGCTTGGTCCCATTTTTTTGTTTCGATTAGTTCAACTAAAAGCTCTGCCTTTCGTGACTTATCTACAGGATGAACATAATGTTCTATATTCTCTCCAGTTTCACCATCAGATGTAACAGAAATTTCGATAGCCTTATCAGCCATTTCCTTTGCTAGAGATCTAAATGAATTTGAAAATGTTGCTGTGAACATTAAGTTCTGTCTTCTTTCTGGCAGCAAGCTAGCAATCTTTTTTATATCATGAATAAAACCCATATCTAGCATTTGATCGGCCTCATCCAGGACAAACATTTCTATATTTTTAAAATTTACAGATTTTTGATTATATAAATCCAATAACCTACCAGGGGTTGCTACCAAGACATCAATACCCTTTCTTAATTTTAACTGCTGATTATGTATTCTAGCCCCACCATACACAGCCGTAGATCTGATGCTTAAATACTTACTATATGTATTAACGCTTTCCCTAACTTGAGCAGCAAGCTCTCGGGTTGGTGTTACTATTAGGGCTCTTAACTGATGACCTTTGTAATTATTTTTTGGGTTTGAAAGGATGCTTAAGATAGGTAAAACAAATGCTGCAGTTTTTCCTGTCCCAGTCTGAGCAGCAGCCATTACATCACTTTTGTTTAAAATAGCAGGTATGACATCAGCCTGAATTGGTGTCGGTTCTTTGTAATTTTGATCTTGTAACGATCTTAATATGGGGTCTGATAATTTCAGATCACTAAATTTCATCTGGTCCTTTGTTATTTATGCCCGAAGGTTATAGTTAAGGATGACTCGGGTCAATCTTTATTAAAATAATCTATTACTAATTAGTAAGATATCAGTTCAATATAAATATTGAATCTTTATAAAATCATACCAATTACACGGTCTATAAACCAATAGAAGCCCATTCCACCTATCGAATAGCTTGCTAGAATTTTTAGATGATTTGAAAGTTCGAATCTCTTTGATAAAAAAATAAAAAATAACGGGATTGGTATAAGTGCTATTTGGGCTAGCTCAATTCCGATATTAAAAAATAATAAAGATAAAAGCATTTGGTTATTCGCTATACCTATATCCATTAAAGCGCTAGCAAAACCAAGTCCATGCAATAGGCCAAAACCAAAAGCCATCATCCATGGAGTTTTCAGTTTTAAATTTGATTTGCTAATCTCTAACGCTAAATAAACAATTGTTAGTGCTATAAGTGCCTCCACGGTGGCTTGTGGTAATGAAATGATATTAAAAACAGATAAGCCAAGAGTTATGCTATGGGCAATAGTAAAAGCTGTGATGGTTTTAATGATATTTACAAGACCACTTATGCAAAATAATAAACCGAATATAAATAAAATATGATCTAGGCCATCAAATAAATGGCCAACTCCAAGATATAAATATGCAGTTGGGTAATATTGCTCAACTAATGGGATTTCTATTTTATTTCTTTGAACGTTAATCAAACCTTCAAAAGTATCTTCTTTAAAATTTATAGTTACTAGCGCATCTGTTAAAACGCTAAGATTAATAATTTCTATAAATTTACCTTTGATCGTTTCATTACATTCAAGAGTGATTTTTTCAATAATATATTTCCCTTGTACAAAAGGGTCTGAGCCTTTTGAGTTGCACATATCTGGAAATATTACATCGGCCCTTTTGCCTATGTTTTTAACAGGATACATCCAAGTAGCATCATAGGTATTTTGAAAATCATCAGACTGATCAATAATTAAATGAGCCGGATTAAACTCATGCGATATCAGATTAAATGATGAAATTAAAAGAAAAAAAGATAAAAATCTTTTCATTAAAATTTAAGATCTGGATTAATAAAGATTGTATATTCAGATCTAATATTATTTAAGAACCCTTTAACAGCATCCTCTCTTTTCATTTGCAAGAAATCAACTTCTACTTGTCTTAATACCTCTTCTATTTCAGGGATGTATCCTGGATTAGTAGAATTTAGATAGACAATATGGTGTCCGTAGGTAGATTTAAATGGGCCTGTCCATTGATTGAGATTGGCTTCCATTAATTCTTTGCTAAAAGCCTTACCAAAATTGGTTTCTATATTTCTTAACGGTTCGTTTGCAAAAGCTTTGCCTAAATAAAATGGGTCAGATTTAACAGCACTGTTTTCTTGAAGAGCTTTAATGGCTTGTTGGGATCTATCAAAGGAGTTGTTATTTTCTGAAAAATAATAATGTGTGAATGTAAATGAAGATTCAATAAAGTACTTTTCTTTATTATTTTCGTAATATTCTTTTAACTCATTTACAGATGGAATTTTAGGGATGGATTCTTCTTTTAAAAATGAAATCTTTTGAGCAAGTCTCCTTTTAATAATTGTATCTTCTTGATCTAGTCCCAAGAAGAGAGCCTCTCTGTAAAGAATTTCTTCATCAATTAAATTATTGACTATTCTTGCTAGCTCATCATCTGTCGGATCTCTACCAACTTGAGATTTCCATGCGTTTATTAAACTTAGGATTTCTTGATCTGATATGAATATACTTTTATCTTTATCAGCATTCATTGCGGTATCAACTACATACAAACAAATACCGATAACAAAAAATATTAATACTTTGTATTTCAATTTATTATCTAAAGTTATTAAATTTAAGTACTTAAATTAATCATTCTTACCGTTCCTCCAAGAGGAACAACATCAACATCACTAGCTGGTGGAATGTACCATATAGGTGATGACCATGCTCTTTCTTGAATAGTGTCATGTAAGTCTTCACGCGGTTTAAAACCTCTATTAATTGCATCCCATGTGCTCCACCTACAGGTAGGATTTTCTAACACTCTTGCATAATAAAAAGATTTAGTTTCGTTATCGAATTCTGGGTCTATCCAGCTTGCTTTTAATTCCGCTGAACCAACATTTCTAGTTATAGAGCAATCATTAATATTAACTTTAGCTCCATTATCTGGGCATCTATTTGTTATAGGATCAACTTGAAGGCCATCAGAACAAACAACATCAAAAACTTTTTCATGCCCTCTGCCTGAAGCATCAGACCAACCCTTTATGATCTGGACTCTTTGCAGTGGTGCACCATTTTTATCTCTTTGTGCCCAAACAATAAACTCAGGGGCCCTATCACCATCACCCATAAGATCAGAACCCATAGTGACTCCGTTTTGATAAGCTTGACTAACGAGCATTTCAGAATTTAGATCTATGCTGGTTAAGTTAAAACCACCAAAGAAACGGACAGCAATACGTGTTCCTGTTGTTGCAAAAGTTTCTTTTCTTTTAAAAGCTTTAAATATTGAATCTCTAGTATTTTCTTCTGCCCAAACAGCAGCCAGACCTGATGCACCCCATTGCGTGAACCCAGTATTTGCATATTCACCTTGATCTAATGAAATAGTGCTTCTTGGTTGATTAAATGCTCTCATGTAGTCATCCATTCTTTGAATATTCTCTTCGGTGAGAGGTGCGGATCCTCTGTTTTCAGGATCACCATCTAAAATACCAACCTTAGACCAGTAATTTGATTCATCAAAGGCGCCAGCACCAGTATGAGTATCAGAGGAGCCAATAAGACCAAATTTATACGGGTTACCTTGTTTAGTGAAATCTAATGTTAGTCCGTTTAAATATGCCTCTCTAACATAACTACCAGAAGGTCTGCTGAATGTTGGTGGTCTACTCCCTACTCTTACATCCATTATTTCAAAGTCAGCCCATTCATCATCTGGTGAAAGTAAAGGATGCGTCTCTGAAGTACCTTTGACTTGAGTAATTTCAACCAGAGGCTCATTTCGCATTCTTTTTTCAGCATATTCAATATTAATTGGGTCAGAATAAAATGTCTCCATTTCAAACATCTGCCCATTTGATCCATTAGAATTATGAGGTATTGAAACTGTATCAACACCCTTATCACGTAATTTATCTTGCCATGTCCATAGATCCTCTGGGTTTATTGAGTCTATTCTTGTCCATGGCCTAATGGGAGCCTTTGAAGAATTAAAAATAACATTTCTATGTAAATTACCACCCTCAACATTTGTTGAAGTTGTGAATTCATATCCAATAAAAGTTGTGAAATGACCAGGGTCATTATGCTCATTAGCTGCTCTAGCAACATCTTCCCAAGCAGACTTATGAATTTCATAGTCAAAAGATTTTAAAGCGGCTTGAGTATTTTTTGTAAACCAAGCTTTTAGTATATTAGGATTTAAATCTGAATAAGTTTGGGTCACAGTTCCGCCAAGAATTGTGCTAAACAAAGCTGACCTTGGTCCTGCAGATTCAGCTGTTAAATTCTCAATCCTGTTTAAATCATGAAAAGGTTTAGCAAAATCTTTTTGAGAGATATCGGTTGTTGTATCTGCCCAAGCATTCAACATACCCATAAAAAAACCATGATCAGTAACTGAATAAAAATCTAATGGTTCTCGTAATTTCATCTCATATCCCATGGGATGCATAATGCCATCTCCTTTAGCGTATCTATATGCATCATTTGGAGTTGCTGTAATACCAAATATATAGGCATCAAAAGAATGTTTGGTATGAACATGAAGATCACCATAATAGGGATTTCTATCTTTATTTGGTTTTGGTTTTGGCTTAGATGATTTTTCTTCATCAGATGAAAAATCTATAATTTCAGTAGCACTGTCTGATCTCATCATATCTATGAGACTAATTATTGGCCTAGAATCAGTTACAGATGACCATAAACCTATAAGTAGAGTTAAATAGATTACGGGTATCGCTATCAAAAGCTTTACAAAAATTGATTTCATTCTAATTCTCCCCAAATATATATAAATTAATTAAATCAACTCAACCAACTATAGTCAATCAATATAAGTGCAGATTACTTGTGCTCATATGAATAATGATACTAATTTGATTTAATCCATATTGGCGATGACCAAGCTCTCTCTTGAATAGTTGAATCTATATCAGATCTTGGTTTTTCTCCATTTCTCATAGCATCCCAGGTTGACCATCTACAAGAGGGATTTTCCAATACACGTACATAATAAAATGCATTTTGATTATCCTTGAAATCAGGATCATTCCAAAAAACTTTCTGCTCTGGATCACCAACCTCAGCAGTAGTAGAACAGTCTTTTAAATCTACCTTAGCTCCATTATCCGGGCATCGATTAGTTATAGGATCTACCACTAAACCATCTGAGCAGGCAACATCATATACTTTTTCATTATGCTCTCCATTTTCTACCCATCCTTTTACAATTTGAGATCTCTGCAACATACCACTAAAAGGATCAGCAACTGCCCATATTAAAAATGTTGGACTAGTATTGCCTGTTGAGTCTATATCTCCACCCATGGGAGTATTTAAAGAATAGGCTTTGCGAATAAGATTATTATCATTGAGGTCATGATTTTCTAGATCATATCCTCCAAAAAATCTCACTTTAATTCTTGGCCCTGATGTTGCAAATGTTTCCTTATTTCGAAAAGCTCTAAAAATAGATTCTCTTGTATTTTCTTCTGCCCAAACACCTGCAAGACCAGAAGCTCCAAAGTAAATTAGACGATCGCCTACTGCTAGGTAATAATTATCATCAACTTTATTCATTGAATTTGAGCGAAGTTTATTCAAGGTGTAACCGTAAAATTTAGCAAATGGCACTGAGCCTCTTAACTTAGGAGTTCCATCTAACATACCAATTTTTGAAAAAAAAGTTTCTTCACTATATGAACCACCGCCAACATGACTATCGCTTGAACCTATTAAGCCAAATTTGTATGGATTAATAGTTCCTTTTTCCTCAATCTCTAAACCTCTTAAATATGCATTTCTTACATAGGCACCTTTTATATTTTTCATTTCGATTGCTATGCCTGAGTCATAGGGAGTAGCTGTTTCAAATGAGGCCCATTCGTCATTCTTTGAAATTAATGGATGAGTTTCTGATGTGCCTTTCGCTTGCGTTATTTCTACGAGAGGTTCATTCAATGATCTATTTGCTGCATAAGAATCATCAATTGGTCCGCCATTAAAATAATCCATAGAGAAAGCACTTCCACCCGAAATATTTGAATTATGTGGAATAGCTAAACTATCCACTCCTTGCTCTCTAAGACCATTCATCCAATTCCAAAGCGGCTCTGGGTTCATGCTATCTAATCTAGAAAAAATTGAATTTGGAAGATTTTTTGTGCCTTCAAATATAACATTACGATGAAGATAGTTTTCATATAAATCTTCAGCTGATGTATATTCATATCCAGCAAAAGTTGTAAAAACTCCTGGCTTATATGCATTATCAGCAGCTTTTACTGTTTCTTTCCAAACACTTTCTTGAATATTATCTACGATATCTCTATCAATACTTCCATCTTGCAGCCCAGCAATGGTATTCCTGGCAAAATCTCTAAAAAGACCAGATCTCCTGGTAAGTTCTAATATGCCATTTGAGACTGATTCATTTAAATTATGTAAAGGTTTAGTGTATTCATATTTTGAATAAATTGAGGTTGTATCTGCGGCACTGGGAAGAAGTCCTAAGAAAAAGCCATGATCTGTAACAGCATAAAAATCAAGCGGTCTTCTAAGCTGAATGTCATATCCTGTTGGATGAGGAATCGATTCACCCTGTGCATATTTATAAGCAATTTCTGGTGTACTCAGAGTTCCAAACGTATATGCATCAAAAGAGTTAGATGTATGAATATGCAGATCTCCAAAATAAGCATTTTTATCTGGATTTTGTGAAGGTTTTATTTTAAATTCTTCGTCTTTTGTATAGTAAGTTGGATCAAGCGAATATTGAGCTTGTTGATACTCTTCTATTGATGCAGATGAGACTAAAAATAATATAAAACCAACTGCAGTTAGTAAAATTGTAAGAAAAATACCCCAAATTTTTTTCATAATTTATCCTATCATAGTGCTCAAAAACACTAACTTTTTTTAAACAAACTGATTGGTATCAAACCTTTCTTTCCATGGTGTTAAATCTAAATCACTGCCATGTGTTTTAGGATTAAAATCTTTATCAAAAAATGATTTATATTCTGCGTAATTACTTCTAAGTGCTCCTTTCTTTGAAAAGAAGAATTTGAACATGCTTTTAAATGTAGATAGTTTCCAAAATTGTTTATCGTGTCTTAACATCTTGATGGCAACTCTGGTATTGGCACGAAGCATGTCAATCAATGCCAACTTCATTACAATCCTCATAATTTTATTTGAACCATTGACTGCTTTATAAACTTCATATGCTACTGCTTTATGTTCTACCTCTTCTAAACTGTGCCACTTCCACATATCAACTACTGGATTGTCTGACTTAATAAGTTTACCCTTTAAGATGCTAGCACCCATTGATGCTGTGATATGCTCCATAGCAGTTGTAATTGCTAATCGTATTTTGTTGTCTACTTTATCTGTATGAGCTTTTTCTAGACTTTTTGTATATATACTTTCTAACTCTTCAAAGTTATATCCTTTGAGTTCACATAATAATTTGTTGTATTTAATATGTTCTCTTGTATGTGTTGCCTCTTGTATGCAGAAGATACGAATCTCTTCTGACATCTCACTGCTCACCTCATCTTTGAATGCGCGAACACTATTCATAAAAAACTTCTCACCTTTTGGAAAACTAAAACTTAAAGCATTAAAAACTGCAGTTAGAAATGCATCATCATTTGCCCAGTTTGAAGATAAATTTTTCTGAAGTTCAAACGAAGGGTCTCTTTTAATCATTGTCATATTGTGTTCCTTATAATTTGCAACATAGAATAGCAATTACAATCATTTATAAGAGAGATATTTTAAGTCATAATAGAGATGTATTAATTCATCAATATTTTAATTTTTATGTTTGCAAATGTTAAATTCATCAAATAGAAACTTAAATCTCTTAGTAGATAAACTATTAGATATATCTAGAGAGTCAGGTTTTTCAACAGAAGATATTATTAAACTCGCACAAATAGATTTAAGTAAGCCAATTCAAGAATTTGAGTTTCCTAGAATAATTGACTATTTATATAACTATACTAAAGACGAAGCTTTGATGATTAAGCTAGGACAAAGAGTAGATGTAACTTACTTTGGATCTTTTGGTTTTGCACTAATGAGTTGTTCAGATTTTACAGAAGCTATTAAATTGATTAATCGATATCAGTTATTGCTTGGAACTGGAATTAATTTTATTGTTTTGTCTGATTCTCAAAAATCTAAATACACTCTTAGAGTTTCAATGAATGTTTTAAACAATCTTCAAAAAAAATTAATAACTGAACTAGTCATATCTCAATCAATTTATCTTCTTAAAATTATTACTAATGAAAAATTAAAATTTAAAATATCTTTTCAATATGAAGGAATTAATAATAAAGAACTTTATGAATCGATACTTAAGTGCGATGTTGAATTCAATCAATTACATAATGAAATATCCATACCAGTTGATATAAGCAAAGAAAAATTAATATCTGCAAACTCTGCTGCTCATATTATTTATGAAGAGCAATGTGAAAAACTATTACGAGATTTAAACAAAATAGAGAACTTCTCAGCTGCCGCAAGAAGAATCTTACTTCAAGCAGGAGATGATTTACCTGATATTAAGGAAGTTGCCTTTAAACTTCACATTAGTGAAAGTACTCTTAGAAGAAGATTAAAATTGGAATCTACAAGTTACAGAAAAATTTGTGATGAAGTTAGAGATATGTTGGCAAAAAAATATCTTTCAACAACTAACTTAACAGTTTCTGATATAGCTATGTTGCTAAATTATAGCGAAGCAGCAAGTTTTAGAAGAGCTTTTGTAAGATGGAATAAGCTTACTCCAAACGATTATCGTCATTCTAATAGCTAAAAGAATATAATACTGTTTATGCGCCTGTAGCTCAGTTGGATAGAGTACTTGGCTTCGAACCAAGGGGTCGGGAGTTCGAATCTTCCCGGGCGCGCCAATTAGAAATTAGCTTTTTAATTAGGGGGTTTCTATTTCTCCACCACTAGACAACCATTCACCGAATCCACCAATATTAAAAACATTTTTAAAACCGATATCTTCAAGAACCTTGGCGGCTAGCGCAGACCTATATCCACCTGCACAATAAACAAGGATAAATGTATCATCATTGATACTGATTGGATTGTGTAAAGAATTGGGAGCTAGTTTGAATTCAATTACTCCTCTAGGAATGTTTACAGCACCTTTTATCAACCCATGACTTTGAACTTCTGATTCTTCTCTTACATCGATAATGACATGGAGTTTTGTATTAATTACCTCAATGGTCTCGTCATATGACAGTCTTTGTATTTGATTATTTGCTTCTTCAAGAAGTGAATTCAATGAAATATTCATTATCTTAAAATCCTTTTTGGTAGTTTATTATTATTCGATGTTGCTAAAAATATACCTATTAGAACAACAAGACAACCAATAACAACGCTGGTAGATATTTTTTCATCAAGAAATATATATCCCCATAAAATTCCAAAAACAGGAAGAAAGTAAGCAACAATTGAAGTCTTCACAGCTCCAATTTTATCAATTAACCTTACATAACCCAAGAAACCTAACCCGGTTGATACAGTGCCAAGCCATACAGCAGAAATATTGGCTTCAAAAGATGGCATTGATTCAGGTAAATATATATAAGATATTGGCATCATTAATACAGCACTAAATACTATAGACCAGCCTATCAAAACTAACTTGTTGGTCTTTGCTGAATTCTTTTGAATAAAAACTGTCGACAATGAATAAAACGCAGCTGCAAACAAACAAGAGATACTGGAAATCAAGGTTGCTGCAGAGTTCTGAGGATTGACTAAAATAATAACACCTATAAAGCCAAGAATTAATCCAATAATCTGTTTTAAAGTTACGCTTTCATTAATCCAAAAATATGCAATAACCATAGTATTAAAAGCTGTTGTTGCATTTAATATAGCTAAAATATTAGAGCTGGATCCAAGGCTTGCATAAGAGAATAATGTAAACGGAATCATATTGTTTATTACGCTTAGAATAAGGACATGTTTCCAAATTGGCGCTAATAAAGGTAAATACTTTTTTCTCAGTAGAATCGGTAAAAAAATCAAAGAAGCTATTATTAATCTTGCATTAACAAGGGCTACGGGACCATATTCTGGTGTGGCCACTTTTATAAACATAAAAGCACTACCCCATAGAGCTCCTAAGAAAATAAGTAATGCCCAATATTTAAATTCCATATCCTTGAAATAAAAAACCCCCAAATAAATTTGGGGGTTAGTAAAAAATCTAGTCTTTTGAATTAATTCAATTAACTAGCCAGAAACCTAAGATTTGCCCTGTGTCAAAAGGCAGACCCTCCGTTTCCTATTGTTTTATAAATACTAATAAGATCACCTCCTTTGTCAGGGTAATAATATGATATTTGTAAATCCCCTTAAAAAATCTACAAATAAGACACCCATATAAATTATATACAGAAGAGCAAGTATTAAAAGCTTTTTTTAAATATTAAAAAACTATGAGAAAAGTTCTAGCTGCCTTGAGGGTATTGAGACAGAAATTTCTGATTTAGTATAGAGTTTTTGGGCTAGATATTTCTCTAAGTCGATAAGGCTTCCTTGAAAATATTTGTAAGCAATCGTCTTTTTTGAAGAGTTAATATCAATAGCCTCGTTAAGCTCATTAACAATCAAATCATCTGAATTATATTTTGTATCGGTTTTCATATTCATAATATACTGTATATTTATACAGTATACAATAAAAACTACTCTTTATCGTTTAATAGAAGTCTATTTTGTTTTAAAGAAGTAAATACAGCTGAAAGAAATAATATCAAAACAACAGCGCCTAAAACATCTCCTACGAAGAACCTCATTACAACTATCCCATCAATTACTACATTTGCCATTATGGAAGTAACTACATTGGCACCAATAGAATTAAATAATGCTGAAAGCACTACTACAAGTGCTAGAGGCCTATAATTAGTAAAGTTTTTTGGCGCTATTATATTCTCTTTAATATTTACACCAGACCACTTTACTAATTCACACGCTATTATTACAGCTAACATTGATGCAATACTAGCTGCAGGCCAAACATCAAAATAATATTGAGGATATACCAGTAATGGGCCAGTAATTTCTGCCAAATACAGAGATGGAATAGCTTTGTATCCAAAATAGCAAATCCCTATAACTCTTACACCATGAGGAAGAAATAACAGGCTTCCTGTCCATTCAAATTTATCTAAATTAACAAATGCCAAATAAGACCAAAATGTATAAACCCCAATGGCAAATATATAAATAGAAATTGACATTAACAACCAATTTTTAATATGCATATTAAATAGGGTCGATTAGTGGTATGAATTTATAGGATGAGA
>ERZ1048872.2925-NODE-2925-length-11613-cov-6.307839_pt1 | contig 11613 bp, 10 predicted proteins | sample MGYA00383100_ERZ1048872 | MGnify/ENA primary metagenome ERZ1048872 (study PRJEB29581, sample SAMEA5548370) | metagenome | biome: marine; feature: coastal; material: water | depth 50 m | study: Short-term variability in the microbial, nano- and picoplankton... | reverse complement strand
TGCACAGTGACTTTCACTTTGTCGCTGAACTGTTGGTCAAGCAACTGGCCATGAAGTTTTTTGAGCTGATATTCCAATTTTTGTAATTCGCTATATTCAATCTCCATCTCAAACGCTGTTATTTCCACCCAAGGTTGAAAAGCTGCCTGTTCAATGGCCATTTTAGCGGCATTACCATAAGCCCGTGTTAAGCCACCTGTTCCAAGTTTCACCCCACCAAAATACCGAATCACACCCACAACCACATTAATGAGGTTTTCACCTTCTAATGGTGCCAAAATGGGTCTACCTGCCGTGCCTGAAGGTTCACCTGCATCATGACAACGTTCATGGATAAACCCATCTTCCTGTCGAATACGCCATGCAAAGGCGAGGTGATTAGCATTAGGGTGTTCACTGGCGAGTTTATTCAGATGTTGAACAGCTTGTTGTTGTGTTGCACAAGGATAGGTTGCCCCAATAAAACGGGATTTCTTGATCTCGAATTCGGTATTTGAAGGATGATGAATCGTTTGAATTGATTTGGACATAACAGCAATTTTAACGTTTTAAGCGTTACTTTAATACGTGTTAGGATAATGTTTTCAATATTGTTATTTAGTTTATTCCATACAATCAATGGGGGCAGAATAATTGATTTCTGATTTAAAAGAAGCCATTGCTAATAGATACCGTCGTGGCCCATAATGCAGAATATAATACTTTCAGATAAAGGTTTAATATGGAATTAGTGCCGCAGTATTGGTGGATAGGACTGATTGCGATTGTGGTTATCGTTTTACTGTCTAAAAAGACCAGTAAAGCTTTCGGCGGTGAAACTGAAGAGATTGATGCTAAGCGAGCAGCTGAGCTTATTGAACAAGAACAAGCGCTGTTGATTGATTTAGCTGAAAAGACCACTTTTGATAAGGGTCATATCTCTTGTGCCGTCAATATGCCGGGTATTTCTTTTATTAATGGGACAGCTGAATTATCTGTTACGTCGAAGCCCGTTATTCTAGTCCCGATGAAAGGTTTAATTCCCATGCCTGTGGTGCAGTATATGGACAGTGTTGGCGTGCCGAAAACGTACATCTTTAAAGGTGGTCTTGAAGCATGGAAGGAAGCGGGATTGCCATTATAGTTCGTATTTTAAAATTGGATTGTTAAATTTAAATCTTTTCATTTATGAAGTCATCGCTCTGGTATGATCGTGGCTTTTTCCAATCGTGATCTTTCTTCATGGCTCAAGCCGCTTTTTCTTCTCTTTCGCTCTCTAAGGCGCAGCTCACTAATTTAAGCTCTTTGGGCTATCATAAAATGACGCCTACTCAGGCGCAAAGTTTACCTGCCATCCTGCAAGGGAAAGATGTGATCGCCAAGGCTAAAACAGGCAGCGGTAAAACAGCCGCTTTTGGTTTGGGGTTATTGAATAAGATCAATCCACGCTTTTTTGGTGTTCAGGCCCTGGTATTATGCCCAACACGTGAATTGGCAGATCAAGTTGGTAAAGAAATTCGCCGTTTAGCGCGTGCGACATCGAATATTAAGTTGATTTTACTATGTGGTGGTAAACCTTTTGGGCCACAAGTGGGCTCTTTAGAACACGGTGCCCATATCGTGGTGGGGACACCAGGTAGGATTCAAGATCATTTGCGAAAATCCACCTTAAAGCTCGATGGTTTGACGACATTGGTGCTTGATGAAGCAGACCGCATGCTAGATATGGGCTTTATCGATGTGATGCAAGAGATTTTTGAGCAAACCCCCTCGTCGCGTCAGACTCTACTATTCTCTGCTACCTACCCTGATACGATTCAGCACATCAGCAAACGTTTTCAGAAAAAACCGTTGATGGTGACAGTAGAATCCGATCATCAACCGAATGTGATTGAGCAGTTGTTTTACGAAGTCAAAAAACATCAGCGGAACAATAGCTTACTGGCATTGTTTGAGCATTATCAGCCTGAATCTACCGTTGTTTTTTGTCATACCAAAAAACAATGTGATGAGGTGGCAGTTTGGTTACGTGAACATCAGATCGAAGCGTTAGCCATTCATGGTGATTTAGATCAGCGTGAACGTGATCAAGTACTGGTCAGATTTGCTAATAATAGTTGTTCTGTTTTAGTTGCAACTGATGTAGCGGCACGTGGTTTAGATATTAAGGCCCTACAAGCCGTGATCAATTATGAGCTACCGCGTGATCCTGAGATTTATGTACACCGAATAGGGCGTACAGGCCGTGCAGGTGAGAAGGGCATCGCCTTAAGTTTATTCACCGAATTTGAACATGTACGTGTCAAAGCAATTGGTGATTATCAGAAAAAGCCAAGCATTATTGATGTACCCGCTTCATTAGATCGTGATCCTGGTTTTAGTCTACAACCACAAATGGTGACGATTCAGCTTGATGTAGGTCGCAAAAATAAAGTTAGGCCTGGTGATATTCTCGGTGCGCTAACCGGTGATGCAGGTTTGATGGGGTCCCAAATTGGTAAAATCGATATTTTTGATATGTCGAGTTATGTGGCGGTTGAGCGCACAGCATTACGACAAGCCATGGATTATTTGGCACAAGGTAAAGTAAAAGGGCGTTCTATACGCGCTCGCAAAATTCGTTAGTTTTGAGGGTGAGCATTTGTCAGAGTCAACATTCGTCATTGGGCAACGCTGGATCAGTAATAGTGAAGCAGAGTTAGGGTTAGGTATTATTAAGGATAGTAGCGGCCGTCGGGTTGTTCTCAGCTTTCCGGCTGCTAATGAAGAGCGAACTTATGCTGCTGATAATGCCCCGTTAAGCCGGGTTATTTATCCTGTTAACGATACGGTTATAACAGAAGAAGGGGTGGCTTTTACCATTACGGCTCAACATGATTTAAATGGTTGTATTATTTACCACGGCACTGACGAAAATGGCCAAGAAGTTAGTCTTCATGAATTAGATTTAAGTAGTCATGCTCAATTTAGCCAACCTCAAGATCGCTTGTTTGCTGGCCAGATAGATAAAAACCGTCAATTTGAATTACGGACCGAAGCGTTAGCCCATCAGCATCGTCTAGAACGATCTTCGGTTTTTGGTCTGATGGGACCGCGTGTTCAATTGTTACCACATCAATTGTATATCGCTCATCAGGTCGGTCAGCGTTTTGCGCCACGTGTTTTATTGGCAGATGAAGTAGGCTTGGGGAAAACGATTGAAGCAGGTCTTATTTCCCACCAGCAGTTGTTAACGGGTAGAGCGCAACGCATATTAGTCGTTGTGCCGGATAGTCTCGTTCATCAATGGTTGGTTGAATTATTACGTAGATTCAATTTGCATTTCACCATCATGGATTGTGGGCGTTTTGATGCTATCACTGAGGCTGATGAAGGTAACCCTTTCGAGAGTGCTCAGCTAGTGTTATGTCAGCTCTCGATGCTGACTGATCAAGAAAACCCAGATATTTATCATCAAGCATGTGCTGCCGATTGGGATTTAATGATTGTAGATGAAGCGCATCATATACAATGGTCTGAACAAGAAGTTAGTATCGAATACCAATGTATTGAAGGCCTAGCGCGAGAAGTAGCTGGCTTATTGTTATTGACTGCAACACCCGAACAGTTAGGCGTCGATAGTCATTTTGCCCGCCTACGCTTACTAGATCCAGAACGCTATTATGATTTGGCTGAATTTAAAAAACAGGAAGCGACTTATAAACCGGTTAGTGATTTAGTGTCGGCTTTGTTAGCTTGCGATACGGTTGATGTTATAAAAGACCTTAATTCCGATATCAGAGATTATTTAGGTAAGGATGCTGTCACTGCTTTGCACGCGGCAGAAGATTTTGAAGCTGAAAAACAAAAAGCCATCGATGCTTTATTAGATTTACATGGTACCGGGCGTTTATTATTTAGAAACACCCGTGATGTGGTGACCGGTTTTCCTCAGCGTCATTTACACCGTCATGTTTTAACAGCACCTGAGGATTATAACGACCAAGCTCTGAATGGCGAACCCTTAGCGCTATTGCAGGCAGAACGCTTGTTGGGCGATGATTGGTTAAGTCATGATCCCCGTGTCACTTGGCTAGCTGAATGGTTGGCTGGGCATCGCCGAGAAAAAGTGTTGGTGATTTGTGCCGAAGCAGAAACGGCACACGATTTAGAGCAGTGTTTACGCCTGCAACACGGTAAACGCAGTAGCGTCTTTCATGAAGGTTTATCCTTGATCAACCGAGATCGTGCTGCGGCTTATTTCGCGGATGATGAAGAGGGCGCGCAGGTCCTTATTTGTTCTGAAATTGGCAGTGAAGGACGTAACTTCCAATTTTCTCATCACTTAGTGTTATTCGATCTACCACTGAATCCTGATCTTCTTGAACAACGTATTGGTCGCTTGGATCGTATTGGACAACAACATGAGATTCAATTGCATGTGCCTTATTATAAGAACTCAGCTCAAGAGGTATTACTAAGTTGGTATCACGAAGGCTTAAATGCGTTTGAACGGGTCTTTCCAGCGGGAGGTAGTGTTTACCAAACTGTGGCAGCTGAATTATCACGTTGTTTAAAAGAGGCCCACGACGAAAATCGTTTAGCGGATTTAATTAGTCACACTCAAGACTTAGTATCGACTGCTGAAACGGCGTTAACTGAAGGTCGTAACCGTTTATTAGAGCTAAACTCCTGTAAATTACCTATTGCGAATGAACTTACCGCAGATTTAGAAGATGGCAGCCAAAGTCTAGAACTTGCCAAGTTTATGGATAAAGTGTTTGATGAATATGGTGTTGAACAGCAAACACATAGTGCAGATAGCATCATCCTGAATCAAGGTGCTGAAATGCTAGAAAGTCACTTCCCCAGCTTGCCAGAAGATGGAATGACTGCTACTTATAAACGTCATCGTGCACTGCATCGTGAAGATATGGCTTTTTTAAGTTGGGAACATCCGATGGTGCTGGGCAGTTTAGATATGATTACAAGTAGTGATTTTGGTAATACAGCGTTTTGTACCTTAGCCTATGAAGACCTAGCTGCCGGTACTTTATTATTAGAAGCTATTTTTAAGATCAGTGTCCCTGCACCGAAATCACTTCAGGCAGGGCGATTTCTATCTCACTCCTATTTACGTGTCGTGACGGATGATAAAGGCCGTGATTTTAATACTGTATTAGATGAGGAAACATTTAACACTTATGTGGGTCGGATTCCAAAAGTTACCAAACAAGAATTGGTAAAACAGGCTAGACCCATGATTAATCTTTTGGTCGATAAGGCAAAAAGCTTAGCTGAGCAACAGCACGCAACGATTATCGATACAGCCGTATCAGCGATGCATGCTACGATGTTACCAGAGCAAGAACGCTTGCAAAGATTAACTAAGGTTAATACTGCCATTCGCCCTGAAGAATTGGTTCACTTAAAAGAGTCAGAGCTTGTTTTGGCTGAGGCATTATTATCAGGTCAATTGGTATTGGACGCTGTGCGTGTTGCAATCGTGACTGATGATTAAGTAAGTTTTATAAAAGGAGTCGAGTTAAGTGATGCAAATCAATTCAGTTTGGCACCTTCTTATCATCGCTTGTTTGTCTGTTTTTTTTTGCGTTAATGCCTATGCTTCGGCGGCTGTTCCTGGCAAGCCAGCTCCTGTCAATGCTGGCTGGTTTGAATATGTTGTTCTTGAACCTTGGCAAACCTAATTAAGGGCTAAGCTTCATACTGGCTCAAAAAATATCCTCGCTCCAAGCGCACAATATCCAACGATTTATACGTGACGGCCAGTCTTGGGTAAGGTTTAGTACCGAGGATAAAAAGAATGACGTTGTGACAAAAACAATTGAATTACCGGTTATGCGGGAAGCCAAAATCAAATCTCACCACCGGGATGAGACTTCGAGACCGATTGTACTACTCAGTTTTTATCCAAACAGTCATCTTTATCATGGCGAATTTAGTTTGGTTGACCGAGCACGCTTTAATTATCCAGTCCTTATCGGTCGGCGAATCCTGCAAAATGGCATTCTAGTCGATGCGTCTTCAACTTTTACTTTAGCTATTGTTCTAAAACACTGTGAACAACTTTTTAACGATGCGCAATCTGAAAAAGAGGCTAAAAATTGAAAGATTTGCATGTTAAGTTCTTAGCTTTAGCATTGCTATTCTTTGCTTTCAGTTTAGTATGTAATAAAGCCAATACCCTGGGTTTGCCTTCGTTTCCAAGTGAGGAGGTTGAGGTCTGGAGCATAGAAACACGCGTTGTCTTTAAACCCGAAGAAGGACCTGTCAAGATTCGCTTTGCCTTGCCGAATGCACCTGAAGGTTTTGTCATTGCTGACGAAAACTTCGTGTCAGGAAAATATGGCTTAGCCTATGAAAGTCAGTATGAGAACCGTACTTCTGAATAGGCCAATCGGCGAGCCAATGGTGATAAAGTACTTTATTATCAAGTGGACTTAGCACGTGATGATAATCAGTTCAAAACACATAACCCTGTGATACATGGTCAGCAAGATCCTGTTTATTATCCTGAAATACCCGGTTATTCTGAAGCAACAGCGACAATCGTTGAGGCTTTATTAGATGGAGTTCGACAAAAATTTGCTGATATTAAAACTTTTACGCGTGAATTATTACTGCGTTTTACTGCAGATGAACCGGATGAAAGTATCCAGGGTTTATCAAGCAATATTAAAACGGACCAAGCGCGTGAATATGAGGAAAACTTTGGGAGTGGTAATGCATGAGCAATTCATCTCTGAACATCCTGATACTAGTTTTTCTATTGCGGGTGTTGAAATACCGAGTTGGGAACTGATTTTAGAATTAACAGCCCAATGCTATGACTTAGTTAGCTCAGGCTATATTGGTGTTGATATTGTTCTGGATCGGCGTCAAGGGCCACTAATGTTAGAAATGGATGCTTGCCCAGGGTTAAGTACCCAAACAGCGAACCAATGTGGTTTATTGACACGTTTGAAGGAAATAGAGGGGATGCCGTCGTTGCCAAGTGATATTATAGAATGTATTACAGTGGCAAAAACATTACAATCTTAACCATCAGTTTCTTTCAACTAATAACACGGTTAAAAATTAACTGTAAATTTATGTAATAAGCAGGCCACTAAGTGTGATTTGCAGTAGAATTCAAACTGTTTGAATCTATTCGTCTTGTGCTTTTAGGAGAAACATTTGTTAAAACGTGTTTTATTGCTCGTTGTCATTTTGATTATTGCTATCGCAATTTTTATGGCATTAAGTGCGTCGAAGCCTGAAAAGAAACAATTACAACGGCCGGAAAAGGTCTGGCGTGTCAAAACAGTGCCGGTCAAACTAGAACAGATTTCACCTGAAATTACGCTTTATGGCCGTGTAGAAACGCCGCGACGTGCTTCGTTAAATGCCGCTATCTCAGCCGATGTCTCCCAAGTGAATATCTTAGAAGGTGCAGTTGTTTCCGAAGGTGATGTGTTAATCACACTTGATAATAGTGATGCGGACTTACTTCTTGAGCAGCGCAGAGCTGATTTGGCAGAGATTAATGCTGCTATTTCCAGTGAAAGAGCGCGCCAAAAACGCGATAAAAGTTTATTAGCTAATGAAAAAGCGTTACTAGACTTAGCAGAAAAGGCCGTTACCCGAGCAAAAAAATTAGATGCTTCACGCCTAGTGACACGTTCTTCTCTTGATGATGCGGTTGCTAATCAACAGCGGCAAGTGGTCACACTGAAAAGGCTGGAATATGATATTTCTGAACACCCAGCAAGATTAGCTGGTTTGAAAGCACAACAAACTAGAGCCAACGCCATACTCGCTCAAGCTCAGTTGGATGTCGACCGTGCTTTCATTAAAGCGCCTTTTAGTGGTCGTATTGCTAATTTAAATGTCTCGCTGGGTGACCGTGTTCGCATTGGCGATAATTTATTATCAATTTATGACTTAGGCCATTTAGAAGTCCGAGCCCAAATTCCTGGGCGTTATCTTAAACAAATTAGAGATGATCTAGCACAAGGTAAGACACCAAAAGCCATTGCCAATTTGGATGGACATACTTTAGCATTTGAATTAAATCGTTTATCTGGTGAAACACGCCAAGACAGTGGTGGTGTCGATGGTTTATTCAGCTTAATTGAAGATGACCATATTTTGGCTTTAGGTACGTTTATCGAATTATCCCTTTCACTAGGATCACAAGACAATGTCATTGTCATGCCTTTTAATGCTTTATATGGCTTAAATCGTGTTTATCGTATCAATGATGGTTACCTAGAAGCCGTTAAAATCACTCGCGTTGGTGAATATGAAAATAGCCAAGGCCAAACACAATTATTAATCCGCAGTGATACTTTGCAGGAAGGTGACCGCGTTGTTAGTACGCAATTACCTAATGCGATTACCGGGTTGCGTGTAGAGGCGGTCAATGACGGCTCATAAGTCGGACTTTATCGGACTTTTTGCACAACATAAGGTTGCTGCAAACCTGTTAATGCTGGTTGTCGTTCTTGCAGGGTTGGCCTCCTTAACGCGTTTGAATACGCAGTTTTTCCCGAACTTTGTCCTCGACACCATTACCGTTCGTGTTGAATGGCGTGGCGCCAGTGCTGAAGATGTTGAAGATGCTATTTCCTCAAGGCTAGAGCAAGAGCTCCGTACCATCGACTTCGTGGAAAAAATGACCTCTACATCCTCATATGGTAGTGCGGTTGTTGCTTTAGAGTTTGAAGAAGGCACTGAAATGGGCGCTGCCTTAGATCAGGTTAAGGAAGAAGTGGCTCAGCTGCGTAATTTACCCGGTGACTCTGAAATACCTAAAATCAGTTTAGTCACCGCATATGAACCCATTGCACGTCTCTTAATTACAACTGAAGGTGAACTCGATGAGTTACGCCATTTTGTTCGTGAGGCAGAGCACGAACTTTTAGATCGTGGTATTTCTAGGGTCACAATTACTGGGTTACCAGAAGAAGAAATGGCGATACAGTTGTCGACTCAGAAATTAGCATCATTAGGACTAGATTTAAATGATGTTGCTGAGCGTATTGCTGAGTTGAGCCGTGATTTACCCGCAGGAGAGGTGGGTAATGCTGATACAGCACGTTTACTACGCAGTTTAGATCAGAGACGAGATGCTGAAGCTTTTGCTCAATTACCCTTAAAAATAGATTATTCCGGCCGCTTAGTCCTATTAGACGATGTTGCAATGATTGAACGTCGACCGATGCGGAATCAGGTGAGCTTATTCTATGAAGAACGGCCCGCCGTTGAAATTCGTTTACAGCGAACAGAAAGCGCTGATTCCTTAAAATCTGCTGAAATTCTGCAGGAATGGGTCGCTGAAACTAGGCCTTATTTGCCCAGGGGAGTGAATTTAAAAGTCTATGACGCAAGTTGGGAACTTATTGCGGAACGCATGAATTTATTATTGACCAATGGCCTTGGCGGTCTGGTGCTAGTGATTGGTGTTTTATTTCTGTTTTTACATGGCCGTGTTGCCATTTGGGTCGCGGTTGGGATTCCTGTTTCTTTTATGGCGACATTGTTTGTCATGTACCTGTTTGGTGGTACGATCAATATGATCAGCCTATTTGGCTTGATCATGGCGCTTGGCATCATCGTAGATGATGCCATTGTTGTCGGGGAGGATGGGCTCGCACATTACCAGATGGGGGAAGGTTCCTTAATGGCAGCAGAGGGTGGTGCGAGACGTATGTTGGCACCTGTCGTCGCCTCATCATTGACGACGATTTCATCATTCCTGCCTTTGATGTTGATTGGTGGGACGATTGGTAACATTTTGTTTGATATTCCTTTCGTTGTCGTCTGTGTGATTATCGCTTCGTTATTTGAAAGCTTTTTAATCTTACCAGGGCATTTACGCCATGCTTTTCATAAAATTCATCATCAAAAGCCACAGCCACGACGACAATGGCTTGATGCCAAATTTAATACGCTGAGAGATGATTGTTTTAAACCGTTAGTCACTAAAGCAATTGAATACCGTGGTGTGACGATTGTCAGTACTGTTGCTTTGTTAATCATCGTTATTGGCTTATTGGCCGGTGGACGCATTTTATTTACGTTTTTCCCATCACCAGAAGGCGTAAAAATCTATGCTAATGCACGCTTTACAGCTGGGACGCCATCGCATGTTGTCGCGGACTTCTTAGACGAGCTTAACCGTAGCCTTGATGAGACAGAAACCGCTTTAGGAGGTGATTTAGTTGTACTTGATGTGACACGATTAGGCAGTGCTAGCACTGCGGGACGTGGGTCGGCACAAACAGCAGAACGCTTTGGGTCTATTCAAGTAGAAATGACATCACCTGATGCACGTGATGTTCGAAATAAAACCTTTATGGCTGAATGGCGACAACGGATCACTTTACCTGCAGGCATTGAAACATTTACCTTATCAGAATCACGTGCTGGGCCACCTGGCAATGATATTGATGTCCGCTTAACAGGTGCTTCTGCTGAGGTGTTGAAACAAGCCGGGCAAGAAGTTTCTGAGGCCCTAAAACTGTTGCCTGGCGTCAATGCTATCGAAGACGATATGCCTTATGGTCAGGAACAATTAATATACAAAATTAAAGGCCAAGGCGAAGTCTTAGGATTAACGGTCAATAATGTAGGGCGACAGTTACGGACGGCTTTTGATGGGCGTTTAGTTCAAATTTTCCAAGATGGTGATGATGAAGTCGAAGTGCGTGTCATGTTGCCGGATAGTGAGCGTAATACACTCGCCACGCTTGAGAATTTTATGCTGCAACTATCACAAGGAGGCAGTGTACCTCTGTCGTCTGTGGTCGAGTTTGAAGCACGTCGTGGTTTTGACGTGTTAAGACATACAGATAGCCAATTGGCGATCCATATCACTGCTAATGTCGATACTAAACTCAATAACGCGAACAATATCATTGATGATCTGAAACAAGATTTTTTACCAGATTTGACGCAGCGCTATGGTGTTAAAGCGGGCTTTGAAGGTAGAGCAGAAGATCAAGCAGAGACTATCAAAGAAATGAAGCAAGGCTTGATGCTAGCACTTATTTTGATTTATCTCATCCTCGCTTGGGTATTTTCTTCCTATGGTTGGCCCCTTGTTGTAATGGCAGCCATTCCTTTTGGGTTGATTGGCGCTTTATTCGGTCATGCAGTGATGGGGATTGATCTCACGATTTTGTCATTGTTTGGGATCTTTGGCTTATCAGGTATTGTTGTTAACGACTCGATTATTCTGGTCACCTTCTATAAGCAACTTCGTGAAAAGGGCATGGCAACCACAGAAGCGATTATTGAGGCTGCTAGTCATCGTTTGCGGGCTGTTTTATTAACGTCGCTGACAACGATAGGTGGCTTAACACCTTTATTATTTGAAACATCTCGACAGGCCCAGTTCTTAATCCCTATGGCGGTATCCATATCTTTTGGACTGATGTTTGCGACAGTGCTGGTTTTATTGGTTATCCCTGCATTGCTGTCTGTACATGAAAGTATTTCTGATAGGCTCGTCGATAAACCCTTACAAGTCAAAGAAAGTTAATCACCATTTTCGATTTTAAGTAATAAGTTTTGCCATGAACTCAATCTAGCAGCATCTGAAATACGTTTATTTTCTTTGGGCTTTGTTAACCACAAACCATTACCACT
>ERZ1048872.2921-NODE-2921-length-11640-cov-11.299439_pt1 | contig 11640 bp, 10 predicted proteins | sample MGYA00383100_ERZ1048872 | MGnify/ENA primary metagenome ERZ1048872 (study PRJEB29581, sample SAMEA5548370) | metagenome | biome: marine; feature: coastal; material: water | depth 50 m | study: Short-term variability in the microbial, nano- and picoplankton... | reverse complement strand
GTCCTGCGGTCGAGTAATTTTGTGCCTTTTGTTTCCCTCTTTAAAGCGGAGGAAGGGCGGTTAGGTGTGGTTGTGACTTTTCTGGCGATAATGGAGCTGATTAAGGAGTCTCTGGTGGAAATTGTGCAAACCGAGGGCTTTGGGCCCATCCATGTCAAGGCGAGGATCGATTGATGGCGGAGACGGGATTGGTTCAAATTCTCGAGGGAGCTTTGATGGTTGCTGGTGAGGCGCTGTCTATTCAGCGCCTAAGCCAACTTTTTGACGAGTTTGATCGTCCGGCCAATACCGACTTGCGAGAAGCTCTCGAGGAGGTGGGTAAACGCTGTGAGGGCCGCGGTTACGAGTTGGTTCAGGTTGCGACGGGGTATCGTTTTCAGGTGCGACAAAACTTGTCCACCTGGGTTGGTCGTCTTTGGCAGGAGCGGCCACCGCGTTATTCACGGGCGCTGTTAGAAACACTCTCGTTAATTGCCTATCGCCAGCCTATTACTCGAGGCGAGATTGAGGAGATTAGGGGTGTCGCGGTTAGTACGAACATAATCAAAACGCTGCAGGAGCGTGATTGGGTTCGTATCGTAGGGCACCGCGATGTGCCGGGACGACCGGCAATGTACGCCACCACGCGACAGTTTCTTGATTACTTTAACCTCAAGTCCCTCGAAGAATTGCCGCCACTGGCGGAGATCAAAGACCTAGAAAATCTTTCGGGTGACCTCCCGCTGGAAATTCTTGAAGTGGAGGCGGCAGCCGCCAATGACGAGGGTAGCGATGCGGCGACCGCAGACAACGATATAGCCGCGGGCATTGCGGAATCAGAATCGGAAGCAGAAGCAGAAGCAGAAGCGCCGGAGGGGACTCTAGATGAGCCCTCGCTGGCAGACCAGGCCACCGGCGAGGCAAGCTTGGAAGAGGATGCCTCAGTAGGCGAGGCCCTTACGGCTGAAGCGGCAGAAGTGCCTCTGCCAGCGGCCTCGGCCTCGGAAGATCACGCTGCTGCCGAGAAAACCGCTGCCGTTGAAGAAACCTCAGATCAATCGGGCTCGGAACAGCCGTCAGGCGCAGAGCAAGCCTCCAGTGAGAGTCATTCAGATGGAGAGCTGTTAGATGAGCAAAGCCCAGCGCCCGCCAAGTAAAAGGCCACCAGAACCGCCGCCGGAGCCTCCCAAAGGCGATAAGCTGCAAAAGGCCCTGGCCAAAATTGGTCTAGGTTCACGCAGGGAGATTGAGCGCTGGATTGAGCAAGGCCGGTTAACGATCGGTGGGCGCAAGGCCAAGCTGGGCGATCGCGTAGTTGCTGGAGAGCGCGTCACTCTAGACGGTAAACCCGTGGAGCTCGACGAAACCGAGAGGGTACGGTGTTTGCTTTACCATAAGCCCGTGGGCGAGGTGTGTTCACGTAAAGATCCTGAGGGTCGGCGTACCGTCTTCGACTCGCTCCCTGAGCTTCAAGGTGGTCGCTGGATCGTTGTGGGGCGTCTAGATTTTAATACCTCAGGGCTTTTGCTCTTCACCACTGACGGCGAGTTGGCGCATAAAATGATGCACCCTAGCAGCACGATAGAGCGCGAGTACTTAGTGCGGGTTATGGGCAATGCGACTGACGAAATTCTCGATACGCTTCGAGCAGGGGTCATCCTTGATGACGGGCCTGCAAGATTTACCGATATCGTTGATGGCGGCGGAGACGGCATTAACCGTTGGTTCTATGTGGTGCTTATGGAGGGTCGCAACCGAGAGGTGCGCCGTCTCTGGGAGTCTCAAGGGCTTACGGTATCGCGTTTAAAGCGTGTTCGTTACGGCGAGGTTTTCATACCTTCTAAGTTGAAGAAAGGTGAATGGACTGAGCTGCCTGACCGTGACGTTGAAGTTCTCTACGGTATGGCAAAGTTGCCGGCGAAGCCTATTATGCCGCTGGGTGATAAATCTCGAGCCAAGCTCGAACGTCTCGCCAAAAAATCGGGAAAACAAACGGTGCGCCGACTGGCGAGCGGAAAGGGTGGGTTCCAGCGCAGGCGCAAGTAGCGGCTAGCTTTGCACGCTTAACGCCTGACCATTGATGTCTTTACTGTCATCACTCATCAGATACAACCAGTGTTGCATTAACGCCTCGGGGTTTGGGTTAGTCGTCGGGGGCTCTGCTGGATAAGCGGTGCGACGCATGGTCGTATTGACGGCACCGGGATTTAGGCTGTTAACCCTAATGTTGCTGATCGCACCTAATTCATCTGCAAGCACCTGCATTAGCCCTTCGGTGGCAAATTTTGAGACGGCATAGGCTCCCCAGAACGCTCGCCCTCGACGCCCAACGCCCGAGCTGGTGAAGACAACCGATGCCAACGGTGCTTGCTCAAGCATTGGCAGCAGGGCTTGAGTCAGCATGAACGTTGCATTGACATTAACTTGCATGACTTGGTGCCAGAGCGCCGCACTGGTTTGCGCTAGCGGCTTACGATCTCCAAGAATACTGGCATTGTGGAGCAAGCCGTCGAGTTTAGGGATTGAACTTGATAGCTCTCCCGCTAGGGCAATCAAGTCATCGTGGCCGGCTTTTGCCAGATCTGTCGGTATAATTCCGGGCTCGACGCCTCCCTCGGCAACGATGGTGTCATAGACGGCCTCCAGCTTGGCTTCTGTCCTGCCTAGCAAAAGGACCTCCGCTCCATGCTGTGCAAATGACAGCGCGGCAGCTTTGCCGATACCGTCCCCGGCACCGGTGACTAGAATGGTTTTCCCCGCTAGTGCATCAGCTTGGGGAAGCCATTGATCAGGTAAAAAGGTCATTGAATTAACTGCCTAATAAAGGTTGCGAGCTCATGGCTCGATGACACGACGTGGTCGGCGCCCCACACAGCAGGATCTTCTTCTGTGCTTAAGTAGCCATAGGCTGCCGCTATAGTGAAGCAACCGGCGCGTTTACCGGCTTCAATATCTCTTTTATGGTCACCCACATAAATTGCGTGCTGTGACTGACACTGCAGTAGGGCGCAGCAACGTAATATAGCCTCAGGATGGGGCTTGGGTTCAGTGACCTCGCAGGGGGTGACCAAGGCGCCGGCAGGCGGGTCAAATACCATCGCAGCCATCAGGGGTTCCGCGAAACGCCGCATTTTATTCGTCACAACACCCCATGGAATAGCACTGTGGCTCAGGTCGGCAAGCAACTGTCTGAGGCCCTCGTAGGGTTGTGCTGAGCTGCCCAGCTGGTCCTCATAGTTATTCAGGAATTCATCGCGCAGCGCCTCAAATTCAGGCATGCCCTGTGTGCAGTTAAACGCCAATTCAATCATACCTGCGGCACCGTTGGAGACCACAGATCGGATGCTATCCTCAGAGAGATCAACGAGTTTTCGAGCGTGTCTCATTGTTTGTAACACCGCCACAAATTCGCTCGCGGTATCGACAAGCGTGCCGTCTAGGTCAAAGAGCACCGCTGCTGGTTTGCTGGGGGTTGGCATGGGTTCAGGGTGCCTTTGGCTTGGTTGCCCTAACCATATAGTTGACCGAGACATCCCTTGGATGCAGCCGATAGTGCTGGCTGAGTGGGTTGTAGGTGAGTCCGGACATATGTGTGAGCGTCAGTCCGGCGCTTCGAATCCAGTTGGCCAGCTCTGAAGGCTTGATGAATTTGCTGTAATCATGGGTGCCCTTGGGGAGTAAGTTTAAGAGATATTCCGCTCCTACGATTGCAAACACAAAGGCCTTTGGGTTTCTGTTAATGGTGGAAAAATAGAGGTCGGCGCCGGGCTTTGCCAGGTCTGCACAAGCTTGAATAACGGCTCCAGGGTCGGGGACATGCTCTAACATTTCAAGGCACGTAACGACATCGTAAACGCTACCCTCACGCTCTGCCAGCTGCTCGGCGGTCACCTTTTCATAGTCGATATCAAGGCCGCTCTCTAACTGATGAAGGCGCGCTACACTCAAAGGTGCCTCTCCCATGTCGATACCTTTAACCGCTTTAGCACCGCGCCAAGCCATGGCTTCGGTTAACAAGCCGCCACCACAGCCGACATCGAGCAGTGTTTTTCCGCCTACCGCGGAATGTTCGTCGATCCAGCCCGCTCTGAGTGGGTTGATTTCATGGAGGGGTTTAAACTCGCTATTGGGGTCCCACCAGCGTGCCGCTAGTGCTTCAAATTTTGCGATTTCTGCCGGGTCAACATTGGGTGGTGTGGTCATTGAGGGCTACTTCCAGTTAGTCAATAAAGCCTTGGTGGGCTCTGAATTTCTTAGGCCAGCTGGCGGCACGAGCTAGGATATCCGCCGGCGCCAGCGTGAGGGGCTGGCCATCCCGGACCAGCGCTTGTCCTGCGACCCAGCTGTGTGTCAATTCGCTGCCGCTGGTTGCATAAACGACTTGTGAAATCACGTTGTTCAGTGGCTGGGTGTGGGGCTGGCTTAAATCGATCGCAATCAGATCAGCAGCTTTACCGGGCTCTATTGAGCCTAGTTCGGTTTCGAGTCCCAGTGCACGGGCTCCGCCGAGGGTCGCGATTTCCAATGCTGCCGTTGCTGAAAGTGCAGTTGCTTCTTGTGCCTCGATTTTAGCCAGTAACGCCGCCATTTGCAGTTCTGCGAGCATATTGAGTCGATTATTACTGGCGGCACCGTCTGTTCCCAAGGCGACGTTTACTCCCGCTTTGAGAAGCCGATCTACTGGGCTTATGCCAGAGGCCAGCTTCATGTTGGATCGCGGACAGTGAATGACGTGGCTGTTGCTGTTGGCCAATAGCCCAATATCGTCATCCGACAGCGCTGTCATATGCACACACTGAGTCCGTGGCCCCAATAAACCCAAACGGTTTAAAAGATTGATTGGGCGCTCGCCCTGGGTTTTTAGGGCCGTCGTGACTTCGCTTTCTGTCTCATGCAAATGAATTTGTAATGGGGCATCGAGTTCGTGAACTAGGGTGGCGATTTTTTGCAGTGTGGTTATCGGCACGCTATATGTGGAGTGAGCGCCTATCCCCACCTGAATTAGCGCGTGGTCTCGATATTCGTCACGAAGGGCCAGACCTTTATCCAAGCAAGCCTCGCTGTCACCCGCCCAGGCTGTAGCAACGTCAATAACGGGGAACACCAGTTGTGCTCGCAGCCCCGCTAGATCCGCCCTTTGAGCAGTGACCTCTGGGAAAAAATACATGTCACTGAACGTTGTTGTCCCAGCCATCACCAACTCGAGAAGTGCAAGATCAGTCCCGTCGCGGACGAAGGCCTCAGAAACAAACTCCGCTTCCAAAGGCCAGATGTGGTCTTGTAGCCACGTCATTAACGGAGCGTCATCTGCAAAGCCACGCAGTAGGGTCATGGGGCTATGGCCATGGGCATTAATGAGCCCCGGCAGCAGCGCCTGTGTGGGTAAATTTAGGTGTTCAGTTGCCTGAACCTTTTGGGCTTCCTCGGTGGGAACAATGCCAGTGATGCCGCCGTCGTTAACGATAACGCTGTGACCTGTTAGGACAACGCCCTTCGGAACGACGGGTACGATCCATTCAGGATGGATAACCAGATCGGCAGCAGATGATGGGTTGTATTGGGTCATCGTGGGAGTATAACCGTTGCCTTGTCCCCTTGCCCGCAATGCTTCGCGAAGATGGCCTCGAGGGGCTGAATTTGATATGCTAGGCAGCTCCAGCGGTGCTGGAAACTCCCCCGATCAGACAAAGCGGTTCTAATGGCAGAGACACCCAAGGAAATCGCACGTGAAGTGCTTCCTGTAAACATCGAAGACGAGCTCAAGCAGTCGTACATGGACTACGCTATGAGCGTAATCGTAGGGCGTGCGCTGCCTGACGTGCGTGATGGCCTCAAGCCTGTGCACCGCCGCGTGCTCTTCGCGATGAACGAACTCAACAACGATTGGAACAAGGCTTACAAAAAGTCGGCCAGAATCGTGGGTGACGTGATTGGTAAATATCACCCCCATGGAGATTCGGCGGTATACGACACGATTGTTCGCATGGCCCAGGACTTCTCATTGCGCTACACCCTCGTTGATGGGCAGGGAAATTTTGGCTCAATAGATGGGGACTCTGCCGCAGCCATGCGCTACACCGAAATCCGCATGAGCAAGCTGGCCCACGCGCTACTCGCGGACCTCGACAAGGAAACTGTCGATTTCGTCGATAACTACGACGGTTCAGAGCAGATCCCAGTGGTGTTGCCGACTCGGGCGCCCAATCTATTAATCAATGGTTCCTCGGGTATTGCGGTAGGAATGGCGACAAACATTCCTCCCCATAACCTCAGAGAGGTCGTGGCGGGCTGTTTAGCTTTTATTGACAACCCTGAGATAGATGTCGACGGGCTTATGGAATACATCCCAGGGCCTGACTTTCCGACGGGCGCGATCATTAATGGGCGAGCTGGCATCGTTCAGGCTTATCGCACAGGCCGCGGGCGAATTTATGTGCGGGCGCGAGCGGAGGTCATCACCGACGAAAGTCGCGGTAAAGACACCATAATTATCCACGAAATTCCCTATCAGTTGAACAAGGCTCGCCTGATCGAGCGCATTGCCGAGCTGGTGAAGGAAAAGAAGCTTGAAGGCATAACTGAGCTGCGAGATGAGTCTGACAAAGACGGATTGAGAGTCGTTATTGAATTACGCCGCGGTGAGATGGGTGACGTTGTCCTCAATAATTTATACGCCCAAACACAGCTGCAATCGGTTGTCGGCATTAACATGGTGGCGTTGGTTGACGGTCAGCCCCGCACTCTAAACTTGCTGGAAATGATCGAGGCGTTTGTTCGCCATCGGCGAGAGGTAGTTACCCGAAGAACCGTTTATCTATTGCGTAAAGCGCGAGAGCGGGGGCATGTACTTGAAGGGCTTGCCATAGCTCTGGTGAATATTGATGAAGTCATTGAGCTGATCAAAACGTCGCCCACACCCGCCGACGCCAAAGCTGGCTTAGTGGCTAAGCCCTGGCTGTCTGGTGAGGTCACCGGCATGCTGGAGCGCGCAGGTGAGGATGCCTGTCGCCCCGACGACCTACCCCAAGAATTTGGTTTGCATGGCAGTGAGTACTTTCTGTCACCCGCGCAGGCTCAAGCGATTCTGGAATTGCGACTGCATCGGTTGACCGGCCTTGAGCACGAAAAGCTCTTACAAGAATACTCGGACAAACTGGTCGAAATTGCCGGGTATTTAGAAATACTCCAAGATCCGGATCGCTTGCGTCAGGTGATTCGTGATGAGCTAAAAGATTTAGTCGAGGAATTTGGCGATGATCGACTGACTGAGATCACCGACTCCACCCACGATCTGAGCGTGGAGGATCTGATTACAGAAGAAGATCGCGTGGTGACAATCTCCCACGGTGGTTACGCAAAAACCCAATCCTTGTCGGATTATCAGGCACAGCGCCGGGGTGGCACAGGGCGATCAGCTACCGCTGTAAAGGATGAAGACTTTGTGGAGCACCTGCTCATTGCGAGCACCCACGCCACTATTTTGTGCTTCTCAGATCTCGGTAAGGTTTACTGGTTAAAGGTTTTCCATATTCCTCTGGCTAGTCGTAACGCACGGGGTCGACCCATGGTCAATTTACTGCCCCTCGATGAAGGTGAGCGCATCACCTCGATCCTGCCGGTAGAGGGCTATGAGGAAGGCCACTTTATTTTCATGGCGACGGCACGTGGCATCGTCAAGAAAACCGACATGCAGCAATTTGCGCGGCAGCGCAGCGTCGGCCTGCGAGCGCTTGAGTTAGAGGAAGATGATTGGCTGGTGGGAACTGCGGTCACCGATGGCAGCTGTGATGTCATGCTGTTGTCTAGTGAGGGCAAGGCCGTCAGGTTCCAAGAGCAGGCCGTTCGTGCCATGGGCCGCACAGCCCGTGGTGTGAGGGGCATAAAATTGGGCGATGAACATCGCTTGATTTCACTTATCGTTCCACAGACGGAAAGCACTATCTTAACCGTGAGTGAGAAAGGGTACGGGAAACGCACAGACACCGCGGAATTCCCTTGCAAGGGCCGTGGTACCAAGGGCGTGATCGCGATGGCGACAACCGCTAAAAATGGCCCATTGGTTGGCGCCGTTCAAGTTTCTGCTGGGGATGAAATCATGTTGATTTCAGACCAAGGCACTGCGGTAAGAACGCGGGTTGAGGAGATTTCGACTCTGGGTCGTAATACCCAGGGTGTTCGCGTCATTAAAACCCGTGAGGACGAAAAGCTGGTGCGCTTGAGTCGAATTGTTGAAGACGATGATGCAGTTCCAGACGCAGAGTTAGCCGAGTCTGTGGCTTCCCCTGAGCCAGAGGTGTCACCGGCTAGCGACGATACTGGAGAGTCTTAAATCGTGTCGCGAGTTTATAATTTTTGCGCTGGTCCGGCCGCCCTACCTGAAGCGGTACTGACCCGGGCTCAGGAGGAATTGCTGGAATGGCAGGGGCAGGGTGCCTCAGTCATGGAGCTAAGCCATCGTAGTAAAGCCTTTATTGACGTTATGGAACAAGCTGAGAGTCGCTTACGGCGCCTGCTTGGTGTGCCTGACGACTACGCGGTGTTATTTCAGCAAGGTGGTGCGAGTCAGCAGTTTGCTGCCGTGCCCCTAAATTTGAGTTCAGACACCGACAGTGCAGATTACTTGGTAACCGGGCAGTGGTCGAAAAAAGCACTGGCGGAGGGGGCTCGATTTGTCAACGCAAACTGCGTTGCAGATGGTGCCGAAGACAACTTCATGTCAATTCCTCCAAGGGATGGTTGGTCGCTAGGTGGAGGGCGTTATTTTCACTATTGCCCGAACGAGACCATTGGTGGACTGGAGTTTTCCGACGTGCCTGCGGTTGATTCGCCCCTCGTTGCCGATATGTCATCGACACTGTTATCGCGCCCCGTCGATGTCACTCAATTTGGCGTGATTTATGCTGGCGCACAAAAAAATATTGGTCCTGCTGGTTTGGCGTTGGTAGTGGTTCAAAAAGAGCTGCTGGGTCAAGCTCGTTCTAGCTGTCCTGCGATGCTGAACTGGGAGACTGCCGCCACTAATGGGTCGATGTATAACACGCCACCAACCTTCGCCGTTTATTTGACGGGTCTGGTTTTTGAGTGGCTTGAATCTCTGGGTGGCCTTGAGGTCATGGGCGCAATTAATGCGCGGAAAGCGGCGCGTCTATATGGCCACATTGATAACTCAGATTTTTACAGTAATCCCGTGAGTAAGTCGGCGCGCTCTTGGATGAACGTACCGTTCACCCTGGCCGACTCAGCGCTAGACAAAGTATTCCTTGATGAGGCGGAGCAGGCGGGGCTCACTAATCTAAAGGGACATCGCTCGGTAGGTGGTATGCGCGCCAGCATTTACAACGCAGTGCCTGAGGCTGCAGTAGAGGCGCTGTGTACTTTTATGTCTGAGTTTGAGCAACGTTACGGTTGAACCATGGCGACTGATGAGCAACTAGAGGCCATTCGTGCTCGTATTGATGATATCGACGGGCAGTTGCTATCTCTGATCAGCGACCGCGCGCGTTGTGCTCAAGAGGTTGCTGAGATCAAACTGGCGGCCGTTCAGTCAGACCCCCAAGCTTCGCCACTGTTTTATCGCCCTGAGCGTGAGGCGCAGGTGCTTCGTGCAATCCATGAAAAAAATCCCGGACCCTTGCCGGGGGACTACATGGTCCGTATTTTTCGAGAAATCATGTCGAGTTGCTTGGCGCTCGAAAAACCTTTGACGGTCGCCTTTTTGGGGCCCGTTGGCACCTACACTCAGGCCGCAGCCCGCAAGCATTTTGGTCAATCTGCTTTGCCTCAAGCTCAATCCTCGATCCAAGGGGTGTTTAGAGAGGTTGAAGAGCGTCGTTGTGACTTTGGAGTGGTGCCGGTTGAGAATTCAACTGAGGGGATGATCGGTCAGACGTTGGATTGTTTTCTCGAGTCGCCCTTGCATATTGTGGGCGAGGTAGAGCTGCCGGTTGTTCACCATTTGTTCGTGGGTTTGACCACGGGTGATGGTGAGATCATGAAAATCTGCGGTCATCCACAAGCGCTAGCTCAGTGCCGAACTTGGCTGGAAACCCACTTGCCGCAAGTACCGCTAGAGCAGGTTGCGAGTAATGGTGAGGCGGCCCGACGAGCACAGTCTGAGTCTGGTGTGGCGGCTATAGCCGGCGACATAGCGGCTGAAATGTATACCCTCGAGAAGCGCGAAGTATCGATTCAGGATTACGCGAGTAATACGACGCGGTTTTTAGTTTTGGGTCGTGACTTTGTTCCCGCCAGCGGACAGGACAAAACTTCGGTCATCATCGCCAGTCGTAATCGCCCTGGCGCGCTGCTTAATTTGTTGAGGCCGTTCGAAAATGCGGGCATCAGCCTGACGCGGATTGACTCAAGGCCTTCAAAAACTGAAAAATGGACGTATGTGTTTTACATCGAATTTGAGGGCCATCTCGAAGATCAAATCGTGGATAAAATAATGAACGAACTCGAGGAGCAGTCGATTATGCTGAAGCGACTTGGTTCCTACCCTTGTGCTCCCATTTAGCGCCCTGACTTCATGGCGCCCATCAATACTGCGAACGTTGTTTTTTTAGGACTGGGTTTAATCTCGGGATCCTTAGCCCTTGCCCTCAAGCGTGGCGGCTGGGTGGGCCAGATTACGGCCTGGGGACCGCGAGCTCCTAGTCTGGAGCGGGGCCTAGCACTGGGCGTTATTGATGGCTACGAGCTTGAGCTGAGCGAGGCGATCAAAGGTTCTGACGTCCTCATTATTGGCGCTCCGCCGATTTCCACCGGAGAGTTGTTGGCCACGTTGCCGGCCTTGTTAAAGGCCGCGGATGCGACGCCTATTGTTACTGACATGGCCAGCATGAAAGGCTGGGTTATTGATCAGATGACGGACAGTTACCCACGCTTTGTTCCGGGACACCCCATAGCTGGGTCGGAAAACAGCGGTGTCACGGCGGCTAGAGCTGATCTCTTTGATGGCCGCGAGGCTATTCTGACGCCAGATGACACCACGGATCCTGAGGCACTGAAGTGGGTGGCCGCCATGTGGGAAAGTGTTGGGTCGCGGGTAACGATTATGTCGGCTTCAGATCACGACGCTGCGCTTGCGGCAAGTAGTCATTCTCCTCATATGCTCGCCTATGCTCTAACAAAGGCCTTAGATGCTGACGCTTTAAGTCCTATGCGCCATGGCGGGGGTGCATTGCGTGACATGACTCGTATTGCCGCTTCAGATCCCGTGATGTGGCGCGATGTGGCTTTGACTAACAAGGAATCGCTTATTGACGCAATGACGGCGGTAGAGGCGCAGCTGTCATTGCTTAAAGCGCTCATCGCAGAGGGTGATGGGGAGCAGCTCGAGCGCTACTTTACGATCTGCCGTTCGGTACGACGAGCCCACGATGCAGTATTGAATCCTCTCGATTCAAGTGTGACTACACAGTTATCCGAAACCAACGACCCTGATAAAGGACAAGACACTCCATGAAGTTTGTTGTGCAACCCGGAGGCCAGTTGACGGGTGAACACCGTGTTCCCGGCGATAAATCTATGTCTCACCGAGCGGTGATGCTCGGATCGTTAGCTGAGGGCACAACCGAGGTAACGGGTTTTCTCGAGGGTGAGGATGCGCTGAGGACTATCGCAGCATTTCGGCAGATGGGCGTGGCAATAGACGGCCCG
>ERZ1048872.2916-NODE-2916-length-11661-cov-9.951749_pt1 | contig 11661 bp, 10 predicted proteins | sample MGYA00383100_ERZ1048872 | MGnify/ENA primary metagenome ERZ1048872 (study PRJEB29581, sample SAMEA5548370) | metagenome | biome: marine; feature: coastal; material: water | depth 50 m | study: Short-term variability in the microbial, nano- and picoplankton... | reverse complement strand
ACAGCAAAGACAACATAAGGCGAATATTCGCGCGCCAGTAGGCATTTTCTTGATCAGACATAACGACTTCCTGATTCTTATTATTAGTTTACGTCGGGCATAATCGATAATGGAATCAAGCGAAAACCCTGACAAAGCTCTGATGCGGTAGGATCACGGAGCCGACGTCTCGTGTCAATCAATCAAAGCTATCCTGACAAAATTCAGCAAGAACATAGACGGCATTGAAATGGCTCGAAACTGTCCACAATATCTGTGGATAACTCTGGGGATAATAAACAGAATCCTTCTGTGCATAGCCAAATTGCAACAAAACAGCACTGTACGTTTTTTGTACAATTATATTATTACTATAATATTCAATGGCTTACGTAACTATATTAATGACAAATAGTGGATAACTCTCCTAAGTCGCAAAATGCAAAATTGGGTCAGGTTGTGAATAAATCGATCATTCCTGTAAGTGGACACCAACTGTTGAGGCGAGGCCCAACCACACGAGTGTAAAAATAAGGGATATAAACACGCTTTTTTAAGATACCAGTCGTCAATTTTTACGATGTCAAAATCAAGTATCGGGCGTATCAATCGGCGACTCGAGCGCTCGATCAACGACGCCTTGAGGCAACGCCTTGCTTACCTTCGCGCCGAGCGCTTTGACAGCCTCTGCCCGGCCTACCAGACTACCGCGGCCGGAGATAAGCTTGTTATGCGCGTTGTCATAACTTTTCTGGAGTGTCCCTAATCGGGTGCCAACCTCCTCAAGATCAGTCACAAAATTTACAAATTTGTCGTACAGAGCGCCCGCTTTATTCGCAATCTCCTGGGCATTTTTGTTTTGCTGTTCGTATCGCCAGATATTTTGGATAGTGCGCAGTGTCGCAAGTAAAGTAGAGGGCGCAACCATCACGATATTCTTGTCAAAAGCATCTAAGTAGAGATCGTTATCCTGTTGCACACCAAGGGAAAATGCCGCCTCAATAGGCACAAACAGAAAAACAAAGTCGAGCGTTCGAACGCCGTCAAGCTTTTGATAGTCCTTCTCACTCAGTTGCTTTATGTGTTGTCGCAGTGATTGTATGTGCATTTTGAGTGCTTCAGAGCGCTCAGCGACAGCATCCTCATCTGCAGAGCAGTATCTTTCGTAGGCTGTCAGGGAAACCTTCGAGTCGATGATGATGTCTTTACCCTCGGGTAAATGCACAATCACGTCAGGTTGATAGCGTTTACCCTCCTCCGACTTCATGCTGATTTGGACTTCGTATTCCCGGCCTTTTTCCAGACCGGATTTCTCAAGTACTCGCTCGAGAATAACCTCTCCCCACGTTCCTTGAGTTTTACTTTCGCCTTTCAGTGCATTGGTCAGGTTAATCGCATCCTGGCTGATCCTCGAGTTTAGCTCCTGCAGGTTTTTAACTTCCTTGATCAGAGAAAATCTATCTTTACTCTCCTGATTGTAGCTATCCGCTACCCGCTTCTCGAAGTCCTTTATCCTTTCACCAAGCGGTTTAAGCACGCTGTCCAGCTGCACTTGGCTTTGCTCCTTAAAGCTTTTTTGTTTCGACTCAAAAATTTCGTGAGCCAGGTTCTTGAATTCTGTATTCAGCGATGTTCGGGCTTCATTCAATAACGCCAGTTTCTCTTCGTTTTGTTTTTGCTGTTCATTTAATGTCGTTTCCAGATGCGCGACCTTTTCTCGTTGCTCGCCGTTATCGACGCGCAACTGTCGGCATTCCCGTTGCACGCTTTCATGGTTTTCTATCAGCGTTCTTTTTTGATCCTCGAGTTCAGCGACCCGGGTTTGCAAACTGACCTCTGCAAGCCTTGCTTTTTCGAGTGCCGCTGATATCTCTCCGGTCTCACCGCGCAGTTCATCATGCCTCACCTGCAGCTCCTCTAGTGCGAGCGACTTGCTGGAAAGCTCATGATTCATTGCAGCTTGAGACAGTGCCACTTCATGCGACTGCGCTTCAATTTCAGCTCTGGCACTAGCGCGCACAATCAAAAACACCACAATACCGGTGATGATTGGAATAGCTAGCAACATCGTAATGACCAGGTGAGGAATATAAGGCTGCAAGGTGTCGATGTTCATAAAAATAATAAACCAGAGAGAATTCTTATAGTCTACCTGTCCCTTCACGTGACATACAGCGATCAAAGGCACGCAGAAAAAAGCCCTTTGCAAAGAGCTATCGAGTTTTAGCCCGTAAAAAGGTAGGCTACGCACTTTTGAAAATCATTCATTTCGTTGCAAGGTAGTCAACATGAACGCGTCGCCCAACATCATAGAAGTCTCTGTTCAAAACTTTCAGACTGAAGTTGTCGAGAAGTCCCAGCAGATCCCAGTGTTTCTCGAATTCTATGCCGATGGCGCCGAGCCCAGCGAGCAATTAGCCCCCATTCTTAACAAACTTGCTGTCGAATTTAGCGAAAAAATCATCCTCGCCAGAGTAGATGTCCAACAGAACCCACAGATTGTCCAACAACTGGCGGTTCGGACCTTGCCTACTGTGAAGGTGATTTTTCAGGGACAAATGGCACAGGATCTTGAGGGTCCCCAAGAGGAAGCCACATTACGTGAGATGATTGAGCAACTCACCATGAGCTCGGTCGAGCGAATTCGGGAACAAATAAAGGTCTACCTGGCACAGGGTCATCGAGCGGAAGCCATCGAACTGTTGCAGCAGGTCATCGCAGAGGAACCTAATAACCACGCGTTACATACAGAGCTCTCAGATCTCCTTATTATGGAAAACCGCATCGATGAGGCAAAACAGATCCTCGCAAGTCTGCCTGCTGACGCCGAAGGTATTAGCAAGCCACAAAACAGAATCACCTTTATTGAGTTGGCAAATGAACTGCCACCGCTACCTGAATTGTTGGACGCACGAGAGGCCAATGCGGACGACCTTAAGGTGCAATACGATACCGCAGTTAGATTAATTGCAGACGACCAGATCGAGGCGGCGCTTGAGGGATTACTCACGATGCTCAAGAAGGACAAGTCTTTCGATGATGAGTTGGCGCGAAAAACGATGATCAAAGTATTCGAGTTGTTGGGCAAAGGCGACGCGATGGCGACGGCCTATCGTCGAAAAATGTTTACCTTCCTTCACTAGGCCTTTCTATTTTACGCGCCCATAGGTTTGGTAATTTTATCTTAGGCAACCTGACGCAGCAGTTTGCCTTCTCGTTTGAGTGCTGACGCAATGATCTTTGGCGACTCCCAAGGACTAAGACTGCCCCGGTAAAGCACTCTGTTGCCTTTGCTAAGCAACCACAATCCTTCAGAAATCCCGTTGGCCGTATCACTTGAAGAATTGCCCCTGATATGTCGAATTTTCATCGTTTGATCCTCTGACTGGGAGAGCACTGTTCAGCAGCCCTCAATAAACTGTACACACATACAGTACTGTATGCTTTAACAGTAATCAAGCCGATTCATCAAATTTACGACGGCGAGGGGTGCTAAATTTATCCTTTATTGGCGTTATTTTACTTCTAGCCAATCAAAACCTTCGTCCTGAAGAGCGACAACAAGGTTCCCGGTAAAGGACGATTCTGGCTGAAGCGCGCTGTTTACCGCGCCCAGAGCCAACTCGGCTGAATTATTTTTCTCGCTAACATGAGAAACGACCAGATGCTGCAGTTTTGACAAGTCAATCTTAAGCAGTAGCTGGGCAGCCTGTTCATTATTGAGATGACCGTGCAACCCGGACACGCGTTTCTTCAATTGCCAAGGATAAGGGCCGTTATCCAGCATTTGCATGTCGTGATTACACTCTAGCAGCAGTGCATCACAGCGGTGATACTGTTGTTCTACGAACGGTGTTATGTGCCCCAGGTCGGTCAATACACCCACTTTAAAACCATTTGAGGACACAACGTACTGGCAGGGTTCCCTCGCGTCATGGGGAACCGGAACAGGCTCGATACCAAGACTACCAATGCGAAAACTACGGTGGCAATTAATATAGTTGAGATCAGGCACATTGCCCATGCGTTCTGGATTGTGCGTGCCAGGTGTTAGATAAACCGGCGTATTGTACTTACGCCCAAAAACCGAGACCCCCTGAATGTGATCTGCATGCTCGTGGGTAACAAGTATCGCATCGATATCTTCCGGCGACTTATTAAGGCGCTGTAGGCGCCTTACGGTTTCTTTCAGGGTAAAACCGAGGTCGATGATGATACAGGTTTTGCCGTCATCAATGAGGGTCGCATTGCCTTTGCTGCCGCTGCCCAGGGAGGCTATTCGCAAAATGGTTGCTCCGGTAGAGATCGAATTGCCAATTTGCTAGCTCGAGTACTCTTTCACGATCTTGAGAAGTCGCTCGGCAATAAATGGGTCCGCAAGTGTATCTGCATCTTTTTTGACGGTTACATGCACCTCACGCTCATGCTCTTCTAAAAACAACAAGTACTTATTTGCTGCGAGCTGAGGGGTGTCATCACTTGAGAATAGTTTGCCAAAAAACCCAGGTTCTCTCTCGTCATCATCACTACCAAACATCCTGCCAAAGAATCCTGGTTCTTTCTGAATCGTATCATCGTAGAACACATAGAACACGGCGGTATCTCTATCTAAATCGTCGACATCGATACGCGCATTCTCCAACGCATCATTGACCGTAGCCCAAGCTCTATCGAAGCTTAGTTTATACTTAAGCACCGGCTTTTCTTTGTCAGGAATAATTTCGGCTCTCTTGCCTCGAATGTTCATTGCTTCCCGGGAAACCGAAATAGACCGGTTAATGTTTTCTCCGAGGTAGTAAGCCATTTCACTTAAGACCTTATTTTCCAGCAACTCGTCGTCAGACCCACCATTCCAGTTGGCAGTATCCTGTCTAACGGGCGCCCCAAGGGGAACCTGCTTATGTTCAACGAAGACTTCACAACTGCCATTTCTAATACCGGGCTCTATCGTAAGCCTGAATTTATTTTGTACCGTTGCGCCCGGGTCTGCCCAAGCAACGCCGCTTACCAGGCTTGCGTAAGTTGTATCTGCATCACCCTCTCTCGACGCCAACCAAGCCGACTCAATAATGCCCCGACGAGGATCAGCCGTTTGCACTTCGAGGTTATTCGCTTCCCAAAACTGTCGGATTCGAGGCCAAACTGCCGCCGGGGGCGTATCGATAAATACCCAACGGTTATCACCAATGCGTTTGATGACTATTTGCTCTACACCAAAAGCAGTGCTCAATGGCTCTGGTAACCCAAGCTCGAGTTTTTGACCGCCGATACCTCGTGCATCATTGACAGTAGGTATGCTCATTGCATCGTCGTAAATAGGCTGATCAAGCGTCTCAGGGATTGTGGTTCTTGGAACTGAACCTGCTTGAAGGTAGACATCGTCGTCGACACCGAGCCAACTGCAACCTTGGGTAAATATCGCGGTCAGTGCAATGGTAACCACTACTCTGAGCGGAACCATCATTGATTGCCAAAATTGCGTGTTCAAACATCTACTCCTGCTTGTTTCATCGCCGACATCACCGGTTCATGAAACCTTGTGGATAATCTGGTCATCGGTAACCTGATGCCATCACCTATTTTGCCCATTTGCTCTACTGCCCATTTCACGGGGATAGGGTTCGACTCCAGAAACAGATTCTTGTGAAGCCCGACCAATTCAGCGTCTAGGGACTTCGCCGCTGATATCATTTCCTGCGCCCGACCTTCTTGACCCGACTCTTCCATGGCCGCAAAAGCAGACATTCCTAGCTCACACACCTGGCTCACTTTTGCAGGTGCCACATTGGCTGTCACGCTTATAGAGCCCTGCGCACCCTTGAGAATGAGATCGAGCGACGTTAAATCGTCTCCTGAATAAACGACCATTTTATCGCCACAAAGTTCCAATATTTCGGTGCAGCGATTCATAATACCGGTCGCTTCCTTGATACCAATGATCCCATCGACTTCCGAAAGTCTGGCGACGGTTTCGGGCAGCATGTCACAGGCCGTTCGACCTGGCACGTTATAAAGAATTTGTGGGATCTTTAAGGCAGCCGCGATCGTCTTGTAGTGCAGGTACAAGCCTTCTTGCGTTGGCTTGTTATAATATGGCGTCACAAGCAAACAGGCGTCCGCACCTGCATTTTGCGCAGCCAGAGAAAGCTCAATTGCTTCGCTAGTTGCGTTAGCGCCTGTTCCCGCGATCACTGGTACTCTGCCGTTAACGACACTCACTACCCGTTTGACGATCTCGCAATGTTCGGGGATGTCAACGGTGGCTGACTCACCGGTCGTACCCACCGGCACAATCGCCTTGGTGCCTGACTCAATATGCCATTCCACAAGTTCATCCATGCGCTCCCAGTCAAGTGAGCCATCTTTATGCATAGGTGTTACCAGGGCTACGATACTACCTGTAATCATTTTTATTTCTCACTTTATACTTTCTTTGACGCCGTAACGGCCATGTTTCCCTGAATCTCGTACCCAGTTTGAGGCCATGCACTCATAATCGCTTTGATCAACGTCGCTAGCGGTATTGCGAAAAACACCCCCCAAACGCCCCACCACGCTCCAAACACAAGCACCGCTGTAATGATCGCTATAGGGTGGAGGTTGACCGCTTCCGAAAACAGTAATGGCACAATAAAGAATCCATCAATACCTTGGATAATGCTGTAGCCGATCAAGATCGTGATAAAATCTGCACCCCAGCCAAACTGCAAGTAAGCAATAATTAACACCGGGAATGTTACGGCGACAAATCCCACGTAAGGCACGATGACTGAGAGGCCAACGAGAAACCCTAGCAGGGCCGCGTATTCGAGCCCCATCACTTGGAAGAAAATAAAACTGGCGCCACCAACGATAATAATCTCAATCACCTTACCCCGGATGTAGTTCGCCATTTGCTCATCCATCTCGCGACCGATTCTATCGAGCAGCGGTTTTTCACGCGGTAGATACGAGCTGCACCAAGCCAGAATTTGCTGCTGGTCTTTTAGAATGAAGAACACCAGCAAGGGCACTAACATTATATAAACGGCAACCGCCACGAGCAGCGGCAATTGGGAAAGGGAGAAAGACAACAACCATTGCCCCAGTTCTGCCGACTCACCATTGAGTAACTCTATCCAACTTGTGACTTGTTGTTCACTAACAAACTCAGGATAGTTCAACGGTAACTCACTGAGGAGTTCGCGGGTTCGCTCAACCATAGAGGGAATATTTTGGAAGAGCGATTGCAGTTGACGCCAGACTCGTGGAATGACAAAAAACAGCAGACTCAGGAAAAAACCCATAAAAATAACAAACGTAATGGAAACAGCGAGCCCCTTTGGGATCTGGAAACGTTCCATTGATTTAATTGCGCCTTGCATAACGTAAGCCAGCACAATGCCGGTCAATAGCGGCGCAAGTACGGTACCCATTGTGACGATGACAATCACGGAGACGATCAAAAGAGCAGCCAGCAGCACGCCCTCTTCATCCGAGAGAAAGCGGTTTACCCAGCCACGCATCACCTCATACACGGATCAAGATTTCCTCAGTAGGTAATGAAAAGATGTCTCTGCAGCACTTTTCTCAGATGCCAGTAATTGATGCCCACTTTGGTCACAAAATACTTTGAAATCCCGCACGGAACCGGGGTCGGTGCTGGTAACAGACAGAATCTCACCCGCATTTAGTTTATTCAATGCCTGTTTGGCCTTTAACAAAGGCAAAGGACAAGTAAGGCCGCTCGCGTCCAGTGTTTGGTTAATTTCCAGATCCATTGTTCATTTCAAGTCAGGTTGAGACTTGCCTCTTATCGATTTCATATTCGAACGTGCTTAAGTCGTCGCTAGGTCCGAAAACCCGCGATTATATATGATTGAACGTCCGACCCTGTAACTGATTATCCCAAAGTTTGCCCACAACAGTGGCTTATCCGTCGGATTTCTACAATTTTCTTCAAAATGAGCAGAATTGATTCACTTTCCCGGAACCAGTTTGTGGTTAGCGGGGTCTATAAGCGGTACAGTAAGATCATCTTAGGCAGCAAGTTATCCAGATTTTGTTCATCAATAATTCCATTCCCAACAGCACGTCTTTTAGGTTCTGCATCAAACCCGTAAGTATCTTGTTGTTGTTCATCACGACTCATTTTGCCAACGCAGCACAGCAACAGAATCTGCCCAGCCTCGGAGACACAACATCTGGCATCGTTTCACTCGAGCAAGAACGCGCGCTCGGTCAGGATTTTCTGCGATCACTGCGAGCGCAGGCACCTTCTGTTAGCGATCCCCTCCTTCAGTCGTATCTCGAGCATTTGATCTACAAACTTGCTTCCCACAGTCAGCTGCAGGACCGGCGACTCGACCTGGTAATGATTAATAATTTTACTATCAACGCATTTGCAGCGCCGGGAGGCATTGTAGGGGTGAACCTGGGGCTTTTCCTTTACGGTGAAACGGAACACGAGATCTCTGCCATTCTGGCTCACGAACTCGCCCACCTGAGCCAGCGACATTTCGCCAGAGGCGTTCAGTCCGGCAGATCGGCTAGTGTGAAAAACCTGGCTGGGTTGCTGGCGGGTATTATTTTAATCGCAACCACCGGCAGCGACGCAGGACTTGCAGCTATCGCAGCAGGTCAAGGCGCAGCCCAGAGCGATCTGCTTAGAAACAGCCGGGCCCGAGAATCGGAGGCTGACCGGATCGGTATTCTTACCCTTGCCGACGCTGACATGGATCCCCGCGCTATCGCCTATATGTTTGAAAGACTTGAGCGCGCAAATCGATTCAATAAAACCCGTATTCCTGAATTTCTGCTCACCCATCCGGTAACAAAAAATCGAATTTCGGATTCCTACAACCAAACACGTCGATATGAAAACAAAACTTTCCCTTTAAATCTTGATTACCACTTAATGAAAGCAAGAGTCACTGTGCTCGCAGCAGAATCTAACGATTCGGCCATCAACATGATGACGGAATGGTCGAAGCGCAGTGACCCTGTGTTGAAAAGCGCGGGACAATATGGACTGGTCATGGCGCATTTAGCGAACTTTGACCCAGTAGCTGCGAGAGAGCATCTAAGACCATTACTTGAGGCAAAACCCAGCAAGATTGCCTACATTCTCGCAGACGCGAAAATTCATAGCAGTGCTGAACGCTACGACGAGGCCCTTGCGATTCTGGAGGAAGCGCTTGCTATCAACACAAAAAACTATCCAATCACAATGGCCTATGCCGATGTACTTCTCAAAGCAAACAAGCCTAAGCAAGCTGCTGATGCCTTAGTTGTAATTATCCCGGAACGCCCCAACGACACCGAGGTTTGGTATTTATTGGCGGAGGCTTATGGCTTAGCCAACGACATTATTGGTGTTCACGAGGCACGTGCAGAATATTTTGTGCTGGTTGGCAATTTGGAGCAGGCGATCAAACAATTGGGCTTCGCAATGCCTCTTGTCCAAGACGATTTTCAGTTGAACTCAAAATTTCAACTTCGAATCCAGCAGATACAACTTATGCGGCTTAAAGCCAGAAGATCCTAAGCCTTATCGAGACCGATGAAGGTTTTGCTCACCGCAGCAAAAACCAGCCTACTAAGCCAACGTTTTTGCAAAGTTCACCATTCGCTCAAGCGGCATGAGCGCTCGACTGGCTACTTCGGAGTCAACCTGTATTTCATTGGCCCCATCGCGAAGTGTACTGTGAAGATTTTCAAGGATGTTCATCGCCATCCAAGGGCAATGGGCACAACTTCGACAGGTCGCACCGTTACCGGCAGTAGGTGACTCGATAAATGTTTTGCCGGGAGACAACTGCCGCATCTTGTGAAAAATACCACTGTCTGTCGCCACGATAAACTTGTCATTAGGCAGTTCTTGCGATGCTTTTATCAACTTTGTTGTCGAGCCAACAACATCTGCCAAATCAACAATCGCCTCGGGAGATTCCGGGTGAACCAACACCGCTGCGTCTTGATGTACATGCATCAGATCTTTCAGACCACTCGCCTTAAATTCCTCGTGAACAACACACGAACCATGCCACATGAGCATGTCTGCACCGGTTTCTCTTTGTATATATCCACCGAGATATTTATCTGGCGCCCAGAGAATTTTGTGTCCCTCGTCCATCAGGTGTTCTGCAACCTCAAGGGCAATACTGGATGTGACAACCCAGTCTGAGCGTGCTTTTACGGCGGCTGATGTGTTTGCATAGACAACGACAGTGCGGTCTGGGTGCTCGTCACAAAAAGCCGAGAAATCGTCGATGGGACAACCGAGGTCAAGCGAACATGTCGCCTCCAGAGTCGGCATCAGAATGCGCTTCTCCGGGTTTAATATTTTTGCCGTCTCCCCCATGAACTTCACGCCAGCAACAATTAGCGTTTCAGCATCAACGCTGTTGCCAAATCGCGCCATTTCTAACGAATCCGAAACACAGCCACCCGTCTCTTCCGCCAGTTTCTGTATTGCATCATCGGTATAATAGTGCGCAACTAAGACGGCATTTTGCTCTTTTAGCAGTAGCTTGATTTGTTCACGGTAGTGCTGAACTTCGTCGTCACTCAATGTGTGACTCTGGTGCAGTGGAACTTCAAACGCGTTCATAGCCATTTGTAGTCAGGTATCTCCGAAATAATAGCGTATTATAACCAGATTAATGACGCATCCGAAAAGCGCGAACGCCAACTTTCGATGACCGTCTATCGAATCGATCATTGTGGTGGTAATTTCCATGCAAAAAATTGTGTTCCTGGTAAGCGAAACCAACACTATCATCGAAGGTAATTATCTGAAATTTGCTAATGAAATGCTCGCTCGCGGCGCCAATAGTCACCTTGCGGTCGTGGATTCACTAGCGCTAAGTAGATCAACCATTGTTATTCAGGGTTTTCAGCTCACAACACCTTTGTTAGCAAACGAACCATTTCCATCAGACTTGTCTACTTTTGAGTTGGCAGAATTTGACGTTGTCTGGATCATGTCGTTAGGTTTTCGAGAGAGCTTTCTCGACAAGATGCAAATGCTCTATGGCTTGCCCGACAGCTGTCGCATCGTCAATTCACTTGATGCTTTGATGCACTTTAAGAGCAAGTACTTTCTCGCTAACCACCAAGCGACATTTGCACACCCCGAGACCCACGCGTCAACTAATCCCGAACAACTGCTCAGCATCGTCCGGTCCGGCGGCAAGTGGATAGCGAAACCACCCGCTGGCAGCTTTGGCAATGAGGTCTACCTGTTGACCCAAGACGATCCGAATGCCGGTGTGATTCTCGACTCGCTAACCGGATTGGAGCGGAGCAGGTATTGCCTTATTCAGCGATATGTTGAAGAGATAGAGGCTGGCGAAAAGCGCGTTATCTTCGCCGGCGGGGAGGTAGTTGGCCAATATATTCGAACCCCAACCAAAGATCACCGAACCAATATCATGCAAGGTGCTGAGGCGGCCTTGTGCGAGCTTACTGACGAAGAATCAAAATATTGCGAGAAAATTGGACATCTGATGAAGTCTTATGGCGCCCAGTTTGTTGGTATGGATCTCGCATTCCCTTGGGTAATTGAATTCAATGTCATTACTCCGGGAGGCATCGATACCATCATGCAATTGGGGGGGCCAAACCTTACGGGCAAGGTACTCGACAAGATTCTTTGAAATTGCACCAATCCAGTCTTGAGTTTTATCTTCAAACAGGTAT
>ERZ1048872.2909-NODE-2909-length-11680-cov-10.289290_pt1 | contig 11680 bp, 7 predicted proteins | sample MGYA00383100_ERZ1048872 | MGnify/ENA primary metagenome ERZ1048872 (study PRJEB29581, sample SAMEA5548370) | metagenome | biome: marine; feature: coastal; material: water | depth 50 m | study: Short-term variability in the microbial, nano- and picoplankton... | reverse complement strand
GCTCGGCATGGACCTGTTTGCAGACTTGCCAGAGGCAAAAGCACTGTTGAAGTTGATTGGTGAGAGAGCGTCAGCGAAACAGGTTGCAGCAGACCAAGCTGGTTAGTAGATACTCCTGCTTCTCTCAAACATATACTCGCGAACTCACGCTGACCTTTTCGGGCTGCCTCACGAGAGATCGCGGGGATGACAAAACACCTGATGAAACTGCAAGCGAGAGCGAACTTGTCGCCCCACTCACCCGGGCCCAACGTCGCAGCGGCGAACCGCTCAAACGTGTGTTTAATATTGATATTGCAATGTGCCCATCGTGCGGCGGTACATTGCGTATCATTGCCGAAATCACTGACCCAGATGTCATTCAGAAAATCTTGCATGACATGAGGGGGCCACCTAGGGTGCAAGCACCATGACTGGAGTCTGCTACAGCCCGCCAATCCTGAGACATCGTTTGATTAACAGGTCAAATTCCCCTACCCGACCAGCAAACCCGGTCAGCGATCGCCCTTGCCGTCCGTAGGCTCGTAGGTCAATGGCCTCTCAGACGTTGACCAACTTCGCCGATAAGCGACCACCCTGAATCTCTGAGATGAAAGAAAGCGTGAACAAGATACTTTGGCAATCTGGGAAATAGGCGGTTTAAAGTACCTATCTTCCGGAGGTCTACTTTGAGTTACTGCGCCGGGGCACTCGTTGGGGAATTGGCGCTTTAGCCGAGTAGAGCTGCAAAACCAACCCTACAAGTTGGGCTCAAGTCCGGCTACAAAGACATCGTCAACAGGTCATGGAAGGCATTGTCCCAAAACCGAACAATTCTTGATCAACCCCTTTTGGTGGTCTAGCGTTCTAGACCTCACAAATAGGAGATTGATATGAAGCATTTTGTTTTGGGTTTAGTGGCATTAGTCGTGTCAGCATCGGTTTGGGGTGATGACCTACAACCTAGTTTGAGCAACCACTTTCAAGGTCAATTTACCATTGATTCAACCTTTACGACTGATGGTAAAACCTACGAAGTATCTGCTTCAGGGAAAGCTGGGCCTTATGGGCGAGCCTATTTGTCTTATGTCTTTACCGATAAGCAGGAGCTCGGCGATCGAGGAGAGTTTACTGGTTTTGCTTGGACTCAAAACGGCGAAACGGTTATCACTGCGACGCTGCAAGGCATCTATGTTAAAGCGGGTGAGGTTTTCAAGTTGCATACTTTGGATGCAGTCAATACGGGAAAGTTTACCTACGCCGTAGGGACTATGAATTTTGTTGAGAAAACCCTGGTCTTCGAAGCAGCAGACCTCACGATCGAATAGTCTTTGGTTGCTGTACCTACGGGCGGTATCAAGCTTAAAGAAGATGTCGTCCGGGATTCAGGCGTAAGGTGAACCCTAAGTCAGCACGCTGATCGAGATTGGGTTTTCAGTCGGCGTTTTGGAATCGGCAGCAGGCGACTGGGCATTCTAAACCCGTCATAGCAGGTTGAATTAAGCTTTGACCATATCGCCCAGGGGATCCGGTTGATGAAAGATAGATTTAGCCGAGATAATGTTTGGCTCGTGCGCTGAGGGGTCGACAGCAATTACTCAATAAAAGTGCCAAAGTTTTAACGCTTGAGCAACTATCCGCGCAGCGATGGGGGTCACAATCGAAGGCAATCTAGGTCTTGGCCGTTTATCCGAACGGACGAACCCGCCAAAGTTCTCACCGTGGATCGGGATGGTTTTCCACTCAATGCCGCCGTGCCATGTCAGCCCCATAGCTTCCCGTTAGCCCTCATATAATGTCGGCTTTCTTTACAAACGGCAACGTCGTCAGCATGCGCTAACCCTGTGAAGTTTGTATAACCGAGGGTGGTGATAATGGTACGAAAATTGCTTAGATAATGGTTCAGTTCGATTAGGAGTAGAACCCCCAAATTATTTATGCATTGCATGTTCGGAGCCGCCAATAACTGAAAAAATTCTTTCAAGTACTAGCGCAGCCTTTTTGCTCTCAATTTTTGCCAGATTTTCTGATGCAGGATTGATCGGGGTTTCGCAAATCATCGTCAAAAATGATGTTGGGCAATGGCTTCAAGTTTCTGAGGTAGCCGACACACAATGGGCATACGGAAATCCGAAGGCGGTCCCATCATATTGAAGACTCGTTTGAGCGGTTCGCCGCTGCGACGTTGAGCCCGAGTAAGAGGTGCGATTAATTCATCTGCTAAAAAATCCTCTACTTGGTCAAATAAACAGGCAGGGTCGGCTCCTAGGCGTATCTTAGCGGTTGCGCTTAATCGACGTCTCTTGATCTAAGATGCGTCGAAACGCTTCAAATATAAATGCTGTGTTGAGGCTGAACAAAAACAGACCATTCGCAGCGAGGATGCCGGAAAGCGACTCCCACTTGTCCGACAGCAGGAGGTCGCCATAGCCGAGCGTGGTGGCGGTGACTGTGGAGAAATAGAAAGCATCGTGGATGGTGGCGAACTCCTCTAAAAAAACAAACAATAAGGCCCATAACCAAATACCGATGCTGATGCCAAGTAACATCCAAAGACTCAAACCTGACAATAGTATAATGGTGCGAGAAATAAGGGGTAAACGCACCAGTAGGTTGCCGTAGTTAACCAACATGTGAATAGCGACGCCCAAAATGAAGGCTTCGATGACGATGGTGCTGACCATCATCAGGGAGCCGAGGAGTATTGATGCAATCATAATTAAAATGTTACTCAATTATGTGATTGATTACTCATTTTTTTTGACGATCGACGTTGAGGACGGACGCCCCAAACTAGATTGATTGAACTTAAGTTTCTAGGACTGAGTGTTAACCCTAGGAAAGTACGTGCCTAATCTTAACCGCCTAACTCGGTGGTACTAACCCTAACGGTGACAAGACGGCTGGTAGATTTGAAGGAGACAATATGCAACTAAGGAAGTTGCTACCGAATATCGTTACCGGAGCGTGTGCGGCGTTCTCGTTATGCGGCGCATTGGTGGCGACGGCAAATACATCTGTCAGCACTTTGTCCTGTACTGACCTAAACGAGTTGGATGGTGATGCACGGACGCTGGCTCTATCGATTACGTATGGTCATGTTGCGACGCTTCACGGACTTGATGTAAAAATCGGCAGTCATTCAGACCTAGCGTTCAGGGAGACTCTTTTTGTCTGCCAAAACCAGCCCGATTTGACGCTCGTCAGCGCGCTAGAAGCCATCATTTTAGTGGAAGAAGGTGTCAGCGAGAAAGTCGAACTGACGTTACAAAAAGACGAGACATTGGTAACGCCGCTGGAAATGCGGCAAGCCCAAGAAGCGCTGGCATTGAACAACCCCTTCGCGTTAAACCCGCACCGGCCAAACTATATACTGCCAGCAACGTTTTCCAGCGACCTAGATTTCTCTCCCTACGGTTCCTCTGAACCACTCTTAAGTGATGCTGAAGTCAAGTTTCAGCTCAGCCTGAAAAGCCAATTGGCTTCAAACCTTGTGTTGGGTTCTAGCCTAGAGGTTGGTTACACCCAACGATCTTTTTGGCAGTTGTATGCAGAGGAAGCAGCCTCGGCGCCGTTTCGCGAAACGAATTATGAGCCGGAGATCATGTGGCGTTTCCCGTTGGATCTCGAGGTTTTCGGAATGCAGGCTCGCCATGCAATGCTGGCTTTCACGCATCAATCTAACGGTCAAAGTAGGCCGATCTCTAGGAGTTGGAACAGACTGTCCGCGGAAATGGTGTTGCAACGGGGGCGTTGGGTGTTTTCCGCCAAAGCGCAGACGAGGGTCGACGATCCCAAATTTGACGACAACCCGACAGTAGAAGATTTTATGGGACGCGCTCAATTCGGATTAGGTTATAAATTCAATGACCATTCGGTCAAGTTGGGAGTTAAGAGTGGTTTTGGCGGGCTCAACAAGGCAGGTGCTGAATTAAATTGGAGCTTTCCATTGTCTGGTAAATTCCATGGCCATTTCCAAATCTATCATGGGTACGGGGAAAACTTGATCGACATGGAGAACAAAAATACCCGTGTAGGCTTGGGCGTGGCGTTGAGTAGCTGGTTATAGTGGGAAACGTCTCGGTGCAATGCAACCAGATATCTTCAGGTTTTGAACGGACTAAGAGACAAAGCCAATGAGTGACATTAATGAGTAAGTGGGAGTGAGCATGAACAGGATTCAAATCAAAACAACGATGGCTATCATTTTTTCGATCGCCGCGATTTGCGGTTGCTCTGACCCAAAACAATCATCGGTGCCCGATCCCATTCGGCCCGCGAAAATCCTGCAGGTGAGCACGGCGACTGAGGTTCGGCACGTCAATCTACCCGCTGTGATTGAAGCCTCCAATACCAGCGTCTTGACTTTCGAAGTCGCGGGAAAGATCGAAGCATTACCAGTCACGGACGGTCAGACCGTTAGTAAGGGTGCGGTCATCGCAAGGTTGGAGCAACGTGATTATCAGAATACCCTGCAGCAGGCTCAGGCTCAGTTTACGACCGCGGATACTGAGTTTCAGCGTGCCGCGAAATTGATGGAAGCAGACGCTATTGCCAAAAGTGTCTATGACCAGCGGCAATCGGCGCTTGAGATTGCTCGGGCGACGTTAGACTCTGCGCAAAAAGCTTTTGACGATACCGTGCTGCGGTCGCCTTTTGATGGCGTCATCGCAATGGTTTCTGCAGAACAATTCGACAACATTACACCCGGTAAAGAAATTGTCACGCTGCAAACCGTCGGCGCAGCTGAGGCGGTTGTGCAGATGCCGAGTATCTTGGTTGCCAATATGAGCCGATTGAGCGTGCGAGACATATTTATCACGTTAGATGCGGCTGATGGGGCGAGCGTGCCAGCTGAGTTTGTGTCGTTGTCTACCTTGGCGGACCCTGCAACGCAAACGTTTACGGCGAATTTTAAATTCACGCCTCCCGAGGGATTTAATATTTTACCGGGTATGACTGGGGCATTGCATGCCACGGTCGACATTGGCGACGAGTCTGGTGACAGTTTGTCTCAGGTGGTCGTGCCTGCGGTAGCCATTCTCTCTGAGGCAGAAGGGCAATATGTCTGGGTCGTTGATAGACAAACGATGATGGTTAGTAAGCGTAATATTGTCCTTCAGTCGGGGATCGGCGAGACGTTGGTTGTATTGTCTGGGCTGAGCGAGGGTGAGTCGATTGTGGGGGCCGGTGCATCTTATTTGCACGAGGGTATGAAAATTCGAGCTTACGAAGGTTCAGTGGAGTAGGACATGGGTATCGCGGAATTTTCGATGCAGAATCGCTTGATCATGGCGATTGTTATTCTCGGCTCGCTCTTCGGAGGTTATTACGCTTATGAAAATATGGGTCGATTTGAAGACCCTGAGTTTACGATCCGAACGGCTGTCGTCGTGACTCAATACCCTGGCGCATCGCCGGAAGAAGTTGCCCGTGAAGTCACCGATCCGCTGGAGACGGCGATACAACAACTTCAAGAAGTTGAAGGAATTCGATCTGAGTCCAAGGCGGGCGTCTCGACGATAAACGTTGATTTTAAATACGAGTTCTCTCCCACCAAGACAGCATTGCAGGGTCTCTTTACCAAGCTTCGCAATAAAGTTTCCGATGCCGCGCGGCAGTTACCGCCCGGTTCCAAAACGCCCTTTGTTAACGACGACTTTGGTGATGTTTTTGGAATCTACTATCTCATTACGGGTGATGGTTACTCTATGCGTGAGCTCGAAGACTATGCGAAGCAGCTCCGCGCTGATCTGCTCATGGTGGAGGGTGTGGGTAAAGTGTCCTTATCAGGGGCCCAGAGGGAAGCAATTTATGTCGAAATTTCTCGTGAACGAGCCTCGGCGCTCGGTGTTTCGGTCAAAAAGGTATACAGCGATTTAGCGCAACAAAACGCGGTCGTTTCCGCGGGGGATGTGGAGATCGGTAATCGGCGTTTAGTGATTCAACCTTCTGGTCTGGTGGACTCGGTGGCGGCGATTGAAAACCTCGAAGTGTCAACGGAATCGGGAACGATTGTTTATTTGCGCGATATTGCCTCGATTTCCAGAGAATATGTGACGCCCTCGAGTCTTGAATTACGTTGGAATGGTCAACCTGCGATAGCGTTAGGGGTGGCCAACGTCATTGGTGCGAATGTGGTCAAGATGGGCGACGGTATCAACGCAAGGCTTGCTGAAACGCTTGAATCTCGTCCGATTGGCATTGAATTGAATGAGTTCTATCACCAGGGCGATATCGTGGATCGTTCCGTGGCTGACTTTGCCGCAAACGTGATGATTGCTTTAGCCATTGTGCTGGTGACGTTGCTGATTTTCATGGGTATGCGCTCGGCACTGGTCATTGGTGGGGTTTTATTGCTCACGATCGCGGCAACGTTATTGGTGATGTTTTTAAGTGATATCCCCATGCATAGAATTTCGCTCGGGGCATTGATTATCGCGTTAGGCATGCTGGTTGATAACGCGATAGTAGTCACAGAGGGTATTCTAGTTGGCGTGCAGCGCGGTCAGAGTAAATTAGATGCCGCAAAAGATATTGTGTCAAAAACAATGTGGCCCCTCTTGGGTGGAACGCTGGTAGGGATCATTGCCTTCGCGCCGATAGGTTTTTCTCCGGGTGCGACAGCAGAGTACACCGGCCATTTGTTTTGGGTGATTCTGATTTCATTGTCTCTGAGCTGGATTTTTGCGTTAACCGCAGTACCTCTGCTTGCCGACCTTTTGTTCAGGGAAACCAACCCAAGCGCCGATTCGGGTTCGGACAGTTTTTTTGCAGCACGCTACAAACTGTTGATGCGATCGTTGATAGGCGTCCGTTATCTCGCGTTGGCAGCGGCGATGGCTTTATTTGTGCTTGCAATTTGGGGCTTCCAATTCGTTAAAGGTGGTTTCTTCCCCGCGTCAACAACGCCACAGGTGGTGGTGGACTATTGGTTGCCCGAAGGAACCGACGTCAGTCAAACAAAAGCTGACATGCTGGAGATCGAGCCTTACCTTGCAGGATTAGAAGGCGTCGCCGGTGTTCACACGCTGATTGGTGGTGGTGGCATGCGTTACATGCTGGTCTACGATCCGGGCAAACCGAACAGTGCGTACGGACAGTTTTTAATTCAAGCTGAAAGTTATGAAACCGTTGGTGAACTCCTCCCCCTGATTCAAGCGTACCTGAACGAGCGTTACCCCGACGCTCAGGCAAAAGTGTGGCGTTTTCAGTTAGGTCCTGGCGGAGGCTCGAAGCTTGAAGCGCAATTCTCTGGCCCTGATCCTGCGGTGTTACGCGTCCTAGCTAACCAGGCCAAAGCAATTATCTCTGAAGACCCATCCGCTATCGTCGTAAAGGATGATTGGCGGCAGCCGGTTAGTGTTGTCGTGCCCTCTTATTCTGAATCTCGAGGCCGTCGGGTGGGCATATCACGTGAAGATCTAGCCAACGCGCTACTCACGAACTTCTCTGGACGGGCCGTGGGTATCTATCGAGAGGGTGATCGGCTGATTCCCATTATTGCGCGTGCGCCGGAAAACGAGCGACTAGATGGGAGTGAAATGGCCGGTGTGCAAATTCCGAGTCAGACCACAGGTGGTATGGTCCCGCTCGTCGAAGTAGTCGATGGCATCGACACAATGTGGCGAGATTCGGTACTGCGTCGTATGGACAGGCAATGGACGATAAAAGCTCAGGCAGATCCAGTTGCGGGTGTTTCAGCTTCGGAATTACTGGAGAGAATTAGACCTCAAATCGAAGCATTAGAATTGCCTCCGGGTTATTCATTTGAATGGGCCGGAGAATACGGAGACAGCACTGAAGCGAATGAAAATCTTGCTTCGACACTACCACTTGGTTTTTTAGCGATGGTACTGGTGGTCGTATTTTTGTTTAACGCAATGCGTCAGCCTTTGCTGATCTTTCTGGTTGTGCCTCTAGCCGTAATCGGCGTTGTCCCCGGTTTGTTAGTGACAGGCACTGCCTTAGAGTTCATGGCGATACTCGGGTTGTTGTCCTTATCGGGACTATTGATAAAAAATAGTATTGTGCTTGTAGATCAAATGGATTTGGAGATCCGTGAGGGCAAAGCCCGCCTAGACGCGATCATTGATAGTGCCGCGAGCCGTGTCAGACCGGTCATGATGGGCTCGCTGACGACGGTACTGGGTGTGATACCTTTGTACGGCGATGCGTTTTTTCAGTCCATGGCGGTTGTACTCATTTTCGGGCTGGTTTTTGCCACAATTTTAACCTTGCTGTTAGTACCAGTGCTTTACGCGATACTTTTTAGGGTAAAGCTGGATGAAACGGCCAACCAATTATTTTAGGTGAACGGTTTGCGTGATTTAATATTAGTGACTTCGGTTTTATTGTACTTGTCCTCTTGTGCATCCGTAGATTCAGGGATTGAATCAGCCCGCTCGGAGGCAGTATCAGCCGTCGCCGATATTCCCGATGCATGGCAAGCCGTAGCGGATAATGTCGGTGATGTCGAAGATGGATGGATTGCAGCTTTTAATGACCCAACACTGGACGGGCTGGTGAACGAAGCTCAGGCGAATAATCGAGATCTTCGAGCCGCAGCTGCGAATGTGGAGCGATCTTGGTTGTTAGCCAAGCAATCAGGCGCAGCATTGTCACCTCAGGTAAACGCCAGTCTCGGCACTGCCGGCAACGGTGATTTATCCGGCGCCAGTTCGAGTGGCCCCGCATCAATTGGCGTCCAGGCAAGTTGGGAGCTAGACGTTTGGGGTAGGGTGCGTTCCGGTGAGCAGGCAGCACTCCGTAGTGCGGAAGCCGTCGAAGCAGATTATCGTTTCTCACAGTTCTCAATTGCCGCAGCAGTGTCGCGATCCTATTTTGCTGCAATCAATGCCTATCAGCAGGCGGGTATCGCAGCGGATATCGTCAAGGCGCTAGAGAAAACCCAGTCCATTGTTCAGGCGCAATTTGATAACGGCGTGGCGTCTGCTCAAGACGTCTCATTGGCAAGAGCGAATCTTGCGAGTTCAAACGATGTATTAATTACGGCTGAAGCTGCAGCTCAGACGGCTGTTCGGGCCTTGGAAGTATTGCTGGGGCGCTACCCCTCGGCAGATTTGTTTGTTGGCACAGAGTTGCCCGGCAAGCCGCTAGCTCCAGCCACGGGCCTGCCCTCTGAGCTGTTAGAGAGAAGGCCTGATCTGGTTGCGGCAGAGCGCCGAATTGCTGCGACGATAAAAACAGTCGATCAAGCCAAGGCAGCCAAGTTACCATCATTTAGCCTAACAGCTGGTGCAAGTGGTGCCTCACAAGAGCTGACGGATATATTGAAGCCTAGCAATATAGTATGGAGCGCAGCCTCGAGTTTACTGGTGCCGCTGATCGATGGCGACTCAAGACAAACAGCGGTAGAAATCTCCACAGCGGAAGAAAAAGCTGCGGTGGAAGCTTACGCCAGCACTGCGCTCAACGCCTTTGCAGAAGTCGAAAATGCGTTGGCCGAAGGTGTTACTGTAGAAAAAAGAAAACAATATTTGGTTGAGGCATCAAAGTCCTCAGAAGAAGCATTAAGGTTAGCCCGGCTTCAGTATGAAGTGGGTGAAATCGATTTGCTTTCCGTACTACAGCTTGAGCAGTCAGCGTTCGGCGCGCAAACTAACCTACTCACGATTAATCGCTTGGAATTAGATCAGTTTATTGATTTAAGTGTTGCGTTAGGTGGCGCTTTTTAGACGAGATGGAAGCTAGTTATTTCAAAGCGCCTTTACCCCGAATTTCAAAAGCACCCGAATTGGGGGTGGCGTACATAAAACAATACACCTAAGAGCGGCAAGTCCAACCTACGGCGCTTCCGGGAAAATATTGGACGACGCTTATTCCGGTGCAGCATGGATGAGTATCTGGTCTGAAGCTACAGCATTAATAGATCGTGTGGTGTCTGATAATTTTGAACACTGCGAGCTCATTTTTGAGCGGAAGTAACCGCACTATTTAGTTGGCGGCTGACTTGTCTTAGATGGTCAATTCGCAAAAATGTCAGTAACACTCGAGCAACAAAGCCCTCCTAGCGAGGGCTTTTTAATCGCTGCATTTTGAGAAAGTTGATGATTGTCCTGAAATCAAAGTAGTTATACTTAATAAGTAGAACTACTTAGACATAGACCATCTCGTTCCAACGCGCTGTGGATACCGTCTTTCTCCTTCTATTGCACTGAAAAGCGACGCCGCGACAGCTCGCAAAAAACGCGCGCTACATTGCTTATCTTAATGACTATCAGCAATCACGATATGCGGTTAGTCTCAGGCAAGCACTGATTATAGTACCCATCGTTGATGAAACTGTCAGTTCTCCCGCGAGGGTAAGCTCGTTCGGAAGCCTAACGCCTCGGACACAGCCTGCCTGAGGCGCACAAACAAAAAGTTTCTTTTTTTGCTGCCAGATCGCCACTTCACAACGTTACGCTACCAATCGCCCGAGCCTACTAAACCACGCATATTTGTCCTCTGCGCGTGTATAGTGATGCTATAAACGCATATGGCCCCAACAAGGACCATCTCTATGAGACTGTTTAACTTTCTTTCAAAACAACCAGAACTGAAAGAACATAATAATCCAGACGACTACACGCTGATTCCTGACATTCTTTGGGCGTCACCCAATGAATTTGACCTGACAATGGACATTTATACGCCTGCGACAGGCAAAGACGCTTACCCCGTGGTCATCATGTTCCACGGCGGCGGTTGGCTGATGAACAATAAGTCGATCATGGATCAGTCCGCAGCCTATTTTGCGACAAATTCCGACTACGTAATCTGCAACGTCAATTACAGGTTACTTTCAGACAACAATAATTCAACCACGATGGACGCAATCGTAAATGATGCCTTTGGCGCAGTGCTGTGGGTAAAAGAACATATTACTGCTTATCGAGGTGACCCTGCGCGGGTTGCTGTGACAGGAGACAGCGCTGGGGGTCACCTAGCGGCGATGATCGTTAACAGTGGCAGACAATTAAGCACCGAACCATTTTCAGCTGAGTCACTAAACTTCACGCCGAGCTATGTACCAGAATCGCAGTCCCTTGAAGAAATACGCTCACGCGACGGGTTAGCCGTACAAGCGGCGATACTTAGCTACCCCTTTGAATTCTACCAAGCAGCACTCGATGGATTCGAAAAAAAATTCAACCCAATATGGTGGCTGCGGGGTGCAATAGGCAGAGGCTTCCTTGGCGATGAGTTCAACGTCGAAGATGACCCCGCTGTCTATATGGCGTTGTCTGCGTTGAAAACCATACCTAATGCAACGAAAAGGCAACTACCACCTCAATTACTCACGGTCGGCAGCAATGACCCAATAGTATCACCAGCGTCGGTGAGAACTTATATGAAAGCTCTGGAAGCCGCCGGCCAGCCAGCACAGTACTGGGAGTATCATGATAAATCGCATGCGTTTTTGGACTCAGGGTCAAACAGGTTGCTTCGGACCGGTTTTGCGCTAGATGCACCGCCAGCACTTAACGTTATGATTCGGTTCCTCGACGACATATTTTATCCGTAACCGATTAGATGTTGACCACCACTTTTACCCCAAAAAGGTTAGCAATGACGCTAAGTTTCGGTGCCGCGCTTACTTCCCTTACAATTCGCCTGATAACAATCCCACGCTATTTAACAGCCCTTACCACTTCTCTGACCAAATCCCAATAATCAAACCCTTTAAGACTGAAGT
>ERZ1048872.2893-NODE-2893-length-11705-cov-8.924721_pt1 | contig 11705 bp, 9 predicted proteins | sample MGYA00383100_ERZ1048872 | MGnify/ENA primary metagenome ERZ1048872 (study PRJEB29581, sample SAMEA5548370) | metagenome | biome: marine; feature: coastal; material: water | depth 50 m | study: Short-term variability in the microbial, nano- and picoplankton... | reverse complement strand
TTTATCCTGCCCAACCCTCTCTATCTAATGAGCGATATTGTATAGCTTCAGCAATATGCTCTGTGCTGATGTTTTCAGCAGTTTCTAAATCAGCAATTGTTCTTGCTACTTTTAATATTCTATCGTAAGCCCTTGCTGATAAATCTAGCTTTTCCATAGCCATTTTTAACATTTGCTGGCTTTTCTCATCTAAATGACAAAATTTTTGCAATTGTTTAGTACTCATTTGAGCATTAGAATGAATACCATCATTTTTTTCAAACCTTTGTTCTTGCACCTCCCTTGATTTTATCACTCTTTCCCTGATACTCTCACTGCTCTCTCCTTTCTCTTTGGATGCTAACTCATCAAAACTTACAGGAGTAACCTCAACATGCAAATCAATTCTATCCAATAATGGGCCTGATATTTTATTCAAGTATTTTTGCACCATTCCAGGAGGACATAAACAATCTTTATCAGGATGATTGTAGTACCCACAAGGACAAGGGTTCATTGAAGAAACCAACATAAAACTTGCAGGGTAATCCACAGTAGATTTTGCTCTTGATATCGTAACCACTCTATCTTCTAAGGGTTGTCGCATTACTTCTAAAACAGTTCTTTTAAACTCAGGAAGTTCATCCAAAAATAAAACGCCATTATGTGCTAATGATATTTCTCCTGGTTGAGGATTTGTTCCTCCACCAACCAAGGCTACATCTGATATTGTATGATGTGGAGAACGAAAAGGGCGAGATGTCATTAAAGTATCGTTAGCTGAAAGCTTACCTGAAACAGAATGAATCTTTGTTGTTTCTAAGGCTTCAGACAAAGTAAGAGGAGGTAAAATTCCTGACATTCTTTTAGCTAGCATAGTTTTACCAGCCCCAGGAGGGCCAATCATAATTACATTATGCCCACCAGATGCCGCAATCTCCAAAGCTCTTTTAATATTTTCTTGTCCTTTTACATCAGAAAAATCGGCAATATTATTATTTAATCCTTTGTAAAACTCAGCCCTTGTATCAATAACAGTCGGATAAATATCTTGCTTTCCATCAAAAAAGTTAATCACCTCCAAGATGTTTTCAGCTCCTAAAACATCTAAGTCATTTACAATTGCAGCTTCTCTAGCATTTTGTTTTGGAAGAATAATTCCTTTAAAACCTTCTTCTTTAGCTTTTATAGCAATAGGAAGCGCTCCTTTAATAGGTTGTAGGCCGCCATCTAATGAAAGCTCTCCCATTATTAAATAATCACTAACTTTTTCTGATTTAATTTGTTGTGATGCAGCTAAAATTCCAATGGCTAAAGGCAAGTCATAAGACGATCCTTCTTTACGAATATCAGCAGGAGCCATATTAATTGTAATCTTTTTTCCTGGAACTCGGTAGCCATTATTCTTAAGAGCAGCCCTGATTCTTTGTTCAGATTCTTTTACTGCATTATCAGGAAGTCCAACAAGAAAAAACTTGATTCCAGGAGCAATATCAACCTCAATAGTAATAGTTGTGGCATGAATACCATTAACTGAACTACCATAGGTTTTTACTAGCATATTCTACTTATTGTATTCTTTAAGCCCTCTGTTGAGCCAATCAGAAAATAGTTCAACACTGCCATAATCTTGGTAATTAGCAGCTTCAACCATTTGTTCTCCATCATTATTTAAGAATACATAATAAGGTTGAGAGTTAGTATTATAAGTATTGGCTTGCAACACCATCCATTTATCACCAGTAGTTTTTACTTTTTTAGTTTTTCCTGCTAAAGTAGTTTCGTATTTATCACTTTCAGGAAGCTCTTCTCTTTCATCAACATGAAGTGAAATAAGCACAACATCACTAGAAAGCATACTTTTCACATTTGCATCCGACCAAACTTGTTCTTCCATTTTTCTGCAATTTACGCAAGCCCAACCCGTAAAATCAACAACAACTGGTAAACCAACTTTTTTAGCATGAGACATCCCTTCATCATAATCATGGAAAACCATAATTCCTTGAGGGCCTAAATGCTGCCCATCTTCCTCATGAACATTTGAAACAACCCCACCTCCTTGAGAATTTCCTACTCCAAATGGCGATTCACTATATTGCATTGGAGGCGGAAATGCATTAATAATTTTTAAAGGTGCTCCCCATAAACCTGGAATCATGTATAAAGTTAAAGTCCCTGTTAAAATTGCAACACTCAAACGACCTACCGAAATGTGTTTTAAATCCGAATCATGAGCAAATTTTAAGAACCCTAAAAGGTACATAGTCAACAGCCCGAAAATCATAATCCAAATTGCAATAAATAACTCACGCTCCAACCAATGTGTTTGCATTACTAAATCAGCATTAGATAAGAATTTAAAAGCTAAAGCAATCTCTAGAAATCCTAAGGTTACTTTTACCGAATTTAACCACCCACCTGATTGTGGCAAAGAATTTAACCATCCTGGGAAAGCTGCAAATAATGCAAATGGCAATGCTATAGCTAATGAAAAACCTAGCATACCAATTATTGGCCCCATATACCCTCCTGTAGCGGCTTCAACTAATAATGTCCCAACAATAGGACCAGTACATGAGAATGAAACCAATGCTAAGGTAAATGCCATAAAAAAGATACCAATCAAGCCACCTTTCCCTTCTGCCTCTACAGATTTATTTGTCCAAGATGCAGGTAATTGAATTTCAAAAGCACCTAAAAAAGAGGCTCCAAAAATTATTAATAATAGAAAGAACCCAATATTAAAATACACATTAGTTGCCATATTATTTAAGGAATCTGCTCCAAAAATTGATGAAACTCCAACCCCTAAAGCAACATATATAACTATGATTGAAAGTCCGTAAATAATAGCATTTGCAATTCCTTTAGCTTTTGTTTTTGATTGCTTAGTAAAAAACGAAACTGTCATAGGAATCATAGGAAAAACACAAGGTGTTAGCAGTGCTGCAAAGCCACTAAAAAATGCAATAAAGAATAAAGCCCACATGCTTTTTCCTTCTTTTTCATCAGAAGAACCTTTAGTGTCAGGCACAGCTTCTCCTCCATCAACTCCATTTATATCAAAAGAGAATTCTACTTCTTCTGGAGGCAAACATTGTGCCTCATCACAAACCATAAAATAAACATTTCCATCCAATTTAAAGTCAGTAGCAGAAATAACTTTTACTTTCTGAGTAAAAATAGCTTCATTCCCAAAGTACTTCAATATCATATCAAAGTTTGGATCGAATTCTTCTAACGGCTCACCCTCTTGCATATTACCAACTAACTCAAAACCATCAGTTGTTGTAAAAGTAAATTCAGTTGGGACAGGCCCATCATCTTCTATGTGCTGAGAATATAAATGCCAATGATCTTCAATACTAGCTTTAAATTGCAATTCTATTTCAGTATCAGAAAGTTGTTTTTGAGAGAATTCCCACTCTACTGGATTAAAGATTTGTGCAGAAACAACTACACTCATCAATGTAAATAATACGACTAATAATCTTTTCATTATTTCTTTAACTTGATATTTATTACTCTTGCTAACTCTTCTGCTTTTTGACTCCCAATAAGATAGATTAAGCCATCTTTATCAATCAATTCAACAGCATCAACTCCTCTTGTATAAAAACGAATTGTTCCTTTTAAATGCAGATTATAAACGGAACGATTCAAAAAATATTTGCTATACTTTACTTTTTTAGCGGATACAATACTAGCTGTGTCTATCTTAACTTTTCTAGATGTCCAAAGTCCATCCAAAATAATGCTGCCATTTATTACTTTAGTTTCAAAATGTAAAATGAAAAAAAGGAACATTGAAATTACCATAATCCCAATCCCAATAAAGAAGTACAACTCTCCTGCTTTATCATGGTTTTCACGCCAATAATAAGCAATAAAACAAAAAATTGCCAAAGACATTCTTCTTGTCAAGGACATTTTATTAAGTCCCAAATACTGCTTTTCTATAAAATCAAATTCTGACATTTATTTGTCTTTTAAAATTTCTGCAATGTACACATTTTTTGTCTGAGTAGTAATCTTGAATCTATCATCAATTCTATCTCCAACAATCCAAATAATATCATCAGCAGAGCACAATATCCATTGTTGTTGTTTTGCAATAAGAGAATATTTTTTATCAATAAAAAAATCACTTAACTTTTTAAAAGTTTGCATTCCAAGAGGCATGAATTTATCACTTTTTTTCCATTTTCTTAAAACTAAAGGAAATTTCAACTTATCAAAATCTAGTTTTGCTTTAACACGATCTTTTGCTACTTTTCTATCAGTTGATTTTGATAATTCCATAGTAAATGGAGTGCTGATCTTATGCTGATTTTCTAAAATCTCAAAAGATAAACTCTCTTTTGAAATTTTAGAGATTAAAATATATTCTCGATCAATATTTATTTGATAAGTTTTTGAAAAAAATTGTTTTCCACTTTGGGTATTTAATGCTTTAATAATTTGATTAACTTCTGAAAATCCATATGGGTTTAGAAACTCATATAAATAAATGTTGAGAGGATTTAATTTTTGCAAATCTGTAATTTGTAATTTGAAAATTCCATTTTCATTTTGCAAAATCTCCTTTCTTTTACTTTCAATTTGTTCTTCAAAAACTTGAAAAACTCCTTCTAAAATTTCTATTTCGTTACTTATTGTTTCCTGAATACTTGGGTTCATTTCAGTCAATAATGGAATCAACTCATGTCTAATTTTATTCCTTAAATATTTTACTGATTTATTAGAACTATCTTCTCTAAAACTTTGCTTAACGGCTGATAAATAAGCTTCAATCTCAAGACGACTAACACATAATAAAGGCCTGATTACATTATTATTTTTAGACTTAATCCCTAGCAAACCTTTTAATCCACTTCCTCTAGTTAGGTTTATGAAAAAAGTCTCTACATCATCATTTTTATGATGACCAACTGCAATATAATTTAAATTATTGTCAACTAATAATTCATTAAACCATTTATAACGCAAATCTCTAGCAGTCATCTGAATTGAAACTTTATTTTCGTCAGCATATTTTTGTGTATCAAAAGATTTTAAATGCAACCTAACTCCAAACTTATCTGCTAATTTTTTCACAAATTCCTCATCATTATCTGATTCATCACCTCTTAAATTAAAATTACAATGAGCAAGCTCTACATCATAACCAAGCTCTTTTAAACAAAGAAATAGAGCAACACTATCAGCACCACCACTAATAGCAACCAACAGCTTATTACCACTTTTACAAAGTGACTTTTCATCAATAAATTTACTTACTATATTAATCATCTATATTAAAATTTAATGCCTCAAATAAGGGTTTTGCTTTTATCAAGCATTCTTCATATTCTTCCAATGAATCTGATTTTATAGTAATCGCACCACCTACTCCAATAGATAAATATTGGCTAGCCAAATTATACAAAATTGTTCTGATAACAACACTAAAATCAAAATCTCCTTCTGGGGTAATATAGCCAACTGCTCCAGAAAAAATTCCTCTTTTAAAATTTTCAAAATTTTCAATAAGCTCCATTGCTTTCAATTTTGGAGCACCAGTCATTGAGCCCATTGGGAAAGTAGTTCCTAAAACATCCGTAAAATGAATGTCCTCAGAAATCTTGGAACTGATTGTACTAATCATCTGGTGGACTTTTTCAAAAGTATAAATTTCGCAAAGCTCATCAACTTTTACTGATGATTTTGAAGCAGTAATTGACAAATCATTTCTAACCAAATCAGTAATCATTATATTCTCTGAAATATCCTTTTTACTAATTCTCAATTCCTCAATGAGCATGGAATCTTTAGTTGTACTACCTCCTCTTTTTCTTGTGCCTTTAATGGGTTGAGAAATAATTTTCTTTCCAGATTTTTTAATAAACCTTTCAGGGCTTGCTGAAAGTACATATTGTTTTTCTAATTTCAAAAAAGCTGAAAAAGGAGTACTCATTTCTTTATTTATATCTGCAAAAACTAACTCAGGATTAAGTTTAATTTGCTCTGCATAAAACTCTTGACAATAATTCATTTCATAAATATCACCTTTTTGAATATGTGATTTTATATTTTCAATTTTGTCAATATATGATTCTTTTGTATCTCTTTGATTAAAATTAACTGTTGTTGGTTCGCCTTCTAACTTCTCAAAACTGAAAGCTGTTACAAATTTATCACAGTCATCTTTTGATTGAAATGTCTGAATTTCTAACTGATTATCTTTTAATAATAAAACATACTCAGGTTGAAAAAACAATAAATTATTAACTCCAAAAGCATCATGATTTTGTGATTTTAAATTCTCAACTTCATTCTTTAAATCATATGACAAATAACCAAAAAACCAATCCTTTTTTATATTGTGATGATTTTTTAAACTTTCAAAAGATTCAGCATTTGATTTTAAAACATCAACCGCACCAACTCCTGCAATAATATCATAATTTATATAATTGAGTGGTAACTGTTGTTTTTTATCAAAACTATTAGAAGTTAAAATACTCATAAAGTCATTATCTAAACTCATATTCAGCAAGGCTTTTAATAAATTAGTAGCAGTAATATCAGGGTATTTAAATAAATTTCTCACTTTGCAATAATACTAAAAAGCCAACTCATTTTATTTTATATTTTTGAACTATGAAAAAAATACTTTTTTTAACGCTAATGTTTCCAATTTTTGTGTTCTCTCAAAGCGATACAACTTTTAATACTAAAGGGGAAATTATAAGCATTAATCAGAAGGGAGTTGATAAATTAGTTTCAAAATACAAGCAAATTTTAAAGAAAACTGGAGGGGTAGAAGGCTGGAGAATACAACTAATATTTAAAGACCAAAAAGAAGAAATTCTTCCTTATCAAATAAAATTTACAAATTTATATCCAGAGATTCCTGTCCAAATTACTTTTGATTCTCCCAACTACAAATTAACTGTTGGAAACTTTAGAACAAGAAATAAGGCATTAAAAATAAAGCACCAGATAAGTAAAAACTTTCCTGGTGCTTATCCTGTTCCTATCATTATTGACCCTGATTTATTAGAGAACTAAATAAGAGTTCTTTTTGTTTCAACCTCAGCATATCCTTCAATAATATCTCCTACTTTAATATCATTAAAGTTTTTGATAGACATACCACATTCAAATCCTTTTCTTACTTCAGCTACATCATCTTTAAATCGTTTTAATGATGATAACTCTCCAGTGTAAACAACAACTCCATCACGGATAAGTCTTACGCCTGTATTTCTTGATAATGCTCCATCAAGAACCATGCAGCCTGCGATTGTTCCTACTTTTGAGATTTTGAATACATCTCTAACTTCAATATTACAAACAATTTGCTCCTCAACATCAGGAGATAACATTCCTTCCATTGCTAATTTCAATTCTTCAATTGCTTTGTAAATAATTGAATATAATCTAATATCAATTTGTTCTGTTTCAGCTAACTTTCTAGCTTGCAATGATGGCCTTACTTGGAATCCAATAATAATTGCATCAGAAGCAGCAGCTAACATTACATCAGATTCAGAAATCTGACCTACTGCTTTTTGGATTATATTTACTTTAATTTCCTCAGTAGATAATTGTTGTAATGAATCAGATAATGCTTCAATTGAACCATCAACATCACCTTTTACAATCACATTTATTTCTTGGAAATCACCTAAAGCAATTCTTCTTCCAATTTCATCAAGTGTAAGGTGTTTCTGAGTTCTTACATTTTGTTCTCTTTGCAATTGACCTCTTCTTGAAGCAATCTTTTTTGCTTCTTGCTCACTTTCCATTACATGGAATTCATCTCCAGCAGTTGGTGCACCATCTAAACCTAACAATACAACTGGAGTTGATGGCCCTGCTTCATTCATTGTCTCACCTCTTTCGTCAAGCATTGCTTTAACTTTACCAGAGAATGAACCAGCCAATACATAATCTCCAACTTTTAAAGTTCCTTTCTGAATTAAAATTGTAGATAAATATCCTTTTCCTTTATCAAGTGATGCTTCAATAACTGTACCTTGAGCCAATCTATCAGGATTTGCTTTTAAGTCAAGCATTTCAGCTTCTAATAAAATCTTTTCTAAAATTTCTGGAACACCAGTTCCTACTTTTGCTGATATATCTTGTGACTGATATTTACCTCCCCAATCTTCAACAAGAAGATTCATTTCAGCAAGTTCTCCTTTAATTTTCTCAGGATCTGCAGTTGGTCTATCAATCTTATTAATTGCAAAAATAATTGGGACTCCTGCAGCTTGTGCGTGACTAATTGCCTCTTTAGTTTGAGGCATCACTCTATCATCAGCAGCTACAACTACAACTACAATATCAGTAACTTTTGCACCCCTTGCTCTCATGGCAGTAAATGCCTCATGCCCTGGAGTATCTAAGAATGAAATTTGTTTTCCACTTTCAAGAGTTACTTCATAAGCACCAATATGCTGTGTAATTCCTCCTGATTCACCAGCAATTACATTAGTTTCACGGATATAATCCATTAATGATGTTTTACCATGATCAACATGTCCCATAATAGTAATAATAGGAGCTCTTACTTGCATTTGATCTTCTGTATCTTCAATTTCTTCAATTGATTCTTGAACATCAGCACCTACAAATTCAACTTTAAACCCAAAATCTTCAGCTAACATTTGAATTGTTTCAGCATCAATTCTTTGATTCATTGAAATCATCATTCCAAGACCCATACAAGTAGTTACAATCTCATTTACTGAAACATCCATCATAGTCGCTAATTCACTTGCTGTAGCGAATTCTGCAATTTTAATTGATCTGTTTTCAGTAGCTTGCTGATTTGTTTCTTCAGCAACATCTCTATGTGCTTGTCTTTTTTCTCTTCTGTTTTTAACAGATTTTTTCTTTCCTCTTCCTTGTAATTTTTCTAAAGTTTCTCTTACTCTTTTTTGAGCTTCTTCAGGGGAAATCTCCACTGCTTCTCTTCTTGGCTTTCTTGATTTTTTGAACTTATTAGGATCAACTTTCGCTTTTACTATCCTTACTCTTTTCTTTTTCTCAACCTTTTCAGGCTTTTTAAATTGAGTTAAATCAATTTTTTGACCTGTAATTTTAACGCCTTTAAGTTTACCAGCAGATGCTTTAATAAGTTGATCTGCCTTCTTTACAGGAGTTTCTGTTTTTAGAGCTTCTTCTTCCTTTGGTTCAGAAGCTTTTGCTGCTTCTTTTTTAGTAGGGTTTTTTACTTTTGGTTCTAATTCAACTTTACCCAAAACTGTCTTGTCTTTTTTAGCAACTTTTGCTTTAATAATCTCATCCTTTTTAGGAGCTTCTTCCTCAGCTTTAATCTTTGCTAACTTTGCAGCTTCAGCTTCTTTTTGAGCTTTTTCCTCAGCTTCTTGCTGTTTAATAATTTCCTCAGCTTTAACTAATTCTTTTTCTTTGGATAAAAGTTCGGCAGATAATTTCGCTTTCTTTTCAGAATCAAACTCACCTAACAAATCCATGTAAACATCATGAGAAACTTTGGAAGTTGGTTTTAAATCATCAATCCCCTTTGCTTCTAAAAATGAAAATATCCTATCAATACTTACATTGAATTCTTTTACTAACTTATTTAACCTTACACTTTTTTTATCTGACATAATAGTCTCTACAATTTATTTCTTAATCTTCAAACTCTGAACTTAAAATGCTCAGCACTTCATCAACAGTTTCTTTCTCTAAATCAGTTCTTAAAACTAAATCTTTTGATGAGATGTCTAACACACTCTTAGCGGTATCACAACCAATATTTTTAAGAGCATCAATTACCCATCCTTCAATTTCATCAGAGAATTCATCAATCGCAACATCATCATCAAAACTATCTGCATCTCTATAAACATCAAGATCATAACCAGTTAATTTACCTGCTAAATTAATATTATGACCTCCTCTACCAATTGCTAAAGATACTTGATCAGCATCCATAAATACTGAAGCTCTCATCTTCTCCTCATCTAACTTTACAGATGTAATTTTAGCTGGAGATAATGCTCTACTGATAAGAAGTTGAGTATTTTCAGTAAAATTAACAACATCAATATTTTCATTTTTAAGCTCACGAACAATTCCATGGATTCTTGATCCTTTCATTCCTACACAAGCTCCAACTGGATCAATTCTATCATCATATGATTCAACAGCTACTTTTGCCCTCTCTCCTGGAGCACGAACCACTCTTTTAATAGTAATAATTCCATCAAATACTTCAGGGACTTCTTGCTCAAATAATCTCTTAATAAAATCAGGAGCAATACGAGAAAGAACAATATTTGCTTTATTATTTTTTAAGTTCACTTCTTTGATAACAGCCCTAACTGACTCTCCTTTTTTGAAGTAATCCTTAGGGATTTGCTCGTCTTTTGGCAAAGATAAATCATTACCTTCATCATCTTGCAAAAGGATTTCATTTCTCCAAATTTGATAAACTTCACCATGAATAATTTCACCAATTCTATCTTCATAGCGCTTCATCAACTCATCTCTATGCTGATCAGCGATACGAGCCATTAAATGCTGGCGAATAGAAAGCACTTGTCTTCTTCCAAATTCTGATTCAAAACTAACTTGTTCCGAAACTTCCTCACCAACTTCATAATCATCTTCAATTTTTAAGGCATCTGATAATGAAATTTGAGCAATAGGATTTTCAACTTCTCCATCTGCAACTATCTCTCTGTTTCTCCAGATTTCTAAATCACCTTTATCAACATTAATAATAACATCAAAGTTTCCTTCTTCATCATATTTTTTTGCCAATACCGCTTTAAAAACATCTTCCAATATATTCATCATTGTTTCACGGTTAATATTTTTAACCTCTTTAAACTCTGAAAACGATTCAATTAGATTTTCTACTTCCATTTTATTTAAAATTTATTTTAAGTTTAGTTTCTTTTATTTCATTTTGAGGAATTTCTACCTCTTCCAATATGTACTCTTTTCTACTTCCTTTTTTCTTTTTTGCAACTTCAAGTGTTAAAACATTATCATTATAAGCAAGAATAAGTCCAGTTTTACGCTTTCCATTAGTTAGTAAAACTCCAACTTCTTTTCCATTATATTTATGATATTGCTCTTCAACCATAAAAGGATTATCAAGCCCAGCAGAACAAACCGTTAGCTCATAATCTTCAACATCTCTATCAAAATGTTCTTCTATATACTTGCTAATAGCAAGGCAATGCTCTACTTGCACTCCTTCTAGTCTGTCAAAGAAAACTGTAATAACATTTGCTGTGTTTAATTTTACGTCAACAAAAAAACCATCAAGTTCTTTTATCTTTGGTTCGGCTACTTTTCTTATTTCTTCTTTTGCAATCATATATCTATGTAAAAAAAGAAGAGGCTAACTGCCTCTTCCCTTTTCTTCCTCTATTTTCGGTTGCAAATATAAGGAGTTTTATTTAATCTCACAAACTCTTATTGTAGTACTATTCTTTTAGTTACAAATGAGTCATGAGTTTTAATTTGAACCATGTAAATTCCTTTTGAATAAGCTGATAGATCAACTGACTTAGTGTATTCCCCAACAAAGTCTTGTTTCTCTTCATAAGAAATTAACTTCCCAAATGCATCAATAACTGTTATCTCAAAATTATCTAACTCTTCAGAAACAAAATTAATATTAATCATGCCATCAGTTGGATTAGGATATACATTTAGATTTTCTCCTAAGTCCACATCACCTGCAGTTA
>ERZ1048872.2889-NODE-2889-length-11714-cov-6.487177_pt1 | contig 11714 bp, 3 predicted proteins | sample MGYA00383100_ERZ1048872 | MGnify/ENA primary metagenome ERZ1048872 (study PRJEB29581, sample SAMEA5548370) | metagenome | biome: marine; feature: coastal; material: water | depth 50 m | study: Short-term variability in the microbial, nano- and picoplankton... | reverse complement strand
CTATCTGAGTCCAGGGTAGGGTTATAGCTGTGGCGGGATGGTTGGTAGTCTCAGTCAATATAATACGATGCTTATCAGTATTAGCATTGATAGTACATACGCGAGGAAAGAACAGATACGATATGAGTAATTTAGTTTTCATAAATGGGGTATTTTGTAATCTTTTTTTTTATTTTTTCTTCCATAAGTAATACCAATAAAGGTATTAACCCATGTGATAATCTGTAAATCACTAAATATGTATAGTTGTAAAATGACATTTCTATAAAGTTTTTATTATAACCCGCTACAAACCTTGCAAATGCTGTTAGTAACCCCCAAAATATCATATAAATCAATGCATACTTAGAGAATTTCGGAACAAAGATTAATATTGACATAATGATGTCTAATAATCCTACAACATACAAAAAGGTGCCAACCTGTGGTTCTGTAAACCCCAATAAAATTATTGTCATATCAACAAAATGACCTGGTAAATAGACGAGACCCATAGCATAAAGACCATGAGCAATAAATGTACAGGCAATAGCAATTTTTATTCCTAAAACAATATTCTTATTATCAACTGAGTTTAATTTTTTATCATAAAGCAACAAGACTGGTCCTGTAAATTGAATAAATAATTCGAACAGTTGTAAAAATTCATAATTTCTATCTTTAACTACACAAATGCCGATTAAAAATAATAAGATTAGTGCTATACGAACAACTATTCTTTTCAACTTTTGTAATTTTATTCTATCCCAGAATAAACTAACAATTGCGGCGACAAAAAAAATAATACTCACTGCTTTAGTAAATCCATCAATCCATTCATTGACTGCTGGGTTTGTTGCATAATCAAACCATGAATAATTAAATATTCCTTCAACTACTGGAGTCAATAAATTTTCATCCCACAGAAATGCTCGAAAGGGTGCTCCAAAAAAATATAACTGATAGGCTCTTCCGAGAAATACGGTAAAGGCGCATATTTTAACAAGCGATATTAATTTAAGTTTATTCATTTAGAGCAATTAAAAATAGCTATTTCCCCATTAATTAGATTTAGTATTCGATTAATTGAATATAAATCCTATGAATTGGCAAATTTATTGTCTTTTTTCTTCAAATCAACTCATAAAACACTGATAATGAATTTTATAAGACAGAAAATAATCTTAACCTATTTATTAGAATCAAAAAATATATTTTGGTCACAATTATATGCTTCAATTTTAAATTAATTTGATGAAATACAGACTTCTAGGTTTAAATAACAAAAATAATACTATTTATCTAGGCAACTCATTAATATTGATTAAGTATATTAAAAATAATATCGACTACATGTAAAAGAATTGTCAACAGTTTTAAAACGTATTAGAAATTAAATAATCACTAACTCCTCATAATCCTGCAAGGAAATTCTAATTAAAAATTATCTGTAATAACTCTGACTAGTTCCTTTAGTACATGCACAATTACTAGCACCTTGTAAAAAGTCTAATCCTATAGTTACCATATGAGTTCCTGTATTATATCCTGCCAAATCATTAACTGTGAATTGATAAGAATAGGCTAAGAATAGCTTATTAAACGTTATACCAGCCATAGGACCAACGTTTAGAGGTTTTAAAAATTGATCATTAAGAAAACGATAAGAACCACCTAAAAAATAATAATCGCCTTTTCTATTAAATTTTCGGTATTTAAAATTAATATCCGTACTCGAACGTTTATCACTGTCAAATAATTGAAAAAATACTGAAGGCTCAAACTCCACATCTCTATTTTGATTACTTTTTAACACCAGTCCTGTATACAATTGATAATTTAAAAGTCTACTAGGCTCTAAACCAATATAAGAATCAGTATCTTTTGATATTATATTATTGGCGTTTAAACTTAAATAAAAGGCTTTCCATCTGTATAATATACCAGCATCAAAATTGTTGTTAGAAACTGATCTATCGTCAGTAATACTCGGGTCTAAAATAGGGATATCATAAGTTGTATTAAAATTTTCAATATCTATTCTAAAGCTATTAATGTTATACGAAATACCGAATGATAAAAACTGTTTAGATTTATAATCTAAGGTTAAATGGTGCGCAAAAGAGAGCTTTACACCTTTTTGCCTTGTGTTACCATTCTTATCATTGTAAGCTGATATACCAACACCCGTTCTGTCTGATATCCTAAAATCAGCATAAATAGATTGATTATCTGGTGCGTTTTTTATTCCAACCCATTGCGTTAATCCATTTGCTCTAACTTTTAAGTTATCGCCAATACCTGCATACGTGGGCGAAATAACAAAATCGTTGTCTGCTAAGTATTGCGTAAATACAGGCAAGTTTAATTCTTGACTATATCCATAAGACATGACCAAAAGAAAAATATATAATGTAAATTTTTTCATATTAATATCTTTAAATAATATTTAATTACCTGTATAGTGTAAAATGTCCAACAAATTCTTTATCTACTGACGAATCATTTGTTTTAACAACAAACCAATAATCTCCAGTTGGAAGTTCTGCTCCGTTATATCTACCATCCCATACCTGACCTACATGATAATTAGCTATTTTACGACCATATCTATCGAAAATATCGAAGGTTAAATTTGGATAGTTTTCGGCACAACCTGGTGCCCATGTATCAAACTCGCCATCACCATTTGGAGTAAACCAATTTGGAATACATAAATCGGTAAATTCTAATTCTATTTGCGCAGTTGCATAACAACCACTATTATCTATTACAGTTACTGTGTATAATCCAGATTCAGTTATTATATAACTATTTTCACTTCCATAGTCTTCACCATTCATTGTAAACTGATAACCACCTGTACCACCAGAAGCATCGGCAATAAATTCATTTAGTCCACCTTCTGTAAACGCTAATGTTACTTGATTATATCCTTCAATATCAAATAAATCTGTTGTTTGTATACATCCGTTAGTATGTCTAACATCTATATAATGATCTGTTCCTACAGGTACATTTGTAAATACATTACTTACTTGATAAGTTCCACCATTTAATGAATAATCTAAATCTGAAAGGTCAGTAATTGATCCATCTACTGTAACTGTAACAATGTTACTTTTAATATTGTTCTCACATACATCTTCTATAAAAACTTCTGGTTCTATCCTTACTGATTCTGGGAATGTAATATTCCATTCAGACTCACAACCAAGTGCATCTCTAACATAAACAATGTGATCTCCACCTTCTAAATCTGTAAAGTCAAATATGGTTTGGGTTGCATTTCCTGTCATGTAAATACCTTCATAATCATCTAAACTGACACTGTATGGTAAATTACCTCCTGAAATATCAATACTAAATTCACCATTAGCATCGTCTTCACATAATTCTGGGAATATAGAGTTAGCGACTATACTTAAAATTACAGGTGTAGGTTCTGAGATTGTAAAATTAAATGTCATGTAACACCCTAATTCATCCTGAACAATAATATCATAATCACCAAGTGATAAATTTTCAAAAATATTAGTGTCAAAAAACTGATTTAATTGAGGGGAAATGGCATACTTAATAATTCCTGTACCACCTGAAGCTGTAATTTCTACAGCACCATTGTCATTTCCACTACAAGTAATGTTGCTTACTGCAATACTTGCATCTAAAGGTGCTGTAGGTTCAGTAATACTAATTGCTGAAGACGTTGTAATACAATCACCACTTTCTACCTGTACAATATAGTCTCCTGCAATAAGTTCAGAAAAATATCCAGGACTATTTTGAATAGCAGTAATAGCTGTTCCAGATGTATCTTGCAAAGTATAGATATAATTACCTAAACCGCCTTGAGCCTGTGCTGATATTGAACCATTATTATCTCCAGCACAATTAATTGTAAGATTTGAAGCTTCAAGAGTAAGAGTTAAATCTAGTAATGGATCTACAGTTATTTCATTAGATACATTAGCTTCACAACCATTCGCATCTCTTACATAATATGAATATGTTCCAGTAGGCACACTAAATATTGTTGATGCACTGAAAGTACCTAGTATTGTAGAAAAACTTGAGTCATCACTATAAGAATAAGTCCCTGTTCCTCCTGTAGCGCTGAGAGTTAAAGTAGACTCAACTAAACATGTTTGCGTCGTTGTTCTAACTAAATCAGCCTGAATTGGAGTAGGTTCATTTATTATAATATCTATTGATGTCAATTCACAATAAAAACCATCTGTAATTGAAACCGAATAAATTCCAGGACCTAAGTCTGTAAATGTATTTGATGTTTGAGGTCCAGATGAACTTGGCGTTGGTAATATTGTATTTAACGTATATATATAGTTAACACCCTGTCCACCAGCAACGTTAGTAATTGTAATGCTTGCATCTTGATCCCCAAAACAAGATAGGGTATTTGTACTAGGAGTAAATGTTGCCGTAATAGGTGTGGGCTCGCTAAGAATTATATTTTCTGACACAATACAACCACCAGCATCTCTAACATTCACAGTATAATTACCTGCCGATAAATCAGTAAATGAATTATATGAAGAATAAGCTATATTAGCATCACCTGATAATTCATATTCATAATCACCCCAACCACCGAGAGCAATTGCAGTTATAGTTCCTTGAGTGTTATTACACGTAACATTTGAAGTTTCTGAAATTGATAACGTTAAAGCTTCTAATGGAGATGTAATGATTACGTTCGACGTATTTGAACAAAAAGGAATTGCTGTTTCTGTAATTACGACCGAGAAAGTTCCTGCTGCCATTCCAATTACAGTCTCCGGGTTTGTAGACGTATTTGCATTAATAACTCCTGTAACAGAAGCCCCTAAATTATCGAAAACTTCGTAGGTATAAGCACCTGAATAATTAGTGACATTTATATCAAATGAACCACTAGTGTCTCCAAAGCAAGTTATTGATTGTGGCGTTAATGTAAAAGTTGGAACTATAGCTTCAGGTAATGAGATGGTAACCTCCTCATTACACGATGTCACTGCATCAGTTATTGTAATGGTATATAACCCTGAAGGCACCCCAGAAAACACATCACCACTTACACTAATTGATGCTGGATTTGGTGAAATACTATAAGAATATGACCCAGAACCACCAGAACTTGTTAGTGTTATTTCACCATCGTCATTATTACAAGATGGCATTGCAGAAACTTGAGGCGTAATTGCTATTGGCGCTTCTACATCTACAGAAACTAAATTTCCACAGCCATTTAAATCTTTTATTTCAATTGTATGTGCACCAGAATACAAATTCGAAATAGTAAATGGTGCAGTTTGTGCTTGAAAAGCGCCACCATCAACACTATAACTATATGGTGGAATACCAACCGTATCTAAGGTAACATCTATTTCATAATTACCTTCTGTAACTGTACATTGATTATTAACTATTGCAGATATTACTGGTATAGGATCTAATGGCACTGCTACAATTGGACTCGTAATAACACATCCATATGCATCTATAACATGAACATAATAGTTTCCTGAATCTATATTAAACACACTTGCTGATGACCATGATAAATCAGAAGCCAAAGGTGCGGCAGGAGTCGTAGTAATTTGATATTGATATGGTGCAGTCCCGTTTTGCCCAATAGCACTTACAACACCTGAATTGGCATTACAATTAGCATTTTGGTCTAATGAAACAGAAAGATCTAATAATATTGCTGATTCATTAATATTGAAAGGTATTGTAACTACTCCACAACCAGAATTTGGTCCAGATGTTTCACTTATATTTACAAAATAAGTACCAAATGGTAACGGCCCTAAATCTGTAACAGTTAATGAACCATTAGCAGGGACAGTGCCTGACCCATTAACAGTTGTTGAATTTAAAGTTAAAGAATCAAATATTTCATAGTCTACATTAACTGAAGATCCATATATACTATTTACTGTAAACGATACATTACCATCGCTACTTCCTGTACATGTTATATTGTTAGAACTAACTGCCGTAACTGTCAATGTTGAATTTGTAGGGACTGGTACAGTTGCTGGCTCAAAATAACTACAAAGCGTAGACTCGTCATAAACAATAAATGTATATACTACACCTGGTGTTAAATTAGAGAAGGTTGTGGATTGGCTACCTACTGAATCTTCTGGTATCCAAGTTCCCGCTGGAAGTGGATAAACAGAAGAAGGCCCTTGATATATACTAAACCAAAATGGACCAGCACTTGCTAGAGTAGACCCAATGCTTACTTCGGCAATTCCGCCTGTAGTACAATCTACAGTAGTATTAATATTTATATCTAAATCTGTTGGAGGTGAAGCTACAAGAACATCTTGTACTAATAGAGAACAACCATTCGCATCGACCACATTTATTTGGTATAAGCCAAAGTCAACAACATCAAAGCTTACTGAAGTTGTTCCTGCCGCGTTAAGTTCTGAATTTGAATATCCATTTGAACCTGTTACAAAATAATTATAAGGCGCTGTTCCACCTGTCACAGAATTAATAATTACAGATCCTTGAGAAACTCCGCCTGCACCACAAGTAATATCAATGGCACCATAGTTAACTAAAATCGGATCTGGCTCATTTATAGTAATAACTTCAGTTGTTGTACAAGATTTGGAATCTGTAAGTGTAACTGTATATGTTCCTGCTGGTAAACCAGAGGTTTGTGTACCATAATTCGTTGACGTAGTATCATTATTAACGTTTATAACAAAAGGTGGTGTTCCTACGGTTGTATCTATTGTTATATCAATTGCCCCATTTAAATCTCCGTTACACAAAATTGGTTGGCTCTGTGCAACTAAACTTAAAACGGGAAGTGATAAAGGATTTACCGCAATTACAGAAGAATTAGCTGTACATCCATTCGCATCAGTAATTTCAAACTGATAATTACCCACATTTGGCGTTGTGTATGTAAAAAGTGTTCCTGTTGCACCTAAAGGTGAATAAATACTCCCATTAACAGAAACAGCATAAGTATAAGGAGCAGGACCAGTAATTGTTCCTGTAATAATAGCATCTGGTGTAGTTGTGCAATCTAAATCCTCACTCAATACTATATTTAAAGTAGGTGTAGGGATTGGATCTATAGTATATGATTCAGTGTAAACACAATCATGTTCATCTTTAACTTGGAATGTATATGTTCCAGATTCAAGACCTGAAAACATGTTGGATGTTTGATATGCTGTTGCTGATGTTGCAGGTGCTATTATCTGATATTCTAAAGTTCCTGTGCCACCAGTTGATCCTGTTATTGTAACAGTTGACGTGTTTGTAGGACATGTTATTAGTGAATTATCAAATTCTAAATCCGTTGGCGGGTTTAATGAATCAATTGTAATCTCATTTGTAATATTAGTACAATCGTTATCATCTTTAATTGTAATAGTATACGTTCCCTGTGTTAATCCTGTAAACGTATTACTTACTTGAAATGTAATTCCATCAATACTATACGTATATGGAGCGTCACCACCAGTTACCCCTGTTACAGTTATCGTTCCATCGGTTGCACATGTATAAGAGGCTGTTAATTCAGCAGTACCTGATATGGCAATATTTTCATTGATTGTTATAGTTTGAGGAGCTGTTTCACAAACTGAAGCACCAGTAGTATATTGAAGTACGACATCGTAATTTCCAGAAGTAAGACCTGTAAATACACTAGAGTTTACATACGTTGTTCCTCCATCAATGCTATATGCTATACTATTTCCATTTGTATTAGTGACATTTATGCTAAGGCTACCTGTATCACCAGTTCCACCACATAGAATATCATTCGTTGCGATATTAAATTCTGGTGCTGGTATGGTATTAATTGTAATGGTTGTACTTGCGCTACAATTGTTAGAATCGACCACTGTAATATTGTATATACCTGCAGTTGTTACCAAAATTTCTGGTACAGATTGAAAATCAGTTGTACTATTTACAAAATAGTAATATGGTGGTGTTCCGCCTTCAGGATAAACAGTAATTTCTCCGTCATTACACGTTAATGGGATTGTAATTGCTGCTGTAGCTGTTAATAATGGTGGCTCAACAATAGTAATATCTTCAGAAAAAATACATCCATTTTCTGTTTCTAAATTTGCTGTATAAGTTCCTGGATTTAAATTTTCAAACGTGTAATTGTTTTCAATGATAGGTCCAACACTATTAACTAACGTTGCACCATTATATAAAGAATAAGTATACTGTGGGTCTACGTCATTTGCAGCTAATTGAATATTTCCTTTTTCCTCAAAACATAAGGGTTGACTTACAGTTGTAGTCACTGTAAAATCTCTATCTCTAATTTGAATATCTGGAACGGTAAAAATACATGGATTTGATGGCACACCAATTTGTCTTACATATACAGAATATGTGCCAGCAGTAGTAACCGTAAATATATTACTTGTTTGATAATTAGTACCATCCAAACTATACTCATAACCAGATGGTACATCATTTACTGTGATACTACCATCTGTTGCACAGATAATATCAGTTGCTATCACTGTAGGAACTAATAAATTCTGATAAACATTAAAATAAAACTGATTAAAGCACCCACCAGGATAATTAATAGTTAGTCTAAATTGTCCAGAAGTATCAGCTAAAAAATTAGAGCTGTTTTCAACTTCGTTCCAAGTACAGGCAGCATCTTCATTAGCACAATCTTGATCAACCACTGCCGCACAACTAGACGTATCTAACTGTTCCCAAATAATAGCTATAGAATCTGAAATATTAGTTTCGATAAGCCTAGTATCGTTGGTACCACATAAAAATATGTTAGGCAATAATTTTCCGTCGTTTGGACAGGTCACTACTTCATCTGCGTAAGGTATAACAGGGTTTGCAACATTACCTCCAAACAGTTGAACATTAAATTGTTGTTCTATGGATTGGCATGGAGCAATAGCTGTATTAAAAGAATAGTATGTTCCTGTAGATGTTACTGTAATAGTTTGTGTATTACCAATAGCTGGTGTTCCTGTTGGGCTTGTTGACCATGCATAAGAATCGTATCCATTTGCAGCTGTTAGTTCTATACTGTCCCCACATAAAATCTCTTCTTGTTCAAATGCACAATCAAGATCAGCTAAAAAATTAGTTGCTTGAGGAGAAAATAAACATCCCGTATTATTATTTAAACTTGGGTCATCTGTAATTTGAAATGCAGCATTTAAAGTACCGTTGTATGTAGCAAAAGCTTGATTGTTTATAATATTAGAACAAGCATCTGCCAATTGATTACATTCATCAACCACCTGTGCTTGAATACGTATTTCGTATACTGGATCTCCTTCTTCTACAATTGAATTATCAATATTAAAAATTAATTCTCTAGTCGTAGAATCATAATTAGCAACTGTTACACCCGGAGGTAAGACTAAATCAGTTGGATGATTATAAATAATATTTATGGGTAGAATATCTCTAATTTGAAAATTTGTAGCATTATCGTTACCTGTATTTTGAAATCCTATAACATAGTTTAATGATGAACCTAAACCTACAAGTTCACCACCTATATTATTGCCGGCATCATCTTCAACGATTTTAGTCAATACAATATTTGGTTCAATAATTTCTACCGCAAATGCAAAGAAATAGGGGAAGTAAGTATCTCCACCAGTTTCTAATCGAACTGTTCCTGAAGTCGCATTATTGGCGATTACGGAATTTCCTGGATTTGGAACCGACATTACACCAGTATCAAAACCTAGTGTGTTAGTACTATTTGGCACTCTACTATTTACGGGTAATGCACTTAACTGCGTAACAGAACTATTAAAAAAGTTTCTTTCTGGCCTATCTGCAGTAGATAAACTCACACCATTAAGTCTTAAACGATCGCCTAAAATTGGACTATCACCTTCTAGAGTAGCAAAAGCAAAGTTAGCTCTTACTGGTGCAGGTGCAGGAATTGTTCTAAAACCTGAGAGAGGTACATCTAATGTCGGATTTCCTCCCGCCACACTTATCGCACTGAAACCATCAAAACTTGTAATTGACTTTCCTGTGCGTGTAGGATCTTCGTAAACAACGAATAATGACCAACCCGCTGATTGACCAGTCCCATTATACGGATTAAATGTTGAAGTTTCACCTTCAGCTGATGATACATTAGCAACTGTGTAAGTACCTAAATCAATACCACTACCAAAAGCTGTTACAATAGAAGTAACATCTGCAAAACACGCATAAGAAAAACTATCACCACCGTCTACCGAACTTCCATTAGCATCATAAATTACAGTACCTGTAATATCATTATAGTTACCTATTGGACCTTTGAATTTAACATCTGTAATCGGTTCACTACCTGGATTCACTGCACCCCAGTATAATCCTGCATATATAATTTTATAACAATCAGGGTTTGGTATCTCTAAATCTGAACTTGAAGAACTAAATGTAGATGCATCACCATCAATGTCAATATATCTCATATCGACTTGATGATTGTACACTGAATTATTATTAAATGGGTTGTTGTTTGGACCAAGTATATTGTTCCCAATGAGTACTATATCCCCTTTTAAATCTTGATCAAATCTAGGGGTAAAAGGTTGGTAATTTTGAGCATATGTCTGTACCCCAATACATAACAAAATAGCAACTAAAAGTAGTCTAGAAAAAGTAGGTTTTTTCATGATATTGATTTTTTGTCTTCATCTTCTTTATAAGGGCAAATAAGAAGAAAAAGTCTGCTTAACTATTATTAATTATTAATTTTTACGATTGACATTTTTCCATTATAAGGACTATTTCCCTTTGTTTTTATTGCTTCATTAGCTTGTTCTATAAAATCGAACTTGCTATAGTATATATAGTACTTACTCGTATTTACATCATAAAAGAAGTCTACATCCTTGCGTCCAGAGGCTACTACTTTAGTCACAAAATCATTGCGCTTATTTATGTTATTATGTACTGCGATAATGAGGTAATAACCACTCTCGACATTATTTATGTTTTTAAGAATCTTAATATTGTCACCTTGATCTTCACCAAAGTCAAAATCTTCTGCCTTTGGTGGTGTGTCACTTATTTTTGTAGTACGTTTAATATTTTGCAGCATTGCTCTATCTTGAGTATATTTATCTTCTTCATTATCAAATGCAGCCCGCTTTATTCTTCGTCTTTTCTCAAATTCGGTAGCAACCGCAATCATTTCTAGTTTAGCATCTAATGTTGCTCTTGTTTCGATAGCTTTTAATTGTTCTTCTGTTAAACGCTTAATTTTATCCCTATAGAATAGATTCACTTCATCTAACTCTGTATTCTTAATTCTTGTTCTTTGATTATAAACTGATTTTAATTCTTCTAGTTTTTCACTTCGAGATTTAATCACTTTATCTAAATCTGTTTTTATGGCATTCAATGCATTGTTTTCTGCAGTTACACTTTTAAATGGTTTTGGCTGTACAGTAATACCTTGGTCACTTAAATCATTCTCTTTTTTTAAATCTTTAAGATCTTTATCCTTTATTGTTATAATGTCATCTAACTGTCTTAATAATTCAGTTTGAGCGATCTTAGACTCCTCAGTTTGTTCTGTTAATTCTTTTAATGATTTACCTAAATCATCCGTTGGATTATTAAATAAATCTTTCTTAGCTTTTTGCTCTGCCAATAGTTGAGCCTCTTCTTGTGCTTTCTGTTCTGCCAATAATTGTGCTTGTCGTGCAGCTTCTTCTTGGGCTTTTTGTTCT
>ERZ1048872.2885-NODE-2885-length-11730-cov-5.130021_pt1 | contig 11730 bp, 10 predicted proteins | sample MGYA00383100_ERZ1048872 | MGnify/ENA primary metagenome ERZ1048872 (study PRJEB29581, sample SAMEA5548370) | metagenome | biome: marine; feature: coastal; material: water | depth 50 m | study: Short-term variability in the microbial, nano- and picoplankton... | reverse complement strand
CCATAAATTCGAACAATATAAGTCCCATCCAAATTCCATCTCTCTCTGGTATATGGCCAGTAGTCGCTATCCCTCCACTTTCTTCCCCTCCAATCAAAACATCTTCCTTAATCATTTTAGCAGCAATATGTTTAAATCCAATTTTAACCGTTTCATTATCTAATCCATAATGATCACAAATCTGTTTTACCTTTACAGTACATGAAAATGCGGTTACAACTTTCCCCTTCATTTTCTTATATTTCACCATATAGTGAATTAATAACAGAATTAAATGATGAGAATCAATAAACTCTCCTCTAGAATTATACAACCCAATTCTGTCAGCATCCCCATCAGTAGCTAAACCACAATCAATATTTCCATTAGTTTTTATTAGTTCAGAGAATTCTAATAGATTCCTATGAATTGGTTCCGGAGCTTGACCATGAAATCCAGGATTATCATCATCATGAATCTGAATCGTTTCAGGCAATAATCTAGAAATAACATTCTTTCCAGCACCAAACATAGAATCATAAGCTAGTTTTAAATTAGAATTTCTGATAGAGTCTAAATCAAAAGAATTTTCAGCATGTTTACAATAGTCGTCTTCTAAATCTACATATTCTAACATTCCACTTTTTTGTAAATCTTCTAATTTTACAGAATCAATATTAACTGAATTTGTGTCGGGTATTCTATTTTCAACATCTGTAATATCGTTTTGCAAAAGTGGTCCTCCAAAACTTCCTTTTAGTTTGTATCCATTATAAGAAGGAGGATTGTGAGATGCGGTAATTACTACACCAATATCTGCTTTGTAATTTACTACTCCTAAACTTACCATTGGAGTAGAAACAAAGTCTTTAGCAAGTAATACCCTAACCCCTTTTGTCGCAAGAACTTTTGCGGCAGTTTCAGCAAATAGTTCTCCTGCAAATCGGCAATCATGACCTATTACCACGGTAGGATTATCATGATTCTCATTCATGAAATCTGAAACAGCTAGACTAACTCTAGCTACATTATCAGTTGTAAATTCTTTTGCAATAATTGCTCTCCATCCATCTGTTCCGAATTTTATTTGTCTCATTTACTTTCTTTTTTTAAACAACAAAAATAATAAAATATTTTAGATGGAATTCTACTTAAATCCTTGGAACTTTTTGAATTTTCTTTTCTTTTTATTATGATCTCTATTTGTAGAAGTGAACTCATGATAACCATCACCATTACTACCAGCGCACATAAAATAATAGTCATGTTTCTCGGCATTTAGGACAGCATCAATTGCTTGTATTGACGGAATACAAATTGGTCCTGGTGGAAGTCCTTTATATTTATAAGTATTGTACGGATTGTCAATTTTCAAGTGCTTATTAAGCACTTGTTTAATTCCGAAATCTTTATTTGCAAATTTTACTGTTGGGTCAGCTTGTAAATATGGGAAATGACTTGGGTTTTTTAATCTATTTAGATAAAGACCCGCAATCTTTGATCTTTCATCCAATCTTTTATCTTGTTCTTCTTCTGCTATAGAAGCCAGAATAGACACATCTATTTTTGTAATTCCTAAGGAATCGCATTTACGTTCCCTTTCTGTATTCCAAAATTTTTTGTATTCTTCATTCATTTTATTTAGAAATTCTTCAACTGATACATCTGTATATAACTCATATGTATTAGGAATAAAAAATGCAGGAAGAGTTTCCATTGTCCAATTATTTGCAATTAAAAAACTAGAAGTATCTAAGTAACTTTTCAACTCTCCTCTTTTATATCCTATAGAATCTTCTATTAATATAATCATATCTTCAATTAACCTAATGTTTTCCGGTATCTGCAGATTCCCTACATCTCTCTTTTTGACCTTTAAAGAGTTGATTAATGAATTGATGCTATATCTTCCTTCTAAAATAATTGTTCCAGAAATTATATTCTTTGTATATCCTTTTTTATAAGCAAGAGCATTGAAACATGGTAAACAATGTAATTCTCCATTTTTATTAAGTAAATGAATAACATCATCTATCTCCGAATTTGCTGGAATTTTAATTTCTTTTCTGTCTCCACCAAAGGTTTCATAATAACTAAAAATACTATTATTATTTGTTAATTCTTCATACACATAAAGAGAGAAACTAACTAATAAGACAATAAACACACTTATTATTACACTGATTATTTTATTTTTTTTCATTTAATTACTCTTGATATACTTTATCATATCTTTTGCCTGTATATAATCAGGATTTAGTTTTAGAGCTTCTTCAAAATAAAGTTTTGCTATATCTAAATCCTTATCTACATTCAAATAAATAAGTCCCAAATTATAATATGCTTTATCAAAATTTGGGTTGAGTTTAATCATCTTTTTTAATCTAATTTTTGCCTGTTCAAACTTAAACATTTTGATTTCTAAAGCTGATGTTTTAAGTAGAAAATCTAAATTGCTTGGAGATAGTTCTAATGACCTTAAATAATTAGCATAAGATTTTTCATTAAAATTACATTTAGAATAAGCTTCTGCAATTCTAGAATAAGCAATGCTTAAAATATTGTTAGTAAACATATTGTGAAGTTTATCTAAACTATAATATTCTGAATATTTTATAAGTTTCTTGTAATCTTTTTTAAGATAATAATACTGAATATAAAAGGGGAAACTCTCCTCTTTTTCACATCTTTTCAGAAACATAAATGCAGAATCTAACAACATAGGATTTTGATCAAAACTTTCATAATGCTTGAGATAAGCTTTTGCCTTACTTAAATTAGTTGGAGAATCATTATTAATACAGGCAAGTTCTTTAAAAGATCCTTTTACTTTTTTTGAATTACTGTGTACTGATATTTTATGATCTGTTATGGAAACATGTGGAATATCTATAGAAGAAGATTTTGGCATATGACAGGAAACACAATCTGTATTCTTTGGAGTTTTCCTACAATCTGTATGACATGAAATACATTTATTGTTAAAATAATTATTATCTAAAGTAGTAACACTTTTATGTGGATTGTGACAAGAAATACAACTAACTCCTCCAACTTTAAAACAATCAGATTGTTGCAACCTATCGACATGAGAGGCCATAATAAATGATTCATCATTTTCATATCTTGGAATATATGTGTCTATTGTTTCAGATAAAACAGTTCCCGGAATAAAATCATTCCAATTTTTTCCATTTTGCAGAACTGAAGTTCCTTGTAAATGACACCTTCTACAGATATCAAATTGTAAAGAAGAAGATAATTTTGCAGGATTTACAATTGTATAATCAATATACTTTGAAGTATCAATTATATTTCCAGAAAGTTTTTGCTGTACATGTATCTCTCCAGGACCATGACATTTTTCACAGTCTATTCCATCAGGAACAGAATGATATCTATTCAGACTATTCTCCACGTGATTTGAATAAGCATTATGACAACTCATACACTCCAACCCTATCTCTCTTGTAAAACGACTATTATATCCATTTTCATAGCCAGGAGGTAAATCTCCTTTTCTCTCTTGAGTATAGAAAGTATAAGGAGCTTGATGTAAATATCCATTTATGGAAAAAATATGAGAATTTGTATGTTGCCCAGATCCAATCACATAATCAATCTTTTGAATCAATTTATGAATAGTATCATACTTGTCTAATCTAAACTCCATTATATATAAACTATCCTTTTTCCAAATTGGCTGGTAGTATAGATTCTTATTCTCATCATAAATTAAAGGGTTGTTATTTTCATCTAATACCGATTTTATTTTTGTTGCATGGGAGAAAGATTGTCCCATTCCAGTTTGCATAAAAGAATTATAAATTTCTGAATGACATTGCTTACAAGTCTCTTTACCTACATACTGAACACTATCATTGTGGTTTAAATAAATTTTATCCGGCAGTTCTTTATATTCAGAAACATTTTCATTGTTACAGGAAAATATTAATATTATTAGAGGAAAAAGAATTAACCTCACAAAGTAAAGGTGTAAAAACATACATTATCCTTTTCTTTTGTAAAAGTAAATCCAGAACTTGTAAAGAGTTGGATGCTCCTAAGATTAGATTTACTTATTTTGCAATGTAAATTTTTTAGTTTTAGATCTTCTAGAGAATAATCTATCAATAACCTTAAAGATTCTGATGCAAAACCTCTTTTCTGGTATTCTTCATCAATAATAATCCCAACCCCTGCACTACTATCTTTATATTCAAATAAATCAACAAAACCAACAGGAGTGTTATTGTAATCAACTACAAATCTAAACTGTTTTGCTTTTTGGATTTTTTCAGATGAGTTTTTTATGTAGTTAGTAAGTTCCTCTTTTGTGAATTTTTTTCTATCACTTCCATATTCCCACAAATTTTTATCGTTTTCTATCTTTTGCAAAAACTCTAAATCAGTCGATAAAAGAGTTCGTAACTTTATTTTTTTCATTTCTAACATTCAAATTCTCCAGAATAAACCATACTTGACTCTCCTGAAAGCCAAATATTTATATATTTTTCTCCATCATGATTAAAACTGACTTTCAGTTCTCCTCCAATAGTATGTATATTTATTTCTTTGTCATCAGTTTTTCCAATTTCATAAAGTGCAATAGCTGTGGCTACACTTCCAGTCCCACAAGAAAGAGATTCCATCTCATCACCTCTCTCATAAGTTCTTATAGAAATACGTTCATTTACTTCTGCAAAATTTACATTTATGCCATAATCACCAAATTCTTTAGAAAACCTTAGTTTTTTTCCTTTATTAAGTACATTTATAGTTTTTACATTATCTACTAATTTCACTAAATGCGGAGAACCCGTATCTAACACAACGGAATCTTCTCGTACATCAACTTCTTTTACGTCCGCCATTTTTAAGGAAACCATATCTTTATCTATCGAACCTTCATGCATTCCATCATAAGCCATGAACTTACAATTTTTGTTAAAAATCCCTAACAAATGAGCAAATGAAATTATACATCTTCCTCCATTCCCACAGAATGTAGATTGCTCTCCAGTAGAATTAAAAAAAATCATCTCAAAATCAAATTCTTCATGATTCTGAAGTAAAATCAAACCATCAGAACCTATTCCAAATCTTCTTTCACAAAGTGATTTAATAAGCACAGAATCTTCCGTGTCAAAATCTTCTCCTCTATCATCAATCATGATAAAATCGTTTCCTGTCCCTTGGAATTTATAAAAATCTACTATCATTTAAGCAATTTATTTAAGTGTAAAAATACAGATTTAAATGGAATAAAAAATAGAGTTTAAAAGCTATTTATTATTTAATATATAATACTATTTTTGCCATCATATTAGAAAACTAAAACCACCATTAAAATGGATAACTCTTACGAAAATCAATTAAATAATTGGGTAAACAAGGAAAAATCAGGAGTAGATCTTTTAAATTCTGTTGGCACCTTAATGTATGACAAAGGCATAGAATTAGTGCTTTTTAGAAATAAACTATTGGAAATTGGGGTTTCTGAATTACTAAATTATATTTCATATGCTAAGAAAGTTGTAGGTAGAGAAAACAATGTTGAGACCGCTACCCTGCTTGCAAAAGAAATGATAAATATGAATTTAGCTCCAAGTAAAATAGATATTGGAATATTAACTGCTGAATATATTGAAAGTGAATCTACTGAAGTAAACACTTTTCTATCTGAAAAATTGATCCATATTGTTGGAGCGGATACAAGCTCAAAACAAGCAAAAGATGTGATTCTATATGGATTTGGAAGAATTGGAAGACTAGCAGCTAGAGAACTTATAAAACAAGCAGGAAAAGGAGAACAGTTAAGACTGAAAGCTATTGTTGTCAGAAAATTAACTAATGCTCAAATAATAAAAAGAGCTGATCTATTAAGAAATGACTCAGTTCATGGATCTTTTAAGGGTGTAGTTGATATTGATTTAAAGAATCAAGCAATTATTGTAAACGGACAAGTTATTAAGTTTATTGAAGGAAGTAATCCAGAAGATACTGACTATACCATTCATGGAATTAACAATGCATTACTAATAGATAATACCGGTGTTTTTACAGATAAAGAAACTTTATCTCGTCATTTACAAGCTAAAGGAGTTAATAAAGTTCTGCTTACAGCTCCAGGAAAAGGAATTCCAAATATTGTTTATGGAATTAACTCAAATGATTTAGATATTGATAATACAGATATTTTTTCAGCTGCATCTTGCACTACAAACTGCATCGCTCCTATTTTACATGTAGTAGAAGAAAAATACGGCATTGAGAAAGGACATCTGGAGACAGTACATTCGTATACCAACGACCAAAATTTATTAGATAATATGCACAAGAAGCCAAGAAGAGGTCGTTCAGCTGCAATTAATATGGTTATTACTTCAACTGGAGCTGGAAAAGCAGTAACAAAAGTAATTCCATCTTTAGAAGGAAAACTTTCTGCAAATGCGGTTCGTGTTCCTACTCCAAATGTTTCTTTAGCGATTTTAAAATTATCTCTGAATTCTGATACTTCAGTTGAAGACATGAATAATGTAATGAGAGATGCAGCCTTGAAAGGAAATTTGATAAATCAGATTAACTATCAGATTAATCCTGATTTAGTTTCTACTGATATTATTGGAAATACGTGTTGTTCTGTTTATGACAGTAATGCAACTATTGCTAGTGGAAAAGATGTCGTTCTTTATACTTGGTATGATAATGAATTCGGATACACAAAACAAGTTATCAGATTAGCAAAACTCATCGCTAAAGTTAGAAGACTTACATACTATTAATAGTATAACAGTAGTATGAATTTAATTATTCTCTTCTTAATATTACTCTTTTTTCTTTCTTTCTATATTGATTATGCTCATCTATTGAAGAAAAACACTTCTTCAGAAGATAATATAGCATCTAAAGATTCACGATACCTTATTAACACAAAAATATTTATTACATATAAGTTTATTAACACCATGTTTATGGGTATTGCGATTGGATCTTACGTAACTCAATATAAACCAATAAAGATTGATGATTATCCTATTATGGGTATTATATTCGCTATTCTTACAATAGGTATCGCTTCTCTTTATAAGAGAATAATGAAAATAGATTACTTCTTCAAGTTTTTATTGATAGTAGAGTCTATTATGTTAATATGGATAATATTTTTTCTTATATATCCTTATTCTTATCAGGTAGCACTACTTATTTATATTGCTAGAAGTATTACTTTCTTATTTGGAGATTTTTTAGGAAGAGCCGAAACTATATTCTTGAATAAAACGGAAATACTTTCTTCAATAGATATTTTCAAGCAACTTGGCAATATCTCTGGTATGATTTTTTCTGTTCTTTTTTATAAATGGATTGAGCAAATATATTTAATATCTGATAATGAAAGCAAGGTGTATTATATTCATTTTTTGTTAGTGATTCTACAAGTGATAATTATATTTCTTGTCTTTAAATCATTTCAGAGAAATAAATTATAAATTTTTACACTATTTTCTTGTTTGAATTATCTTATAAACAAAAACTGATAAGACAGCTCCTAAGATTGGAGATACAATATAAATCCATAAATACGAAAAATCATTGATCAATATCGCTGGAGATATGCTTCTTGCCGGATTCATTGACGCTCCTGAAACAGGACCAACAAATATAGCTGCAAATGCCACTACACCTCCAATAGCAATACCTGAGAATCTATCTAAATTTCTTGATTTATCTGAAACTTGAAGAATAACAAACATCAGTATAAATGTAATTATAAATTCTACAATAAAGACTAATTTCCAATCATCACATTTCACTAGAGTCTCGCCCATTGTTTTAGATTCTGGAAGAAGAAAGAACAATAACGTTGAAGCAAGAATCCCTCCAATTATTTGAAAAAATATATATGGAATCAAATCTTTTGTCATCAGCTTTTTATCTAACCAAAACGCGATACTTACCGCAGGATTTATATGAGCTCCAGAAACACTCCCAATAGCATAGACAACAGACATTACAGATAACCCAAAAGAAAGACCAATACCAATGTTTCCAATTTCATTGTGAATACTGTCTATCATAATTGATCCTGTTCCAATAAAAATCATTATAAAAGTACCTATTAGCTCAGCCAAGTATTTCTTCAAATCTCTTTTAATTTATTTATTAAAATCTCAGGACATTGACAAGGTTTTCCAGTTTTAGAATCTACAAAAACCAACGTAGTTTCAGCAGTATTCAATATCTCTCCTTTTTCGTTTAAAGTTCTGTAATTAAACGTAATCTTTATCGATGGAGTTTCTTTTATTGTAGTTTCAATAGTAAGTTCATCATCATAAAACGCTGGTTTTTTATAGTCTATATTGTAATTTACAACCGGAAGTACAAATCCAAGATTTTCTAATTCTTTATATGTAACACCTAAACTTCTTAATAACTCGACTCTACCAACTTCAAAATATTGAGCGTACACACCATAATAAGCGTATTTCATTTGATCTGTTTCTCCGTATCTAACTCTTAATTTTGTTTTGTGTGTATACATAAAAATAATTTCAACAAAAATAAATAAATATATTATCAGAAAGTAAAATTATTCTTAGAATTGTAAATCAAATGAAACTACGATTACACATTATATATATAGTTGCAATTTTATTGTCAGCTTGCAGTACGCAACTTGTTATTAAATCAAAACAAAACAGTATAGTTTCCGTTTCTGCAAGTCCAGACTCTCTTATAACTTCAATAATTGAACCTTATAAAATAGGAATAGATTCGGTAATGAATGAAGTGTTGTGTGTTTCTGAAATTGAAATGACAAAAGGAAGACCTGAAAGTTTACTTGGAAACTTTGTTACAGATTTATGTTTAGATCAGTATTCTGACTTAGCTGACATATGTATAATGAATAACGGAGGATTAAGATCCACTCTTCCACAAGGAGAAATTACTAGAGGGAAAATATATGAACTTATGCCTTTTGAGAACGAACTAGTAGTACTAGAGTTAAATACATTAGAACTTTTTGACTTAATAGAGTATATATTATTAAGAGGAGGAGAACCTTTCTCAGGACTTAGTGTATACTCAATAGATTCTTGCATGGTAAATTCTAGTAGAAACATTCTTTATCGACAGGGAGATAATATTTTAATGAGTGTCCCAGTAATTGCAAGTAGTTGTGGTGGTGAAGAAGAGGTATATATAGTTAGTAAAATTAAAGAAACTTATAAAATCAGAGTATTAACATCAGATTATTTAGCTAATGGAGGAGATAAAATGAGTTTCTTTAACAATAAAAACCAATTCAAAGTTGGACTTAAGATAAGAGATGCAATTATTAACTATTGTAAAACAGAACAAACTATCTCTTCTAAATTAGACGGAAGAATAACAAAATATCAGAATGAATAGTAGAAGAGACTTTATAAAAAGAGCTGCGTTAGGTACCGCTGCTATGAGTATTATACCATCAAAAGCCTTTTCTGATACTTCAGAATTAAAGCAACTTACTATTTTACATACAAACGACATGCATTCTCATATTCATCCTTTTGAAAACGGAAGAAATAAAGGGGTTGGTGGAATGGCTCAAAGAGCAACCATTATAAAAAAGATTCGTGATGAGGGAAATCAAGTGCTGCTGTTAGACGCAGGAGATATATTTCAAGGGACGCCATATTTTAATACTTATGGTGGTGAACTAGAGTTTAAATTGATGAGCGAAATGGGTTATGATGCATCAACTATCGGAAATCATGATTTTGACAATGGATTAGATGGTTTAGTTAATCAATTACCGCATGCAAAATTTCCATTTATAGTGTCTAATTACGACTTTTCTAATACTAATATGCACGATAAATATTTGAAATATAAAGTATTTAATAAAGGGGGGGTAAAAGTTGGGGTTTTTGGAATTGGAATTGAATTAGACGGACTTGTTCCTAAGAATTTGTATGGCAATACTTTATATCAAAACCCTATAGAAAAAGCTAATTATTACTCTAATTATTTAAAGGTTTCACTAGCTTGCGATCTGGTTATTTGTTTGTCTCATCTTGGTTTTAAATATAACACTAAAAAGATGTCTGACAAAGTACTTGCTTGTCAAACAAATAATATAGATTTAATTATTGGAGGACATACTCATACTTTTCTAAATGAGCCAGTAATTGTGAGAAATATGGATAAAAAAAATGTTCAAATTGCGCAAGTTGGATGGGCTGGAATTAACATTGGACGAATTGATTATTTTTTTAATCAAAAATCGTGTGTAAAAAAAGTAAGAGGAGGTTCAATATTTATAAAAAGCAAGTAATTTATAGTACATTTTTACTTCAAAATTTAAAACTATACTTTGGACTTTATCTAGCAGAATCTAACTGTAAAAAAAAGTTAAAAGTCAAGCGAAATTTTTTACTGTTTTTTAACTTCCGTTTGTTAACATTTTACTAATATTGTGATTCAATTGAATTGTTTATTATTTAATTGACATACAGAAAAAGTATACAAAACTACAAAACAAAGAGAAGTAAAGATGAATACACTAACATGTCAAGAAGTATGGGATAAATGTTTAAACGTTATTAAAGACAATGTTAGCCCACAAAATTTCAAGACTTGGTTTGAACCTATTAAACCAGTAGATATTAAAGAAAAAACTCTAACTATCCAAGTTCCTACAGCGTTCTTTTTTGAATATCTGGAAGAGCATTATATTACTCTTATTAGGAAAACCATAAAAAGATTTTTAGGAAAAGACGGTAAACTAGATTACAATATTGTAGTTGAAGGTGGAAATAACTCTAATCCGTACATTACAAACTTACCATCTAATCATCATGGTTCAGTTAAGAACAATCCTATCAGCATGCCTATCGGAGTAAGTAGTCCGTCTATCAGAAATCCTTTTATTATTCCTGGATTACAGAAGATAAATATTAATCCTCAATTAAATCCAGCTTATACATTTGATGCTTTTGTTGAGGGAGAATGTAATAGGTTAGCAAGATCTGCTGGATATGCTGTAGCTCAAAAACCAGGAGGAACTTCATTTAATCCTTTGTTAATTTATGGTTCTGGAGGTTTAGGGAAAACACATTTGGCAAATGCTATAGGGTTAGAAACTAAGCAACTATTCCCTGAAAATACTGTATTATATGTTTCAGCAGACAAGTTTCAAACTCAATTTGTCGACTCTATTATGGATGGAAAAATTAATGATTTCATGCATTTCTATCAATCAATTGATGTTTTAATTATTGATGATGTACAATTCTTATGTGGAAAGGAAAAAACTCAAGATGCATTCTTCCATATATTTAATCACTTACACCAAAATGGCAAGCAAATTATCTTAACTTCTGATAAGGCTCCTGTTGACATAGTAGGAATGGAACAAAGATTACTTTCTAGATTTAAGTGGGGATTAGCAGCTGATTTGCAATCTCCAGAATTAGAAACTAGACTTGCTATACTAAAAAAGAAGATAAAAAATGATGGAATTGATATTCCTTATGAAGTAATAGAATATATAGCCTATTCTATTACAACAAATATAAGAGAATTAGAAGGAAGTTTAATTTCTTTACTTGCGCAAGCCTCTTTAAACAGAAAAGAAATAACAATTGATTTAGCAAAGAACATGCTAGACAAATTTGTAAAAAATACTGCTAGAGAGGTTTCTATCGACTATATACAAAAAGTTGTTTGTGACTATTTTGATATTCCAGTAGATATAATGAAATC
>ERZ1048872.2869-NODE-2869-length-11768-cov-4.896525_pt1 | contig 11768 bp, 9 predicted proteins | sample MGYA00383100_ERZ1048872 | MGnify/ENA primary metagenome ERZ1048872 (study PRJEB29581, sample SAMEA5548370) | metagenome | biome: marine; feature: coastal; material: water | depth 50 m | study: Short-term variability in the microbial, nano- and picoplankton... | reverse complement strand
CAATCTGGACCGACTTGTAGAAATGAGCCTCGAAAAAGATGATTTCAAGAGGGTTGGAAATCATCCGTCATTGGGTCAGGTGACGTTATCACAACTCATCTCTACTTGGGTAGTGCATGATCTTTCCCACATCTCGCAAATTTCTAGAGCCATGGCTCATCAATTTAAAGATGAAGTAGGTCCATGGAAAGAGTACTTGAGAGTGCTCGAAGGCAAGTAGTATTTTTCGCATCCAAAACTGAAGTGAATGGAGAAGGCTAATTGGACGACCGTCAAAGAGTATCAAGACATCACCTACAAGAAGTCTGGAGGAACGGCTAGAATTGCCTTCAACCGACCAGATGTAAGAAATGCATTCCGCCCGCGAACCGTCTTCGAATTATACGAAGCCTTCCACAATGCGCGTGAGGATGACAACATAGGCGTTGTTCTCTTTTCTGCAGAAGGACCATCATCTAAAGATGGAATCTATTCATTCTGCAGTGGAGGAGATCAAAACGCCCGCGGACATCAAGGCTATGTAGATGACGATGGAGTTCCTCGTCTAAATATTCTTGAAGTTCAACGTCTGATACGATTCATGCCTAAAGTCGTGATCGCCGTCGTTCCTGGTTGGGCGGTTGGTGGAGGACACAGTCTGCACGTGGTATGTGACCTAACGTTGGCGAGTAAAGAGCACGGCATCTTCAAGCAAACGGATGCTGATGTTACCAGCTTTGATGGTGGATATGGCTCAGCGTATCTCGCCAAAATGATCGGTCAAAAACGCGCCCGAGAGATCTTCTTCCTAGGTCGAAGTTATTCGGCTCAAGAGGCATTTGACATGGGTATGGTCAACGCCGCGATTCCTCATGCGGAATTAGAGGACGAAGCTTACCAATGGGCTCAGGAAATCTTAGCCAAGTCACCTACCTCAATCAAGATGTTGAAGTTCGCCTTTAACCTCACGGATGACGGAATGGTCGGACAACAAGTCTTTGCTGGTGAAGCGACACGGCTTGCTTACATGACGGAAGAAGCCAAAGAAGGAAGAGACGCCTTTTTGGAAAAACGCAAACCAGACTTCAAGGACATTAAGTGGATTTCCTAAACGCTGGCGAAATAATTTTCTAGCTCCTCCAATGTTCCGTCCGACGTTCGGATGTCATTGATGATCTTTCCTTTTTCAAGCAACACCACTCTTTCACAAACTTCAGTTACATGACTTAAGTCGTGGCTTGAGATCAACATTGTGACTCCGTGATCATCCTTCAAATTTCTGAGAAGCTCTTTTAATCGAATCTGTGTGGATGGATCGAGGTTGGCAAAGGGTTCGTCCAAAACCAAAACTTTAGGGTCAAACACAAGCGAGGCTGCTATTCCCACCTTTTTCTGGTTTCCTTTACTGAGGTCTCGGATCAACTTCTTTCCTCCAAGAATCTCTCCGTTGAACAAGTGCTCAAACTCATCGAGTTTAGCCTGTAGATCTGTTTTAGTGATGCCGTGGATTGAGGCAATGAAATTGAAATACTCTTCAGGGAGCAGGTGTCCAATTAAGAAACCTTCGTCAAGAAAACTTCCTGTAAAATGTTTCCATGAATCATTTCCAGATGTTGACGTGTCTCCTATTGTGACTAGTCCTTCATCTGGTTCAATTAAGTCCAACACACATCTAAATAAGGTTGTCTTTCCTGCTCCGTTATTTCCGACCAGCCCAAAGCTTTCCCCCGAAGGAATTGTTAGAAGCGCTAAGTCCGCAGCGGCATAGTCGCCGTAAATTTTCTTGAGGTTGCTAATGCTTATTTCCATGTCATCCTTTTCTAAAATCCTCAGCAATTTCATATCGCTGATTGTGTAGCCATTTAGCTAAAAGTGAAATCCAAAATCGCGTTCCAGCCAATCCGAGAACTCCAATTGCCCCAACCAACAAGATTCCAACTTGATCTCCCCACAGGAATGATCCGAGCATGTAGAAGAGAACTGGAAGCCCCATGACTGGAATGACCAGAATGAATTGAGCAGCTCCCACGCCTTGCATATTCATTACCGTCCCTTTGGTCAGGTCAATTTTCTTGGGGTTGAAGGATCCGAAAAACATGACCACAAACGTGTTAATCCCAATATTGAAAAGGAAAACACAAAAAATGGTCAATAAAACTTCATATCCGAAGTAGACATAGGGAATCGAACAAATCATTGCTGCCAGGCTCACGAGGGTGAACAAAGTGAACTTACTCATGTAGTACTCCTCAAAACTCACATTCCGAGTTAGAACATGGTCAAAATGGCTTCCCTCCCATCCCAGTAAGTACTGTCCATAATTCATGATGAACATTCCAGTGATGATCAATGAGAATAGAAGATAAATCCACTTCATATCAACAAAGTCATTTGTTGTAAATGCCAAAAGCCCGTAGCCAAGAAACAGGATTGTAATGAGCAGAACAGACTTCGGCCGTTTGTTTCTCCAAATGAGTTTGAATTCAAGTTCCGTTAGTTTTCCAACCATTCCAAATCGGCTTAATATTCCGTTGCCCACATAGGTCACTTTGCTTTCTCTAAATTTTGAAAGGCGCTGCAGGTACATGTTCGCTCTCAGAAATCGGAAATTGGAATAGTATGTAATTGAAATGAAGATCAATGGGATTGCCGCTGTCCATGGATGCTGAAAGAGGATGTCAAATAAACGTCCTGATAATGCCATAAAGTCAACGATGTCGAACCATCCTAGAATGAATATTGCGAACACCACAACAAGCAATCCGATATAGATTCCTGAATTGATTTCTGAGGTCCGTTTTACAAGGAGTAGGAGGAAATTATTGGTGTAGATCAAGAGAAAAAAACTGGCAGACCAACCCAATGCAGAAGCAAACGGCAAGTTTGAAAATACTTCGATTGTGAAGGGAATGAAAAGCAGAAAGTGAAATAGATTGAACGGATTCCAGATCGATTTAACTAGCATGAAATTGGCTAACTGCGATCGTTTAATGGGTAAGTGAAGTAAAGGCCGAATCGAAAGGGCCGGGAGTTTTTGCATAAAATACCTCACTGTGAAGTCGAGCATTATATAGTAAAGCAGAAGTCGATTTAAACGTTGCAATACCCAAGATATGCCATGTGACTTATAAGTTACCTCGTCCATAGGTATGGCCATGAGGATATTATCCATCACCATTCCGAGTGCCAGAAAATTAGCTGCGAGATACACAAACATGAGTACCATCAGGGCATTGATCACCGCTCGGCGATGCCAAATCGGTGATCGAACAGACTCACGCCAATCATTGCGTATTATAAGCCATAATGAATTCATGGCAGCGAAGTAAATCCATTAGTCGAGGCCTCTAAGTCACAAGAGGATCATCGGTAATTTAGCTACATGAACGAAGATTGAACTCACTGTCTATTGAGAATTTTCCATGCCCAAATTGGGCGCTCGCGGTTATTAACAATCAGTGGGATTAGATGTCGAGAACTATTGGCTTTCAAAAGATTTGCGTGCAATATCTTCGCCTACAATTTGAGCAATTGTAACTTCTCCCAGATTTATGCCGAAAGACAATAGCATTAAGTCCGTCCTGATCATAGGAAGCGGACCAATCATTATTGGACAAGCATGTGAATTTGATTATTCCGGATCCCAAGCAGCCCGTTCTCTCAAGGAAGAGGGAATCGAGGTTGTCCTGATAAATTCAAATCCGGCTACGATCATGACGGATCCGGTTACTGCGGATCACATTTACTTGAGACCACTTGAGCCGAAGTATATCCGTCAAATTTTGGAAGAACATCCAGAAATTGACGCCGTCCTATCTACGATGGGAGGTCAGACTGCCTTGAACTTGGCGATCGAATGCGACAAGCAAGGCATCTTCAAGGACCACAATGTCCAAATGATAGGCGTGGATATTAAGGCGATAGATGTCACAGAAAACAGAGAGGAGTTTAGAAAACTACTTGACACAATCGATATTCCTTATGCTCCATCAGCGATCGCTCGCTCATTCTTAGAAGGAAAAGAAATTGCTCAAAAATTTGGATTTCCTCTCGTGATCCGACCTTCTTATACCCTGGGAGGAACAGGGGCTTCATTTGTCCATCATCAAGAAGATTTCGATAAGCTACTCGAAAGAGGGTTACATGCCTCTCCGATCCATGAAGTCTTGATTGATAAAGCCTTGATTGGCTGGAAGGAATTTGAGCTCGAGTTGCTCAGAGACAACAACAATAATGTTGTCATAATATGTTCGGTCGAGAATATGGATCCAATGGGGATTCACACAGGAGACTCGATCACTGTTGCTCCAGCCATGACGCTGTCTGATAAGACATATCAACGCATGCGAGACCTGGCCATCAAGATGATGCGATCCATTGGAGACTTTGCCGGAGGATGTAATGTTCAATTTGCTGTCAGTCCCGATGACAAGGAAGAAATTATCGCGATTGAGATCAACCCAAGGGTGAGTCGATCGTCAGCACTGTCATCTAAGGCCACGGGATATCCAATCGCAAAAGTGGCGGCCAAGCTCGCCATCGGATACAACCTGGACGAATTGAAAAACCAGATTACGGGAAATACTTCTGCGTTTTTCGAACCAACTCTCGACTATGTAATCGTCAAAATTCCAAGGTGGAACTTTGACAAATTCAAGGGGTCAGAGCGAGAGCTTGGCCTACAGATGAAATCTGTTGGTGAGGTAATGGGAATTGGAAGATCCTTTCAAGAGGCGCTTCAAAAGGCGTGTCAATCATTAGAAATTCGCAGAAATGGTCTCGGTGCAGATGGTAAGGAATTAAAGGATCAAGGAGCAATTCTGCAGAGCCTTGAACACCCGAGTTGGAACCGTCTTTTTCATATTTACGATGCTGTGAAGCTGGGTATTCCTTTCAAGACGATTTATGATACGACCAAAATTGATCCTTGGTTCTTGCACCAAATCGAAGAGCTTATTAGCATCGAACGGGTAATGGAAAAGGAGACCGTCGATTCAATTTCTTATGACTTAATGTGGGATGCGAAACAGCGCGGTTATGCTGATCGCCAGATTGCACATTTACTTGGGTGCTTGGAAAGTCAAGTTCACTCCAAGAGGAAGGAACTTGGAGTCAATCGAGTTTACAAGCTTGTCGATACGTGCTCTGCTGAATTTGAGGCAAAAACACCGTATTACTATTCGAGCTTCGAAGGCGAGAATGAGAGCGTTCGATCTGATAAGAAAAAAGTTGTAGTGCTAGGTTCCGGACCAAATAGAATCGGTCAGGGAATTGAGTTTGACTACTGCTGTGTGCATGGAGTATTGGCAGCCAAGGAATGTGGCTACGAAACCATCATGATCAATTGCAACCCAGAAACTGTATCGACCGATTTTGACACGGCGGATAAGCTCTATTTCGAGCCTGTCTTCTGGGAACACATTTATGACATCATTGAGCACGAGCAGCCAGATGGCGTCATCGTGCAGCTCGGTGGTCAAACAGCCCTTAAACTTGCGGAAAAGCTTGAGCGATATGGCATCAAAATTTTCGGAACAAGCTATCAAGCCTTAGATCTTGCCGAAGACCGAGGAAGGTTTTCAGACAGACTGAAGGAGCTTAATATCCCCTATCCTAAATACGGGGCCGTAGAAACGGCAGACGAAGCCATTGAACTTTCCCGAGATTTAGGATACCCGCTCTTAGTTCGTCCGAGTTATGTCCTTGGAGGACAAGGGATGAAGATCGTCATCAATGAGAAAGAATTAGAGCAACACGTCGTGAATATATTTCGTGATATGCCGGATAATCGAGTTCTTCTGGATCACTTCCTTGAAGGAGCGATTGAGGCAGAGGCCGACGCCCTTTGCGATGGGGAAGATGTGTACATCATTGGCATCATGGAACACATTGAACCAGCAGGTATTCATTCTGGTGATTCGTCCGCAGTCCTCCCTGCGTTTGACTTGAGCGACAACGTTATGAATCAAATCACAGAGCACACCAAGAAAATTGCCGTTGAGCTTGAAACGGTTGGATTAATCAACATCCAATTTGCAGTAAAAGATGAAACTGTATTCGTTATTGAAGCAAATCCTCGAGCATCTCGAACAGTGCCCTTCATCGCCAAGGCGTACAGAGAACCGTATGTGAATTACGCTACGAAACTTATGCTTGGCGAAGCCAAAATCAAGGATTTCAACTTCAATCCGCATAAGGAAGGATATGCAATCAAGCTTCCAGTCTTTTCATTCGACAAGTTTCCCAATGTGTCGAAAGAACTGGGTCCAGAGATGAAGTCAACGGGAGAGGCAATCTATTTCATCGACGATTTGAAAGACGAGTACTTTCAAAAAATCTATTCTGAAAGAAATCTTTATCTATCTCGATAGTGGGACTCATCCGACTTCTCGCAATAATTTTTCTTGTCTACTTAGTTTTTAGACTAGCGGCTCGATTTCTCTTCCCATTAGTCGCACGGTACTTCATGAAAAAAGCGGCGAGTACCATGGAGGAGCACATGAAGTCACAGAAATCTGGAGAAAAGGTGTTTCAGGAGGGTGATGTTGAAATTCGCAAAATGGACAATCCCAATAGTCAAGCTGCTTCGGATCGCCAGGATGACTACATAGATTTTGAGGAGATTGATGATTAATCAAGTCAGTTAGATATTTTCACGAGTTCATACTAAGAAGCCGATTTATGGCATTCGAATTTCACAAAGACAAAGAGCGATACTTCAGGATGCAGCACGAGACTACTCGCGACTACATCATTCCTTTTCTGGAAACTAAAATCAAGGTGTCGGCGGGACTTAGAATCCTCGAGATTGGGTGTGCAGAAGCGGGAGTTTTAAAAGCCTTCACTGATAAAGGGTGTACTTGCCTTGGAATTGAACTTGCGTCGAACAGACTAGAGACAGCCAGATATTTCATGAAAGATGAAATGGAGAAAGGTCTCATCACGTTTATGGATAAGGACATTCATGACGTGGACGTTGAGAATGAGCTCGATGAAAAATTTGACCTCGTGATTCTGAAAGATGTGATAGAGCACATCCATGACCAACGCAGTTTCGTTATGAGGCTTCGTGATTTCTTGAAGGATGGCGGAATGATCTTCTATGCTTTCCCACCTTGGTATATGCCTTTTGGAGGGCATCAACAGGTCGCTAAAAACAAATTTTTATCTAAGCTCCCTTACTATCACTTACTGCCGCTGCCTTTATACAAGGCATTTCTACGATCGTTTGGAGAAACCAAAGAGAAGATAGCCAACCTTGTAGAAATTAAGGAAACAGGAATATCAATTGAACGATTCGAACGCGTGGTCAGAGACGCCAATTTTGAGATTGCCGGAAAGCAACACTATTTATTCAATCCAATCTACAAGTTCAAATTTGGGTTGCAGCCTAAGAAGCAATATGGATTCATATCATCCATTCCTTTTATTCGAAATTTTTTCACGACCGGCGTCTATTACCTAACCATGCTGAAAAGGTAGACCCAAGCTAGTTTAATCTCACCAATTCTTCAGCGAGGAGTGCGGTATATTCTCTAGCCCCTTTTTCATTCAAATGAAATAGGTCAAATGAGTTTTGTTTGGTATAGAGTTGGGGATATTCTTGCGGATTCGAGTAATCTAATACGACATATCCTTTTGAGCTCAGAAAATCGGCTTGGGCGCTTACTGCGATGGCAGCATTCGGGCCTTGCCTTGGAGGGATTAAACAAATTAATTGGGTTCAATAGTCCGGATCGACTTTCAATTCGTGATAATAAATTACACATTTGAAGACGCCTGAATTAGGCGATCATTGTACGTCCTTCAGTCACCTCTAACTTTTTCACTTTGAGTTCTACGATTCTACCATTTTCGAGAAAAGCCATCCTGACTCATTCGAGCAGCATTGCCATTTTCATTGTCACAGCTATGTTGTACTGCTCACCCGTTCTTGAGGGCAAGAGAATAGTGCAAGATGATATTGTGAAGAACACTGCACAAAGCAAAGAGAGGTTAGATTTTTTCGAAGAAACAGGGGAAGAACCGTTGTGGACCAGTCGGGTGTTCAGCGGAATGACCATGTTCAACATCGGGACTCGTTTTTCAGGGAATGGATTGATCTATCTCGATTCCTTAGTCCGAAAATGGCTTCCTGTGACTGTCAACATCATGTTTGTCACGATGCTCGGATTCTATTTGCTCATGATGGCACTTGGAATAAATCCATGGCTTTCAGTCGGCGGGGCTGTTGGCTATGCTCTGTCCTCAAACCTCTTGGTATCGCTGATGGCAGGACATAACACCAAGATTTTAACCATAGGCTATATGGGAATGGCGCTTGCTGGTCTATACATGGTCTTGAATTCGAAAAAATATCTCGGAGCTACCCTCCTATCAATTGGCATGGGATTAATGGTACGCGCGAATCACCTCCAAATTCTGTACTATTTCATACTGCTTGGGCTGATTATCAGCATTGTTGAGTTGGTGAGAGCCTATCAAGAAAAGCGTCTTCCAGACTTTGCCAAAACAATCGGCCTCATTGCAATAGCAGGAATTATTGGAGCCCTTCCTGCTGCGGGAAAGGCGTATAACATTTATGCACACTCAGGCCCGACTATTCGAGGCGGTAATTCGGAGCTCTCGACGAAGAAAGAAGAGGACAAAGGTGGCCTCGACAGAGATTATGCCTGGCGTTGGTCCAATGGGCCTATCGAATCATTCACAATGGTCATTCCCAGCTTCATGGGAGGTTCCACTGGAGAAGCTCTTCCAAAAGACGGTAATGTTCAAAAAGAACTCCAGAAATTTCAGCTGAATAAACAGCAGAAAGAACAAATTCTTGGGAGAGCACCAATGTATGTTGGAAAGCAGCCCTTCTTGCTCGGAACAGTTTATGTCGGTTCAGCATTTATCCTCCTCTTCATATTTTCAATGTTCGTTGTAAAAGGGCCAATCAGACTCTGGGTAGGTATTGCGACCGTGTTTTTCTTAATACTGAGTTTCGGAAGGCATTTTGAATTGATCAATGGCTTGCTCTTCGACTATCTACCAATGTTCAATAAATTCAGAACTCCATCAATGGCATTGGCCATTCCGGGATTACTGATTCCATTTTTCGGACTGATAGGCCTAAATCTCGCGCTCAAAGGAGAACTTGAAGAAGCTGAATTCAAAAAAGCGCTGAAAATGACGCTGTATGTTGCAGGAGGAATTATGGCGTTGCTGTTGGTTTATGGTCTCACCAATGATTGGATTGGACCAAAAGACAGTCAATATCAGGGTGAGAATTCTCCTTGGGGTATTGACGGGGTGTATGAGGCACTCCTTGCAGATCGCAAAAGTCGATACATGACCGATTGGTTTCTCAGTCTAGTCATGATGGTTGGAGGTCTCGGTGTAATATGGGCTGGATACAAAAAGAAGATTTCGAATGTCCTAGTCTACGTTATCATTTTCCTCATTCTCGGAGGAGATAACTGGCGCGTCAGCAAACGATATCTGAACAATGACAAGTTTGAGAATCCACGCGATTATGAAAAGAACTTTGTTTCGAGTGCCGCAGATAAGTCAATCCTTAAAGATGCAGACCCAAACTATCGCGTAATAAACATTACCCGTAACCCGTGGACAGATGGAATGACATGCTACCATCACAAAAACATTGGCGGCCATCACGCGGCAAAATTGCAGCGATATCAAGAGTTGATAGAATACCAACTATCACCGCAACTACAAAAGCTTCAGGGTGGCTTGAGACAGGCAGGGGAGCGTGTGTTACTTGATCCCCAAGTAAGTGCTCAAATGCCAGTATACAATATGTTGAATACGAAGTACTTCATCCTTCGCCCCAATAACCCAATGGGTTTTGCTACCAATCCTAGCGCTTGCGGAAATGCATGGTTTGTTAGTGAAATAGAGCAAGTTGGAAGTGCTCAAGATGAAATTCAAGCACTCGCAAACTTTAATCCGAATGAAACGGCAATCGTTGAATCGGAATACAGTGAACAGCTTTATGGGTATTCATTCGGGAAATCAGATGATGCCAAAATTGAGTTGAACGAATTTCGCCCAAACCGAATCACTTACAGTTCGAATAATACAGAGGACGGACTTGCAGTGTTCTCTGAAATCTACTATCCTCTCGGATGGGAGGCATATGTTGATGACGCTCCAGCAGAAATTTATCGTGTTAACTATCTGCTCCGGGCCATCAAAATACCAGCAGGTAAGCACGAAGTGTTCATGATCTTTAAACCAGCGAGCTACTCTATTGGGCAAGGTATTTCATTGGCTGGAACCATTTTGTTGGCCCTCTTCGCTGGTAGCATGATATATTTCTATCGAAAGCAAAGCCAAACGGAAGAGTCTGAAGCTTGAAAAAGGCCCTCATACTCACGTACTACTGGCCGCCAGGATCCGGCCCCGGAGTTCAACGATGGTTGAAATTTTGTAAGTACTTACCAGAATTTGGTTGGGACACGAAGGTGATCACTGTGAACAATGGAAGCTATCCAAGTGTCGATTCAAGCTTAGAAAATGATATTCCTGAGGGACTAGAAATCCACAAAACCAAAACCATTGAACCTTTCGCCATTTACAATGCGCTGCGCGGTAAAAAAGGCAAATCAGTTGAAGTTGCACTAGCTAGTGTAAAGGGTAAACAAAGTCCTTTTTCCAAGTTTGCTAACTACGTTCGTTCCAACTATTTCATCCCGGATGCTCGGGTTGGTTGGAATACATATTCCTTTCCTAAGGCCATAGAATTAATAAAGAAGGATAGACCCGATGTCATTATTACGACAGGTCCGCCACACAGCACACACTTGGTTGGGCAACGACTTCATAAAATGTTTGATATTCCTTGGGTAGCTGATTTTCGTGATCCTTGGACTACGATTTATTACAATCAATTTCTTCTTCGAACGGACTCATCAATAAGAAAGGATAAAGCTTTAGAAGATCTGGTCCTATCAGAGGCGAGTGCCCTGGTCACGGCGACTCCAGGAATGAAAGCAGAATATGAGGAAAGGGCGAATTCTGTTCAATTCCTAACCAATGGTTTTGACCAATCGGATTTCCCCGAAGATATTTTACCACGCGAAGAAACATTTACCATCTCGTATGTCGGAAACTTCAAACCGATTCAAAACATTGAGATATTGTGGCAAGCACTGAAGGACTTGAGCACTGAAGGCGCAAGTCTAAAACTTCAAATTACTGGCAATGTGGCTGAAGAAGTATCGAAGTCAATTCTAACCCATGGATTGGACCACATGTTGGAGGTATTACCCTTCGTTCCTCATCATGAATCAATCAAACGAATGATGAGTGCACACATGTTGCTTCTCCCAATTCCGCAAGATGCAAGTAGTAAACTCATTCTCACTGGTAAGATATTTGAGTATTTGGCCACGCGCCGTCCAATTCTATCCATTGGTCCACCACACGGAAATGCATCAAGCATTCTCGATGATTGTGAAAAAGAGTCCATGATTGACTACAAAGATCTTGAAGGTCTGAAGATGCAGATCAAGACTCAGTTAGACTTATGGAGTTCCGGTCAATATGAGCCTATATCTGGAAATGATAATTATACGAAGTACAGCCGAAAAGGCGTTACTGAGTCGCTTGCTCAATTATTGAATACGCTGGTAGAATGAGATGCGTTGTTATCGGTAGCAAAGAACTCGGATGTGTCATTGTCGATGAATTAGTTCGACAAAAACACAGCACTCCTCACGTGATTCCTCGCCACGAGTCGCCAGGGATGGCATTGTGGCATAAAATGGGGCGCCGATCGCTGA
>ERZ1048872.2865-NODE-2865-length-11785-cov-6.255328_pt1 | contig 11785 bp, 13 predicted proteins | sample MGYA00383100_ERZ1048872 | MGnify/ENA primary metagenome ERZ1048872 (study PRJEB29581, sample SAMEA5548370) | metagenome | biome: marine; feature: coastal; material: water | depth 50 m | study: Short-term variability in the microbial, nano- and picoplankton... | reverse complement strand
AATACAAATGTCGAAAGACAAGAAAATAACCTTAGCAGGCAAAAACATCAACATTTTGGGACTGGAGCAAGCCCTGAAAAAATTGGATGTGGAAAGCAAAAAACAAACAGCCATTATTCGTGCTGATAAAGTTCTACCTTATGGTGAGGTTATCGAGGTAATGGGCATTTTGCAGAAAGCCGGTGTTCTTGATATCAGTGTGGCAGTGAAATAAGGTATAATCGTTCTATTGATGTAACATTTTTCTATAATTAAAAAGCCTGCCGAAATTTTGGGCAGGCTCTTATTGTTTTAAGGAGATTTTAGATGGCAACCTATACCAAAGATAAAGATGTAGAAACCGTTCTTGAAGATGATACCGAAGCTCGCAAGGCAATGCAGGAAGTTTTTAACAATACGTCTCGCTGGCCGGCTAATTTTGGTGGGTTCACTGCAGATGTAGTCGCCAATATAAACGGTGAAGAACAAAAAGGCACCGTGACGGTCAAAGGACCAAAGGATATTAAAATCAGCATTGAAGAAGAAAATGCGAAAGGTTTTCTTAACGAAAACCTGTCATCCATTGCTATGCACCGCGGACCTCGTTCTTTTGAAGAGTCAGATGGAAAATATAAACTGGTTTTCGGCGATGACGGTACGCATCCTTTAGGACGCAAGCTTGTTATGGGTGGCGATGGCATGAGCTCCTTCTATCGCATCAAGGACGGACGTATTCAACAGATCAACCGGCAGACACCTCGTTTTTCTTTCTCGATCAATATTGAGGAAAGCAAAAAGACTCAGGACGATAAGTTTTTGACAAGAAAATACTCCGTGTTCTATTTCAATCCAGAAACAAAAGGATTGAAGGATGTGGAAAGCTATACCGATGAATACACGCGAGTGGGTGAAGCCGATCTTCCTGAATCTCGCCGCATCATCAATTGCGAAGAGGGTGCGATCTCTGTTTCTACGATGACGCTGAGTAATCACAAACTGTTGTAATACGGCACAATTAAAACTCTCCTCCTTTTTTAAGGGAGGGGAGTTTTTTCGTTGGATGACATCGAACGGTCTTTCACATTAATTCCAGAATCAATAGCTACTCCTTCACCGATGATGCTGTTTTGCACAGAGGAATTGTTTCCTACGGTGGCTCCCGGCCAGAGTATGGAATTTTCCACCACCGAGCCTGATCGTACCCGGCAACCATCACCCAATACTGCATACGGCCCTAACTGTGCGTCTTGTGATATTTCGCAGTTTTTCCCGATATGAACCGGAGGTACCACAAGTGGGCCTTCGGGATTCCTTGAGGAAGAAGTTTTTAAGGATAATTTGCCATCAAGAGCGTCGGTTTGCGCTTGGATATAGGTTTCGCGTGTTCCCATATCTATCCAGTATCCATCGTGTAGAAAACCATAAACGGGCAGTTCATCCTGAATCATTCCGGGAAAAACATCTTCAGAGGTGCCACAGAATTTGTCTTCTGGAATGCGGGAGAAAATATCCGGTTCCATTATTTGTATGCCGGTGAACATAACCTGAGTGACAGGCTCTGAATTTTTTATGCCCTTCCCAAGGAAATGAACGATGCGTCCTTCTTCCACTCGTTGAATAGATCTATACTTTTCTATATTGGCATCTTGCCGAACCACGAGGGTCAGTTTTGATTTTTTTTCTTTGTGAAACTTAAGAACATCATTCAAGTTGATATCAGCAAATACATCGCTGTTGATGACCAGAAACGTTTCATCCTGTAAAAAAGATTGTAGTTTTTTTATCCCTCCCGCCGTACCCAGAATCTTTTCTTCTTTTGAGTAATGCAGGTTCACTCCAAAATCTTTTCCATCACCAAAATAGTCGATGATTTTTTTCGGCCTATGATGGAGATTGATAGCGATTTCTTTGATGCCTTGCGAACTGAGAAAATGCAGGGTGTGTTCTAGGATGGGACGATTGAGAACCGGGAACAAAGGTTTAGGGAGTTCGTTTGTTAGGGGTTTAAGGCGGGTGCCAAACCCTGCCGCGAGAATCAACGCTTTCATTTTTGGTTGGCGAGAGTTTTCAGCGATTCCGTGAAGGGAGCACGTGCAATTCCGTTTTCTGTGATGATGGCTGTGACTAAATGATTAGGCGTGATGTCGAATGCCGGATGCGCAGCTTCCACTCCTTCAGGCGCGATGCGCTTTTTATTAATGGTCATCACTTCTTCAGAAGAACGTTCTTCAATAGGAATCTCTTTGCCTGATGCAAGCGAAAGGTCGAGTGTAGAAACAGGAGCAGCGACATAGAACGGAATATTGTTTTCTTTGGCGAGTACCGCGACCATATAAGTTCCAATTTTATTAGCAACGTCTCCGTTTGCTGCAATACGGTCTGCACCAACAACGACCAGATCGATCTCTTGTTTGTTCATAAAAAAGCCGCACATATTGTCGGTGATCAGTTTTACCGGAATGCCGTCTTCTTTTAATTCCCATGTGGTCAAACGAGCACCTTGTAAAAAAGGTCGTGTTTCATTTGCCAGTACGCGAATATTTTTCCCGGCATTCACTGATGCGCGAACAACGCCTAATGCCGTGCCAAACCCTGCTGTTGCAAGGGCGCCTGCATTGCAATGGGTCAAGATCACGTTGCCATCTTTAACAAGGGTTTGACCGTGTTGTCCCATCGCTTCGTTGGTGGCTATGTCTTCGGTTAAAATTGTGAGTGCCTCTTCTTTTAATCGGGACTTTAATTTGGCTACGGAAAGAGACTTGTTGCTCTGCGCGACATCTTTCATGCGCTTGATGGCCCAGGCAAGGTTCACTGCTGTGGGCCGTGACTGCCCAAGTCGATCACATTTTTCTTCTAGCGCTTGATAAAAGCTTTCAAAGGTAGAGGCTTCTATTGAGTCTGCTCCTAAACTGACTCCCATAGCGGCGGCAACACCAATCGCAGGTGCTCCGCGGATGACCATGGTTTTTATGGCATGACCTACTTCTTCGATGGTGCGACAGTCGACGAATTCTTTTTCTGCAGGCAGTCGTGTTTGGTCGATCATGCGTACGACTCCGTCTATATACTCAATGGTTTTGATCATAAGGGTGGTTTATTGTAAAAGGTTTTTGGTTTTTAATATTTCGTGGAACTGTTTTTCCGTGAGGTCTTCCACTTCAATGGTTTTGTTTTTACTGCTGAGCCCCTGAACAATGCTGATTTTCGAAGGGCTGATGCCTAGCCACTTAGCAAAAAAACTCATGCAGGCCTTGTTGGCTTCACCATCGACGGGGGGTGAGGTTAAACGTATTTTTAAAGCATCGTTATATACCCCTGTTACTTCGTTTTTCGATGACCGGGGTTGTATTATTGCAGAGAAACGGATTCCATTATCGCAGGGCTTAATCGGCATTTCCAGAGCCGCCGTTCGGTGCCCCGGCTTTAAATTTATTAAGATGCTCGATGGCGGTTGACTTGATATTGGCCATCAAGGTTTTTTTTTGGTCTTTTAATTTTTCTACATCCTTCATCAATAATTCCATTTCTTGCGTTGCATCCTGTCTATGTTGCTCAGCTTGGTCTTTCGCGGCGTTGATTATCTTTTTCGCTTTTTGCTTGAGCATCTCAGGTGTGAGTTGAGAGAAAGGGTTGTCTCCATTTTCAGGAGGAGATTGGGCATCCTGCATTTCTTTTATTAATAGATCTTTTTCTTCGACTTGCTTTCTTAAATCGGCAAGTTCTTCTTCTGTCTCCGGAGGGAGGGTGGAGTCATTCTCCAAAGGTCGGGACTCCAGATCGGCCTGCAATTCTTTTATTGCATCGTCTTTTTCTACAATTAGCTTTTCTTTATCTTTGATTTCTGCGGTCATGGATTTGAAATCATCAGCGACAAGATGGAGGAAGGTGTCCACCTCTTGTTTGTTATAACCGCGGAACTTATCGTGAAAACATTGTTCCAGTATGTCGAGATAACTCAAACGCATGGCTGATTAATTTAGTCTTGCCCCAAGTGTGGCGAGGGATTCCACAAGAAACCCTTGCAAAAACATGATGGCTAACAGGACAATGATGGGTGAAAAATCTATTCCAATTCCCGACATGGGTACGAGTTGTCGGATTCGATGTAGAACAGGTTCTGTTATACTGTAAAGGAATTGCACGATAGGATTATAAGGATCTGGGTTGACCCAGGATAATAAAGCACGAATGATGATGACCCACATATACAACTGTAGGATGACATTCAAAATAGTCGCTGTTGCTTGTAACAAGTTTCCTAGAATAAACACGGAATAATAGTTTGGAGTGTATATTCTCCCATTTCGGGAGAAAGAATATCTGCCTTCAGGAGGCATTGTTATAAACTAAAATATCTGAAAACCCCTTTATTGTCAATGCGAAGTGGGTTTGTTTTTGAGCGATGCATTCAAAGAAAGAGATCAATGAAACGAACAAAAATTAAAGAACTGCTTAATTGCAAAGAAGAACAGGAAAGCGTTTTGGTGAAAGGTTGGGTGCGCACCCGTCGCGATTCTAAAGGAGGCTTCTCTTTTCTTGAAATCAATGACGGTTCTTGTCTGGGAAATATTCAAGCCATTGTTGACCATTCCCTGAATGAATTCCAGGAATTGGATAAACAGATCACAACAGGAAGTTGTGTGGCTATTACTGGCAAGCTCGTGGCCTCGGAAGGCAAGGGGCAAAAGATGGAGGTCCAGGCAACGGCTGTAGAGGTCTATGGTACGGCGGATGCGGAGACCTATCCTTTACAGAAAAAACGCCATTCGTTCGAATATTTACGCGAAATCGCGCACCTTCGTCCACGCACGAATACGTTTGGTGCTGTTATGCGAGTTAGAAGCCGACTGGCCTATGCCATTCATCAGTTTTTCAATGACCGTGGGTTTGTCTATCTGAATACGCCGATTGTCACTACCAGTGATTGTGAAGGTGCCGGGGAGATGTTTCAGGTCACTACCCTTGATCTTAATAATCCCCCAAAAGTGGAAGGAAAAATTGATTACGCGCAGGATTTCTTCGGCGAAAAAACTTCTCTCACAGTGAGTGGACAACTGGAAGGGGAAATTTATGCCCAGGCTCTTTCAGATATTTATACTTTTGGTCCGACCTTTCGGGCAGAGAATTCCAACACCAGCCGCCACCTTTCCGAATTTTGGATGGTGGAGCCGGAAATGGCATTCTATGACTTGGATGACGATATGGATCTTGCCGAAGAGTTTATCAAATACCTTTTTGCGGACGTTCTTGAAAATTGTACAGAGGATATGGAGTTTTTTAATCAGCGCATTGATAAAACCACTCTCGAAACTCTACAGCATATTGTAGATAACCAGTTTGAGAGATTGACTTACGCCGATGCAATCCACCGCCTGGAAAAATCGACGGAGACATTCACCTACTCCGTTGAATGGGGGTGCGCTTTACAGGCAGAGCACGAGCGTTATCTTAGCGAAAAGGTGTTCAAGAAACCGATCATTGTTTACAATTATCCAGAAAAGATTAAATCATTTTATATGAAACTGAACGAAGATGGCGAAACAGTTCGGGCGATGGATGTCCTGATTCCCAAACTCGGTGAGATCATTGGCGGTAGTCAGCGTGAAGAGAACTACGATATATTATTAAAGCGCCTGAAAGACAGTGGTTTGAGTCCCGAAGAATATTGGTGGTACCTCGACCTCAGGAGATTCGGGTCAGCCCCACATTCCGGGTTCGGGTTAGGGTTCGAACGTTTAGTTCAGTTCGTCACGGGTATGGAAAATATCCGTGATGTCATCCCTTTTCCTCGCACTCCCAAACACGCCCGCTTCTAACCGGCCATGCGGCCGGGGGCAATAGATCGGTGCCTGTATAGAGAAACAGGTATCGTTTAGCCTTTTACTATTAGTTGATGTGAAGGGTGATCAGCCTAACCATTTTCCAGAAGCTTGAGCGGATTGTATCGCTTAGAAAAGAATAGACCTATAACGTCCCACGTTATGTTGCCTAGATAGACAACCAAACCCCATTAAACTGCGCTCAAATCAATTTTCGGCAGATTTTATTTGCTTGAGATAAACGGCAGTTTCTATGTGCTGGGTTTGTGGGAACATATCGATCACCCGCATATCGTGAATTTTGTATCCTTCTAGCCTTTCTAGGTCACGGGCGAGGGTGGATGGATTGCAGGAGACATAGATGATTTGTTCCGGTTGTGATTGCAGTAAGGTTTTTATAACCGATTCGGAACAACCTTTCCGGGGTGGATCAATGATGAAAGTATGAACTTTTTCTTTAGATATAACCTGCGGCGCGTGCTCTTCCACACTCCCGGTCAGAAACTGGCAAGAGCTGATGCCATTGGTTTCTGCACTCAGACGTGCATCTTCCATAGCCGGTTCGAATTGTTCGATGGCGATCACTTTTTTACCTTTTGCCGCAAGCCACAGTGCAATGCCTCCGGAACCGCTATAAGCATCGATGATGGTTTTCCCTTCGGCGGCATCGACCCAATTGTAGATAAGATCGTAGAGACGTAAAGTTTGCGCTGAATGGATTTGAAAAAAGGACCCGAGGGAAAGGTGGAAACTCAAGTCGGCAAGTTTGTCTGTAAGCCTTTCCTTTCCCCATAGCAATCTGTTTTCTTTTCCTAGAATCACATTTGTGGCACGCGGGTTGATGTTTTGAATGATGCCGACAATACCAAGTTCTTTTAGTTTTTTTTCTTCGGTAAGTTCGGTCAGAAAATTTCTTGGGAATCGGCCTTCATTGGTCATCATTCCCACAAGAACTTCACCGGTGGACTCTGAATGCCGAATAACGAGTCCTCTTACCAGTCCTCGATGGTTTCCTTCGTTGTAGACGGAAATTTGATTTTTCTTTAAGATTTCTCTCAGCCATTCTTTGGCATTGTTGATAGGTTCTGGAAGAATATCGCAAGTGGGCGAATCGGCAACTTTATGTGATCCTTCGGAATAGAATCCGATTTGCGGGTCACTGGTTTTTCCCTGTACTGCGAAACTGGCTTTGTTGCGATACTGGTATTGTTTGTCTGCCGCGAAGGCTTCGATTTTTTCTGGAAGCTCAACTCCGCCAATACGACTCAGGTTGTCTCGGACCACTTGAATTTTAAATTCGAGTTGTTTTTCGTAGTTGAGATCTTGAAATTTACAGCCGCCACATTTGAAAAATACAGGGCAGGGTGGGTCGACCCGGTCTTTGGAAAGCTGTGTCCGCTCGAATATATCTAACACGCCGAAGCGCGGTGTGATTTTGATCATTTTTCCTCGGACGCGATCACCGGGAAGGCCGCCGGGGGTGAACACCGTATAGCCTTCGTGGCGGCAGAGTCCATCGCCGCTGGATGCCAGGGTTTCTACATCCAATTCCAGTCGGTCGCCCCGTTTCACAGGTATGTTTAATTTGGTTTTTGCCATGGTCTATTTTGTTGCTCGTGTAGTTTAATGAGGGGAGAACCTTAGCACACTCCGTTGCCAGAACCTAGAATTCGGTTGTATACTTGCCGCTATGAATAAAACCACAGCCATATTGGCAGCTGTTTCCGAAGAGATCGCCGGTATCAAACAGGCAATGAATATTTCTGACCGAATTCGTCTGGGTAAATCCGAAGCCTGGCCTGGAAAATGGCAGGGGAAGAATATAGTCCTTGTTCGCACCGGGGTTGGCAAGCAACGTGCCGCTGAGGCGGCATTACAAACCATCGAACAATTTTCTCCTGATAGGTTGCTCAGTATTGGATACGCAGGCGGATTAGTCTCCAAGCTTGAAGTGAGCGATCTGATTGTCGCTGAGCAGATTGTGGATGTGGAATCTTCCTTAGAGTTTGTGCCCGATCAGCAATGGTTGCAGTCGGCACTAAACGTTCCCGCCCGGGAAAACTATAAAATCATTTCAGGAAGACTGGTCACTGCGGATAAGGTCATTCACAGTCCACAAGATAAAAAAGAATTTGGTGAACGCTTTTCAGCCGAAGCGGTGGAAATGGAAACCTCTGCGATTGCTAAAGTGGCAACGGATAAAAACCTGCCGTTTTTATCTGTGCGCGCAATTTCTGATTCCGTCGAACAGGAAATTCTGGACAGCTCTTCGTTTCTCGGGAGCGATGGGGAAATTTCCAAACTGAAAGCCGGGTGGTATGTTCTGACGCATCCCGGTTCTATCGCCAGTGCCCTGTCACTGCGTTCACAAACTCAACGAGCCACGCGCACTATGACCGAGTTTGTTTTCCATCTATTGTAAAATTCAGGGAAAAAATTGACGTTGCAGTCGGGTATCCGTTCATTTTTTGCCGGAAATTCTGACGCGAGCCTCTCTGCTCTGAAATTATAAAACCTTTTATTTATATGTCTTTATCCTTTGTTTGTGGTCTGGTTTTAGATTTGGCATGGGGATTGCTTTATGTATAGCTGAAGATTCGAACTGGTACTGCCACCTCCAACGGATTGAATTTACCTCCAAGTGATTCAATCCGTGGCGTGCCAAAATCGATGGCTAACAAGCTTTTTTCTCTCCGGCTCCCTTTTAAGGGAGCCGCCCTCCTCCCTTCTCCAGCGTGACGCTGGACCCTACTAATCAATACCCATAAAGCGAAACTAATATCCTCAAGCCTTTTACTATAATATGTAAAAATAGCGTCCGATATCGACGGCGTTCTCAACCGGTCAACGTAACACTATAACCTTTTATTTGTTGCTGGATTATAGCCTTCGTTTTCTATGAAAGTTCCTTGGCCTAATTCGACGCCGAATACATGAATCCACCCGTTTAAGAATTGGGAAGTGATGCCACTGCGGGCCGTGGCCAAGGGAGCGTGTTTCGTCCATTTTTTAATTTTCAGATTGTAAGATTCATTGGAGTTGAGGTTGTTGTGATAATTCACATCGATGCGTCCGCCGATGACGAATAGCTTGCCATTAGCCTCGGTTGCGGTGAGATGGTCTCGGGGTGTGGGCAATAATGGCGGTAAAATTTCCCAGTAATCGGTTGCAGGGTCATACACTTCGTGGGCATCGCTGTTGACGAGATTGAATGATTTTTGGTGCGTTCCAACCACTAAATCAATTTTGCCGTCGATGACGGCGGCTGCGTGCGCTCCCCTTGCGGTTAGCATGGGAGTTTTGTTAGACCATCTGTGTAAGTCGGGATCGTATTCATAAGTGGTGTTGACCGGCTTCCAGAGCCCACTTTTGAATCCACCAATGACAAAATTTTTTCATTCACCACTGCCGCTGTTGTGTGGTGCAACGCTTGCGGAAGCGGGACAGCCATGCCCCAATTGTTTAGCACTGGATTCCAGACATCGATACGAGTGGTAGCGCCTTTAGAAGTGAACCCACCTAACACGTATATTTTTCCGTCAAGAAGGACTGCTGAGTTTTCTGTTCGGGTGGTGGGTGTTGCAGGCAGTTGCTTCCAGGTTCCATGCGCAATAACTTGCGTGGGGTTGTAAATAAGGGAACCCAAAGTTCCCATGATCAGTATGGCAACGAAGCGTTTCATGATTTTAGTTTGAGTGAGACGCGGTTTTACCTTTTACGACCTGATCGAGTGTTACCAGTTGTTCGAGTAGCTCTGGGAGCAGATCGATTTGCAACATATTGGGTCCGTCTGAGAGTGCTTTGCTTGGATCGGTATGGATTTCCATGAATAAGGCATCGCAACCCACGGCTACGGCTCCGCGAGCCAGATCGGGGACCATCTCACTTTGTCCACCGCTTGTCGTGCCTTGTCCACCGGGTTGTTGCAGGCTATGGGTAGCATCGAATATCACCGGGTAGCCGTGTTCTCGCATTAGAACCAGCGACCGCATATCGACGACAAGGTTGTTGTAACCGAAAGTAGCCCCGCGTTCGGTGAGCAAGATATTGCTGTTACCGCTTTCTTCAAGTTTAACCACCACATTTTTCATATCCCACGGTGCGAGGAACTGGCCTTTTTTAACGTTGATGGGTTTACCTGTTTGCGCGGCCTTGACCAGCAAGTCGGTTTGACGACAAAGGAACGCGGGAATCTGCAAGATGTCGAGGACTTCTGCCGCCGGATCAATTTCTTCTTCTTTATGAACGTCAGACAGAACTGGCAGGTCGAGTTCGGTTTTAATTTTTTGCAGTATTTTTAATCCGTCATTCAGCCCCGGACCGCGAAACGATTTTATGGAGGTACGGTTGGCTTTGTCGTAAGAAGCTTTGAAGATGAATGGGACGTGCAAATCTGTTGTAATGCGTTTGAGTTTTTCAGCGATCTCCATTGCAATCTTTTCCGACTCGATCACACAAGGCCCAGCGATGAGAGCTAAAGGATTTTGTCCTCCTATTGAAAGGGGACCAGCTGCAATTGAACGTGTTATTTTTGGATTCATTCTGGCCTCGGTGACAATGCCGCTTGAACTTCATCCGAAATAGGAACCGGGTGAGGAACTTCGGTGCGCGATGGCAACCCCTCTGGAGCCAGAAGGCCGAGCATTATTTCTCTCACTTTTTCATTATTGGATGCTTTGTAGGGAGAGGCAAAACCATTTTCCGATAGTTCTGTAAGATTGATATCCGGAAAATCATTATTCAAAGAAAGAATGATCGGTATCTGGCGATATTTTTTTTTTACATTGAACAGATGTTTGATTTCGTTTTTATCTCTTCGGGGTGCAAACACAATCAGGTCGCAACGGATGAGATCGGGACGCTTGAAACAATCGTTGATGGCGATAAACGTCATAACGGTAATGATTTCTTCGCTGAGAAATTTTGCCATTTGAATGCGCTCGCCGCGAACTGGGTCGACAATAAATACTGTTTTATAACTCATCCAACCTTCTTGAAATTAAATTAATAGTTAAATCATTTTAGCATTTATTTTTCGGTAAAACCTCTTTGATTTGCGCTAGTCGCTATGAAACAATGATATGAAAGCAAAACTTCAGGTTTTCTATTATGCTGAATAAAAGCTCCTTTCTCTTTTTAGTGTTTCTCTGGTTCGCATCTCCCGTCTTTGCGGCAAATCAAATCGTTGTCGTCAAAATTTCCGGTGCTATAAACCCTGCTGTAGCGGAATTTGTCACGCAGGAAATCCATCAAGCCAATAAGGAAAAACAGGCGCTGATTGTTCTTAACATGGATACTCCAGGCGGACTGGATACTTCGATGCGGCAGATCATCAAAAAAATTCAAAGCTCGCATGTGCCAGTAGCTTCTTATGTTTCACCCAGTGGGTCGCGAGCCGCTTCAGCAGGAACTTTCATTACTATTGCTTCGCATATTGCCGCGATGGCTCCGGGGACGAATATTGGAGCGGCGCATCCGGTAAATATGATGGGCGGTAATAACCAGCAAGAATCGACCATGGATAAGAAAGTGGTCAACGATGCGGCGGCCTATATACGTTCTCTCGCCGAACTTAGAAACCGAAACAGTCATTGGGCAGAGCTTGCCGTAGTGAAAAGCGTTTCGATTTCTGCGGAAGAAGCGAAGCGGCTGAATGTGATCGACCTCATTGCCGGAAATGTGAAAGCCCTCACACTTGCGATTGACGGCAGAGAAATTCAGACCGCATCAGGACCGATGACATTGAAAACTGGGAGGCTGGAAATCGTGTATCACGAAATGAGTCCACGACTGAAAATGCTGGATATTATTTCTAATCCAAATGTGGCTTACGTTCTTATGATGATAGGAGTGGTGGGTCTTTATTTTGAAATGTCCAATCCCGGACTGGTTTTTCCAGGGGTGATCGGTGCCGTCAGTATGGTGCTTGCTTTTTATGCCATGCAAACTCTTCCCATTGACTATGCGGGGCTGTTATTGGTTTTACT
>ERZ1048872.2850-NODE-2850-length-11839-cov-5.941531_pt1 | contig 11839 bp, 9 predicted proteins | sample MGYA00383100_ERZ1048872 | MGnify/ENA primary metagenome ERZ1048872 (study PRJEB29581, sample SAMEA5548370) | metagenome | biome: marine; feature: coastal; material: water | depth 50 m | study: Short-term variability in the microbial, nano- and picoplankton... | reverse complement strand
TTGGCTTTTGCAACATCAGGTTTGTTTTTGAACTTTGCAGAGATCCAATCCTGAGTCTGCTGCAATGACCTTACAAACAGCCAGTCAACAACACCAAGTGCGAAAAAATTTTTGCTGCGTGAACCGTCTCGATGAGATAGTCCGGTTTCTTCAACAGCTTTTAAGGTGAGTTTTGTGATCGGAATTTGCACTACACGAAAATCACTCAATTCTCCTGTCTCCAAAGGATTCTCTGAATACTCAGCTTTTCGCAAATCATTTTCTGCAAAATTGTCTGAGTTGACAATCAGGATCCCTCCTTTTTCCAAATCACTCAGATTTGCTTTGAGTGCAGCAGGATTCATAGCGACTAAGACTCCTAGAGAGTCTGCAGTGGTATATATTTCATTGCTGGAAAAACTTAGGTCAAAACTTGAAACTCCTGCCAATGTTCCCGCTGGTGCCCTAATTTCAGCAGGATAATCAGGAAAGGTAATTACATCATTTCCTGCAATGACAGAGGTTTCAGAAAAGCGGGTGCCCGTCAACTGCATGCCGTCACCGGAATCTCCAGCAAAACGAATGGTCGCTTTCTCTAGTTCTGTTTCTTGGAAGTTTGCTTGAGAAGTTGCTGATTTTAAAGAGGGCTTTGCCTTCACTGAAGACATTTTTTTGTCCTGAAAATTAAGGTGATAAAAGTGCTGAAATATCTTGTAGAAAATAGTATTACAATTGTAACAGTAATATTAGTCAACTGCAAACGGAGGAGTTAAAAAATATGAGCATCCTTCCACAGAGATAATTAGAAAACATTTGCTGACGATGATTGTGAACTCATATTATCAAATGCGGTAAAACCTCCGTTTGCATTGTCGTAGCTAAAGACGTTCCAAACATCTCCTTTGAGGTTAGGAATATGGTAGTTAGTCGTAGTATCATTATATTAGACTTGTACAGTAGCGCCAGAAGCAGCTAAAAATGAATGTTTAGCAAAGCTGATTTAATCAAACGGAACCAATTTGTGGGTGACTGCAAAACGCACGAGCATTGTCATGTCACCTGCATCAAGTTTGACCATCATGTTCTGGCGGTGAGCTTCAACAGTTCTGTGGCTTATTTTCAAATCAAACGCGATTTCTTTAGTACTTGATCCATTAACCATCAACTGCAGAATTTCTTTTTCACGCGGAGTCAAAGAATTGCTCAGAATTTGTCTAGCTTCTGACAATTCTATTTCAGCTTGTTTACGTGCGGAAATATCACGCATTGTCAAAACCGCGCCGATTATTTCATCTTGGTCATTGCGGATTGGTGCAGCACTAAAATCAATCACGATTCTCTTGCCGTTAGCATTAAGCAAAATAGGTTCATCATCAACTAGACACGAAACAGTTTCCCCATCCAGCGCCTGATCTATCAGATCAGGCATAATTGGATAAACTCCTGATTCCTCGATCTGCAGGATTCCTAGCAAATCTTTTTTTATTTGCTCAGCTTCTTTCAAACCTGTCAGCATTTCTGCAACAGGACTCATTGAAGTTAAAAGTCCGTCAATGCCAACAGTAATCACTCCGTCCCCGATGCTACGAAGCAGTGTATCAAGCCATCTTTCATGCTCGCGAACACGTTTTTCCATTCGATGTTTGTAGAGCGTTATTTCAAGCGTTGTGTGTAATTCACGATCTTTGTAAGGCTTAATCAAATATCCGAACGGTTCTGTTAACTTGGCTCTACCAAGTGTTTCAGAATCAGAATAGGCTGAGAGAATGATGACTGGTATTCCATAGAGTTCCCTGATTTGCTGAGCGGTTTCCACTCCATCCATTTCACCTTCCAGCATGATGTCCATCAGCACCAGGTTCGGTAAATTATTTTTAATATTCCTCAGAGCTTCTTCACCTGAAGGTGCCTTTCCGGTGACAATATAACCTAACGCTTCCAGTTGATCATTCAGACTTTCTGCTACAATAGCTTCGTCTTCGACAATAAATATTTTTGCAGTACTCATGTTTTTCTTTCAAAAAAATAGTATTTAAGGCGCATACTTATTTCAGCGGAATGTGAAAAACAAACATCGTGCCTCTGGACTTCAGGCAATCCGGATTTTGTTTTAATTCCACCTTTCCATTCAATTGACGTGTCAGCACACGCACAAGACGCAGGCCCAGTGTTTTTGCACTGCTGAATTTTATCTTATCCGGAATTCCCTTACCGTCGTCACTGACCGTCAACACAAGTTGCTGCTCATTTTCCATTTTTAAGACAAAGTTTAAATTACCGCTTTTTTGCTCAGTGAAGGCATACTTTAAGGCATTTGAGGTCAGTTCATTGAGAATCAGCGCACATGGAATGGCCCTGTCTATTTCCAAAGAAACAGCTTCAAGTTCAAAAGAGAGCCGCACATTTACGGAGCTGGTCTGGTAGGATTGGAATATTTCTGTTACTAAGTCTCTTATATAATGTTGAAAATTAATTTGTGCAAGATTTTCCGACTGGTAAATTTTTTCATGAATCAAGGCCATCGACTGTATCCTGTGTTGACTTTCACGTAATAAGGCCAAGCGGTCAGGATCATTAGTACTGTTGCTCTGTAAAGTAAAGAGACTTGAAATAACCTGTAGATTATTTTTTACACGATGGTGAACCTCCTGCAGCAGGATCTCTTTTTCCGCCAGTGATTCCCGGAGATCATTTTCGATGATTTTACGTTCAGAGACATCACGGAGAATCGCGGTGTAAATTTTTTCACCTTCAATTTCCAATTGAGAAATATTTGCTTCAGCACTGAAAACAGAACAATCTTTACGTTGTCCCAATATTTCGGAACGTTCAAACATCCGGCGTGATATTTGACCAGACTCACCGAAATTTTGAATGTGACCGGTATGAGAAGCACGAAAATTATCAGGCATCAAAAACCCTAACGATTTACCTAAAACTTCGTCTGTAGAGTATCCAAAAATCTTTTCTGCGCCTTGATTAAACATCAAGATCTGCTGAGCTGAATTAATCGAAATAATGGCATCCTCCGCAGTTTCCATAATTCCGGACAGCTTGGACTGGGACATGACCAGTTCAGCAGTACGCTGCTTTATTTGTTCTTCTAGATTGGTCCGGTAGTCCCAGAGCTCTTCCTCCATTTTGCGGAATCTGGTGATATCAAGACCAGTAACAGTATAGTTGATTGTGCTGTCGTTATCGTCGCGTAGAGATGCAACTGTAAATGAAATCAGCCTTTCGCCTCCATTTTGCGTCTGCCAGTTATCTTCATAAGTCGTCCTGTAAGGAGGCTCTATCGCTTCTTCAAGCAAGCTTTTGATAAGATTGTGTACTTTTGCTTTGAAGAATAATTTGAGGAAGGATTTGCCTTCTGCTTCTTTCCGGGAATAACCCATCGTCTCCCGGCAAACCCGATTTATCAGGATTATTTTTCCTGTTGTGGAAAGGATGAGAAAAAGCGTGTCAATAGTATCAAAAAACTCAGGGGCGTCTTCAGGCGGTAATCCCTTTAACAGGCTGGATGATTTCATGACTTTCTTTTGCTTGCAGTCCTCTGGGATTAGTGCGGTTCAAATTGCGGAAGCTGTATTATAAAACACAAATAGCTTATTTTAAAAGGGAAAGTTAACTGATGGGAGAGAAAATGCTGATTCAGCGACAGCAAGCACTGAGTATTTAAGCGCCTCAGCTGTTATTTTATAAAATGCTGACCCTCGTTTTTTAAACATAAGACAGGGCAGTTTGCATAACGGGTTACCTTTTCGGTGATGCTACCCTTCATGCTGTAGGCAAGTCCTTTGTAACCGTGACTGCTCATCACAATCAAATCAACCACTTTATTTTTGGTGTAGTTGATAATCTCAGACACAACTTCGCCTTCCAGAACCACCAAATTGAATTCACTTCCGGGTGAGTCTTCACTCTCAAGAAAGTTTTTTAAATTTTTCTGCCATTCGCAATTTCTGGAATATTCTGACATCACTGAAATGGTATTTTCTTTTTTTTGCTCTGCCTGCTTTTCCACATACAATAAAGTAACGCTGGCACCAAATTCTGTTGCAAGGCGGGCAGCATATCTCAAAGATATCTTAGAATGGACTGAGCAGTCTGTGGGCACGAGGATCGTCTTCAACTGCAGCATTAATAATTCTCTTGCTAGGTTATTTTATGTTCCAGAAGAAAATAACTGCTGGAAAAGTTTACAAATGAACGCCAATCATAATATTCACTGAAGATTAAAAACATCCGTAAATTTACTAAGTAAGTTGCAAACTCTTGATAATTTTTGAAGAATCCATCATTAATCACTAAAATTATAATCTTATTTTCTTAGAGTTATCCTGTCTTGACAAAAAACTGATTTTACTTGATTATATATTTATTTTGAATTTTCAGCCTTTCACAGAAATTACATTTTCAGCCCTTTTAAATACCTCAACCTCAAATCTTAGATTTGATTTTCCCAGCATTTTAGGTTTGCGGAACCTGAGCTATATTTTCCGGTTTTCTGGAATAAATGCTAATATGCTGGCTGAAATACAATCTAAATTAAAAGAGTGATCCTCCACTTTGAAAATAACTGTTTCAAATTCATATGTTTAAAATAATCACAATAACAATAACTTTTTTTGCTTTATTTGCTGCTAATTCCCACGCGCAGGAAAAAGAGATGGCTGCCCTTACACCGATGGGAGCCTTGGGGGAGTTCTCCGAAATGGAGAAGCAAATAATTTTTAATAGTCTTCAGGAATCACTTTCGACTCATTATGCTCTTTCTTCTCAAAAAGCCTTTGAAGCAGCACTAGCGCAGGCTTTTGAAGAACTTGATTATGAAGAGTGTACTGAAGATCAGTGCTTTGCCTTGATTCAGCAAATCCTCCAGGTAGACAATTTATTTCTCTTTAACATGACACGAGAGGGTACTTTCACACAACTTTCACTGACCCGGGTAGATCTTGACAGTCAGCGTCTTGTACGTACAGCTTTTTGTGAAGACTGCAGTATTGGACAGCTTAATATGCAGGTTGAAGGCTTGGTTATAAAATTAATTACAGAAGATAAAAAATCTGTAGCAGGCACAAAATTCATTGAAACACCAAAACCAAAAGAGATTCCTGTTCCTGTTCAGAAACCGCTTCAGAAGTCTGCCCCGCAAATTGAACCGGAACCTGTTTCGGAGCCGGTTGTAAGTGCTGAAGAAGATAGTTCTGCAGACAAGACCTGGCAATATGTAGCAGCTTCGGTTACCGTCGTTTCTGCTTTAATGTCCTACAATGCAGCCAAGTCATACAATGACCTCTCATCCAAAAACTCTGTTCTTTCTACACAATATTCAAACTCAAGCAGCAATAGCGAACAAGCTGCTTATAAAAGCGAATACGACAGTAATGCCAGCAAAATGAAATCCTATAAAAGCAGCTCTCAGACTTGGGATTTACTGACTCTGTCCGGACTCGGCTGGACTGCATATTTGATGATGAATGACAATTCAGAGTCAGCTTCCTCAAATCACGAAAACTCTTACTCACTCTACATTCCACAACTTGCATTCAGAAAAACACTGACCGGACCACAAGCATTATTAGGCTGGAATTTTAATTTTTAATATTTTTGGATTTATTATGAAAATATCCTCTTTAATTACAATTTACTTCACTGTTTTGATAAGTTTTTTCATCATCTCCTGCGGCCAAACAACTCTCAAGGATGATGGTCTGGACTCTAAAAGTATTGAAGAAGCCTCAGGCACAAGCACTGGAGGTAGTAGTGATGATAACAGCACTGGGGATAGTGGTGATGATAACAGCACTGGGGATAGTGGTGATGATAACAGCACTGGGGATAGTGGTGATGATAACAGTTCTTTCACTGTTTCTTCTGTCTCTCCCGCAGATGGAGCAACTGGAGTAAATAAAACAGGAACAACTATTACTATTACTTTTAGTGATGATGTCAGCTTGAAAAACACCGACGACTCTTCGACAACTTCCTGGACGACGACAGTTACTTCTGAAGATTCATGCTCTGGTAGTTATGGTTGGAAGTTAGTTCACATTTCTCGCGATAATTTTACAAATTGTCATCCCGAAAATGGCTCAGTAAGTGGAAAAACAATTACTTTGTCTCTGAAAGGAACACTTGCCTCTTCAGGAAATTACATAATAAAAGTCCTCAAAACCTCTCTCGACGGGTCTGCCTCAACTCAATCCAGCTCAGGAGTACAGCTTTCCTCAGAAGACAACTCATCTTTCACAGCAAGCAACTAACTTTATTCGCTTTTTAAAGTTTACATCTTATCAAGACTCAATGCCTCAACAAGCTTCCCGGACTGATTACATTGTGCTCTTTGCTTTGGGCGCATTGTGGGGTTCGTCCTTTGGTGCAATCAAAATAGCGTTACATGGAGTAACACCGCTGACTGTTATGAGCGCCAGAATATTACTCGCTGGTGGGGCTTTATTATTGCTGACATTTGTGAGGAAAACGCAATTCCCTCGTGGAGCGCAGAACTGGATTAAAATTTTCTGGATGGCAATTTTAGGAACGTTGATGCCTTTCTATCTTGTTCCGTGGGGTCAACTACAAATCGACAGCAGTCTCGCTGCAATTCTGATGGCAGTCAATCCTATCTTCGCGCTTATTCTCGGACATTTTTTTAGTGAAAATGAACACTTCAGCTTACGTCAATTATTGGCCATGGCAATAAGTTTCACCGGTATTTTACTTGTTTTTGGTGAAAACGCATTATCTGAATCAAATGGAAATATTATCGCACAATCAGCGGTAATACTGGCAGGAATTGGATATGTAATTTCGGGAGTTATTGCAACACGAATTAAGGGAGTTACAGCTGACTCAATCAGCGCCTCAATTTTTATCTGCGCATCCATAATCGTGCTGCCGCTCTGGCTGATAATTGAACAGCCCTGGAACATGCATTTAGAGACAGAAAGTCTTTTAGCTTTGACTCACCTCGGTCTTGTTTCAACCGGAATGGCCTTTTTAATGCGCTATTACATTATACTCAGAGCCGGAGCTGTTTTTCTGTCTTATGTAGCCTTTATTATTCCTATGTTTGGAATTTTATTCGGAGTCCTGTTTTTAGGTGAAACACTCTCCTCTAACACCCTTGGTGCAGTGATATTGATTCTTTCAGGTGTCTATTTAGGACGTAAATAAAAGCTGTGTTTTTTCAGTTTAAAAAAAGAAAATATTTAGACCTCACATTCAATAGAAATAAATATGTACAGTTCCCTGATTTCTCCAAAAACTGTTAACGAACACCTTGAGGATCCAAACTGGCGTTTTATTGATTGCCGTTATGTGTTGACTGAACCGGATAAAAAACAAAAAGAATTCGCGGAGTCTCATCTTCCAGGAGCAACTTATGCACATGTAAATCATGACCTTGCTGCTCCACATATTAAGGGTAAAACGGGAAGGCACCCCTTACCGAAAATAGCGGAGCTAAGCAAAACTTTTTCTGCATGGGGGATCAGTTCCTCGACTCAAGTTGTGGTTTATGATGATGCCGGTGGAGCATACGCGGTGCGGCTCTGGTGGATGTTACGCTGGCTCGGACATGATGCGATTGCAGTGCTGAACGGAGGTTGGCCGCGTTGGCTTAAAGAAAAGAGGCCTATCAGTGCAGAAATATTTATTCCGGACACAGCGGAATTTAAAGCAAGCCTGCGGGAACACTGGTTAGTTACTGCCGAAGATGTCCAGAACAATTTTGATAATCCGGAAGTACGTGTCTTTGATGCACGCAACAGAGACAGATTTCGCGGAGAAAACGAAACCATTGATCCTGTCGCAGGTCATATTCCAGGTGCAGTCTCAGCTCCGTTTGCTGAAAATCTTGATGCAGACGGCAACTGGAAATCAAAATCCGAACTGCGTAAAATGTATTTGGAATTGCTTGACGGTTCACCTGTGGAAGAAGCTGTTACATATTGCGGTTCTGGAATTACCGCCTGTCATAATATCCTCGCCATGTGCTATGCCGGACTCGGAAATACACGTCTTTATTCTGGTTCATGGAGTGATTGGATAACCAATTCTGAAAGACCGGTCGCCTGAGCAACAGTAAAACGGTTTAGCTGTATTTCCTGCACAGCAATTCTCAAGCATCCGTAGAGAGTTTCCTTCCTGCCGGCAGTAGAATTACAACTCAGTTAATGGATCATGACGAGAGGCTCCGTCAGCGGGTGTGCAGGAAATTATGTTTGGCTGCAGACTCATTTTCTTTAAGTAACATTCACGAATACTGTTAACAAATTCATCTTCTTTTTCTACTGTTACCAGAGCAACTGCACAACCACCGAAACCTGCACCGGTCATCCTTGCACCCAGACATCCGGGAGCAGTGAGTGCACATTCCACCATCTCATCCAGAGCTGAACTGGAAACCTCAAAGTCGTCACGCAAACTTATGTGAGAATCCTGCATGAGCTGTCCCAGCAGTTGGTGATCATCGGAGCGCATCGCTTTCACTGCCTGAAGTACACGCTCATTTTCGGAGATAACGTGTTTCGCACGGCGATAGAGTAAAGGTTCCATTTCGGCTGCTTGTGCCTCCAAGTTGGACAGTGTTGCATCACGCAACATATTTTTTCCCAAAATCGCAGAGGCTTCCTTACACTGGCTATGACGTTCATTGTAATGAGAATCAACCAGCCCGCGTCGTGTTTTTGTATCAAGGATAATTATCCGGAGTCCTTCAGGAAGCGGAACGTGCTGAATATCTAGATTCCGGCAGTCAATAAAAAGCGCATGTCCGGAAACACCGCACGCAGAAATAAGCTGATCCATAATTCCGCAACTTACTCCAACCCACTCGTTTTCAGCACGCTGAGCCAGCTTTGCGGCAATTTTCGGCAGCCAGGTAAATCCGGAAAATTCAGCAAAGGCGCGGATGAGAGCTGTCTCAAGTGCAGCCGATGATGACAGACCTGCTCCCTGCGGCACGTCACCGGACATCACACCTTCCCAGCCTGAAAGAGGCCAATTCTCCTCCTTCAAAACCCAAACAACTCCGTTCAGATAATTCTGCCAGCCTTTTAGCTGTAATTGCGGTTCCGTAAGATTTACTTTTGTTGAATCATCGTAATCCAAAGAATGAAGTATAACAGTTTGATCTTCACGTGGACGAGCAGCGATCCAATGAGCCTCTTCGAGCGCGAGAGGCATCACAAAACCTCCGCTGTAATCAGTGTGTTCGCCAATAAGGTTGACTCTACCAGGAGCGCGTATCAAGTGGGTTGGACTGCTTCCAAAGCGTTTTTCAAAAGCTTGCTGGACTTTTATGGCGATTTTGTTCATTACGCCTTCTTGCTGTAATGCAGAGTGGAACACTCTCTGAGACAACCTGCAGCCATTTCCGGCGTGAGGTCACGTTGAGCTTCAGCAAGCATTTCGTAACCAACCATGAATTTACGGATACTCTTAGAACGCAGCAACGGTGGATAGATGTGTGCGTGAAGTCTCCATGAATCTTTTGAATTTGACGAAAACGGCGCTCCGTGCCAACCCATCGAATAAGGAAAGCTGGTTTGAAAAAGATTGTCATAGCGTGAAAGAAGATTCTTTAGTAGTTCCGCCAGCGCAGACTGTTCAGCTCCGGAAAGTTCCTGAAGTCCGGAAACATGCCGTTTCGGAAGAATCAATGTTTCAAAAGGCCAGACAGCCCACCAGGGGACTACAGCCAACCAGTGTTCGTTTAGCTCAACTAGACGTTCTTGTTGTCTCAGTTCGTGAGCAACATAGTCACTTAATAACGGAGATCCGTGACTTTGGAAATATTCCTGCTGCCGCAGATCTTCCTTGCTTAGCTCGTTTGGCAGAAAATCTCCCGCCCAGATTTGCCCATGAGGATGTGGATTAGAGCAGCCCATCTGCTCACCTTTGTTCTCAAATATCTGCACCCAGCGATACTTTCCCCCAAGCTCTTTGACCTGCTCCACCCAGAGCTGTACTACCTTTTCGACAGCGCCCAATTCCAGTTCAGGAAGTGTGAGGTCGTGACGTTCCGAAAAACAAAACACACGACAGTTTCCCGAAACTGCTTGAGCCTGAAAAAGTGGGACTTCACTTTCAATAAATTCTGTTTCAGGAAGCAGAGCCGGAAAATCATTTTGAAAAATATACGGCCCCGTGTAATCCGGATTCTGTTTTCCTGCGGCGCGTTTATTACCCGGACAAAGATAGCACTCCGGATCATGGCTGGAGAGTTTTCCATCTTGCGGTGAGAGCTGGTTCCCCTGCCAGGGACGCTTAGTTCGCTGCGGTGAAACCAGCACCCAATCACCGGTAAGAGCATTTTGACGTCGATGTGGTTGATCAAAAAAAGTCATGCTGAAATCTACAAAAATTTAAAAGGATAATCACCGACACATTACTAGCTGTTACGCTGCATACACTGAAGATGATAATGTACTAAAAAAAGCTGGCATAAAAAGACTCCCGAGAGAATAAATTTAGAGACAATGGATTTGCTTGTCAATAACAAACTAACACAGCGGAAATGTCTCAGGTTGTGCTATCCGCATTCCATCTTCGCAAATTTGCGTAAGTAAGATTACGAATTGGCAGAGCTCTCCATCAATACTATGCTGAAATATCGTTTTGCAAAAAAGATCTGTTTTGCATCAAATCAATTTTAATCTTCCGGTGTAATCCGGAAATATCCAACGGGATAACATGCAGAAATCAGTTAGGCTATTTTCTGAAGGCAGTGCAAAAGACAATACTTTATTGGGCAACAAAGGTGCAAACCTGTGTGAAATGACTGCCCTCAACCTGCCTGTACCGTTTGGATTCATCATCACCACAGAAGCCTGCCTCGAGTATAACCGACTTGGAGAAAAACTCCCTGAAGGCTTGATGGATGAAGTGATGCAGGCAATCACTGAAATAGAAACACGTTTCGGTAAAAAATTCGCAAATGCTAAAGATCCACTGCTGGTTTCTGTACGCTCCGGAGCCGCGGTTTCAATGCCTGGAATGATGGACACAATTCTAAATTTAGGTCTCAACGACGAAATTTGCGAAGGTCTTGCTCAAAAAACCGGCAACCCTAGATTTGCCTACGATACTTACCGGCGTTTCCTGCAAATGTACGGTGATGTCGCACAGGGCTTAGGAAATGAAAAATATGAATCCGTGCTTGCAGATTATAAAAGAGCAAAAAAATACAACAACGATTTGCAGATGAAGGCAGAAGAGTGGAGTGAAATTGTTGAATCCTACAAAAATATCTTCCAACCCCCTTTAGAACCGAGGGTGCAACTTGAAAAGGCGATCAAGGCCGTATTCTCTTCCTGGCAAAACCCACGTGCAGTACGCTACCGTCACTTCAATGACATTCCTGATAACTTAGGAACTGCGGTAATAGTTCAGGCCATGGTTTTCGGAAACAAAGGTGAAACATCCGGAAGCGGAGTTGCCTTTACACGTGACCCTGCAACTGGTGAGAAAAAATTATATGGAGAATATCTGGTAAATGCGGAAGGTGAAGACGTTGTTGCCGGAATCAGAACACCTCAGAATCTGCATGAATTTAAGATGCAGAATCCGCAGCTCTTTGAGCAACTCTTCCAAATGCAGGAAAAACTGGAGAAGCATTATCGGGATATGCAGGATCTGGAGTTTACCATAGAGGAAGGAAAACTCTTTCTGCTGCAGACACGCAGCGGGAAACGTACCGCAAAAGCCTCCGTTAAAATTGCCGTAGATATGGTAAAGGAGGGTTTAATTAAAGAAAGGGCAGCAATCAAACGTATTGAACCGGAACGGATGAATTTCTTTATGCATCCGATGATTGATCCAAAAGCAGAAAAAAATGTGATTGCTAAAGGCT
>ERZ1048872.2848-NODE-2848-length-11841-cov-5.639912_pt1 | contig 11841 bp, 10 predicted proteins | sample MGYA00383100_ERZ1048872 | MGnify/ENA primary metagenome ERZ1048872 (study PRJEB29581, sample SAMEA5548370) | metagenome | biome: marine; feature: coastal; material: water | depth 50 m | study: Short-term variability in the microbial, nano- and picoplankton... | reverse complement strand
CTCCTTTTTTTGGATTTTATTCGATTAACTATTAATATCTGATTAGTCCGAAGAAGGGGATTGTAGCTCGCTTCGACTATGAAGACGTTCATACAACTTACACAGACGCTTCGATAGAGTCAAGTGGAATAGGTTTTACACTTAATTACCGAAGGCATTTGTCCGGTGAAATGAATTCTCTATTTCTTGGTGCTTACACTAGATATAGGAATTACAAAGGCAATGGTGATTTAGAGTCAAAAAAGTTCGATTTAGACATACAATCTTATTCTATTGGACTAAACGCAGGAAAACGATGGGTCTGGAATAGTGGTTTTAACATAGTCTTTTCATTGGGATACGGACTTGATGTAAATTCAAGGGACGCAAATCCGACTGACAACTCTATTGAATCCATAATTGACCAATTTGAAAAGGAATATGAATTTATGTCTCCATTTTATGGGGAATTCTCAATCGGTTATACATTCTAATTCATAAAAATCCAATCTTAGGAATAAAAATAAACTATGCTATGTATGGCATCTGAGTTTTTGGTTACTCAGAAGAAACAGAAATGATTTAGTGAGAAAATGAATATATTTAAGGAATATAACAGCGAACAACAATAAATAAACGCCATTAAGACAGGCGTTTATGGAGTACAATTTTTAGCAAAAGCTAAAATTAAACGCAGAGTTCTATTTGACTATTCCAAATCTCGGCACAGCTAATGCTAAATCATTGATTAATCTTAAAATTAAATGTAAATGAAAAATATATTACTGGTAATAACGATTGGTCTCTTATCTGTTTCTTGCAAGCAGACACCAGACGATTCCAAAAATACAGAAAGTGAATTGATAGAGAAGATAAATGCTGTTCAACAACAAGTGATGGCACAGGGAAATATTACTAAAGAAGAAGAACAAGCAATGTTAAGTTTATGTAACATTATGTCACATAATGACGGTTTAGCAAATTATAGTCTTGATAATAGAATGATATTAAAAGATGCAGAAATCGCACCTATCTACTATGGTTGTGAGGAGCTTTCTAAAGAAGAAACAAAGAAATGTTTTAATAATAAAGTATCGACATTTATAAAGCGGGAATTTAACTTGAGTGTATCTAAAGATTTAAATCTCTCAGAACCAAAACAGGTCGAAGCTTTTTTTATAATCAACCAAAACGGAAATGTGACTGGCATGAAAGTCAGGGATTCAGAGGTAACCATACAAGCAGAAATCTTGAGAGTGCTAAGAAAAATGCCTGTGATGAAGCCTGCTATTCACAATGGGGAAAGAGCTTCTGTATTATGTTCAATAATAGTAAAATATGGAAATGAAATAGAAATTGATGTTGTTTATATTCCTGAAAGACCAAATGATTAAAAATTGAATCATTAATTGTAGTAACTTATAAAAGCCAATTACTATCAATGTCTATAGTTCATGGTGGTGCCAGTTAAAGTTTGTTTCGTAAGTTCTGCCGAACGTCCGTTGCGTTATTCCCTTTTTGCAAACTTAATTCCCAATACCATGAAACCCATACACAAACATATTGTGTTTCACTATTAACAAAATAACCAATGATAAAATTCTTTAGATTATCGAAACAATATTTTGCAATGCAAAATCAAAAGTCTAGTAGACTTTTGGTCGAGATAGTCGCTCGCGAAAAAAACAGAAACCTAAAATATGATTAAGTTTTTTAGACAAATTAGATACGACCTTATGGGAAAAAATAAAACTGGAAATTATTATTTAATATCAAATGATTCTATAAACTTGATTTTGCTTTAACTAGAAGCACTTTATAAAATAAACGAATTAAACATAGCTCATGAAACGTTTAATTATCGTGAATACATTTCAAAACCCCTTTCCAAACACATGAGTTTAGACCAACTATTCTCTGTAAATATGGAAACAAAAACTATTGAAGAACAAAAAATAACGATAGATAATTTTAACTATTTGTTTAAAAATGGAAAATATAAAAATGGGGTATTTATAATATCATTTATGTCAAGTTCCTATGTCTCATCATATAAAAAATGAAATCAGAAACTATAATTGAATTAATAGAAATTGAAAACTAACGAAAGTACAACAACTTACATAGTTCATAGTGTTTGATTAATGTTCAAGGATTTCTGTTAAAATCCCAAATACTCCTACCCTTTTTGCTATCTTTAGTCCTAACATTAGATAACCATATAAAAACACGTAAGGCATAATATCACTGAATAACTAAAAGATGAATTTATTGAACAGACTTTATCGAATTTTTCTTTCTGAATACACGAAAAGACGTATCGAAAAAACAATATTATATGTTGCACTAATAAGTTTTTTTATTCACTTATTATTAATATTCCTTACTAAATACAATATCATTGTATTTCTTTCAGAATCAGCATTAATTAAAAATCCAATATCTGCAATTTATACACCATTCTCGTTTATACTTATCTACGAAGTTTACCTCTTAATATTTTATTTACCAAAGTCATTTACTATTTATATAACCAAACAATATGAAATTATTACGCTTATAGTAATTCGAAAATTATTTAAGGATCTATCCGTAATTGAATTGTCTGCTAACTGGTTTGATATAAAAGGAGATTTGCAATTTACATACGATATCTTCGCGGCACTCATACTTTTCTATTTGATTTTTCAATTTCAAAAGCAAGGAAGTCGTAAATCTGATGTTCAATCTGACTTTAAGCCTAAAGTTGAAAGATTCATTGATAGAAAAAAAATGATTGCGGTTGTTTTAGTGCCATTATTCTTTATAATGGCTGTAATTACACTTTTTAAATGGACTACAGGAATTTCATTATCTTCAAATGAACTACCCTCTTTTGAAAGTATCAACAATCTCTTTTTCGATGAATTTTTTACAGTGTTAATTTTAGTCGATGTTGTCCTTCTCTTGATTTCCTTCTTTTACACAGATAAATTTCATAAAATAATTAGAAATTCTGGATTTGTAGTTTCGACAATTTTAATCCGATTATCTTTTGGAGTATCCGGACTTATAAGTACAATTTTAATAATAGCTGCTGTTCTTTTTGGACTTATGATTATTATAATTCATAACAAATATGAAAAAAATACTTTGCCCAACAACATGTATAATTAATTGCTTCTGAATTTCCTCTTCGGAAATTCCTCAGAATTAATTAATTTAGTCTTTCAACGGAAAAAAATAACCGATTCCACATAACTAATCATACACGAATACGTAGGCAAACCTTATGAAAAAAGAATGGAGCAAAATAAGTCTGATATTTCTATTCCTTGTTGCACTCTTAGGAACACTCCTTCGTTCAACAGCATTTATTCAAATTCCATTTGAATATCAAAATCTTGTTCATGCACATTCACATGTTGCATTTCAAGGTTGGGTGTACCTTGTTATGATACTTTTGCTTACCAATACTTTTTTAGACAAAATTCAAATAGAAAAAAGACGCTATCCTCTACAATTTAAACTTACTATTTTTATTGTTATAGGGGTTTTAGTCTCATTTTCTTTACAAGGCTATGGCTTGTACTCTATTATCTTTTCAACAGTATTTCAACTACTTAATTATTGGTTTGTGTTTAGCTTTTTAATGGATATTAAAAAAATTAATTCTACTACGCAAAACTCAATTTCTATTAGGTTTGTAAAAACTGGTCTTTGGCTCGGTTTGCTATCAACAGTTTTACCTTACGGAATAGGGATATTATCCGCCAAAGGGCTTAACGAAACTGAGGCTTATAAATCATTAATTTACTCTTTCTTACATCTTCAATATAACGGATGGTTTCTATTTGTCATTTTAGGTTTATTCTTTAACTATTTGGACAAAAATGGCATTTTGTATAATCATAAATATGGCACTCTATTCTATTGGCTCTTTACCGCTTGTGTTATTCCGTCAATTTCACTATCCTTATTAGGTATGGAGTTTTCTAGTTATTTGTTACCTCTGGCTTACTGCTCTTCAGCTATTATGGGAATAGCATTAATTTATTTTATATTAACAATTCAACGTAACTTAGTTAAAGGTATTCGTTTAGAAAGCAATTGGTTTAAATTATATTTTTTTGCCTTTTTGATGTCATTTGTTTTGAAAATAGTTTTACAGTGTATTTCCGTTTTACCGTACCTGAACACTTATGCATTTTACAATAAATCAATTATCATAGGCTACTTGCATTTAAGCCTCATTGGTTCAATTTCCTGTTTGCTTTTAGCACTTTTAATTAAACAAAAATGGATTGTCTTAAATGGTCTAGTTAAAATGGGTAGCACTCTTATAATGGTGGGTTTTGTAACAACAGAAATATTATTGATGCTTATGGGCATAGGTATATTTAATAATCAAATAGTTTTAATTATAGGAAGTGCTGCCATGGTAATGGGAATATTGATGATTATTATTAGCGGAATTCAAAACAAGAGACAATATGGAGCATTATGAATTATTTACGTTAGCCAGGATATTGCATGTTTTAGCTGTAGTGCTTTGGATTGGAGGTGTAGCTATGGTAACTACTGTACTTATACCAGCAATAAAAAAACTTGCCTCAAAAGAAGACCAAATACAAACATTTGAGCAAATCGAAGGTAGGTTTGCATTGCAAGCAAAAATCACAACACTTATTACAGGAATAACTGGGTTTTATATGTTATATGAACTTAATGCTTGGGATAGATACTTTGATTATCGTTTTTGGTGGATTCATGCCATGACATTAGTATGGCTCATTTTTTCTTTTATTCTTTATGTACTTGAACCTTTAGTGCTGCATAAGGCATTTAAGATGTATGCTAATAAGAATCCAGAAAAAACCTTTCAAATAATGCATCGAATACATTGGATATTATTACTAATTAGTCTAATTACTACGGCTGGTGCAGTCGCAGGTAGCCACGGATGGTTTACAATAGAATAAAGCCCAACAATGTTAAAGCGCAATAACGACTAAATTTCCTTATCGAAAATTCAACACGTTTTATTATCTTTAGTGCTTAAGCGAAAAATACTCGCACATTTTCAGATACTGACGTTCATATAAGACCGAAGAAAACTTATTGGAATAAATGTTTTAGCTCAAATAGGTTTAGACCCAAGAGCTCCTAAATAAAAATAAATGCCTAATAAGAAGAGTACAAGTTCATATTTACAAGGTATTACCAGGATAATAATAGATACAACGCTAGGAATTACAGACTTGGTAGAAACCATGCACAATCGCGTAGTTCATCCTCCTTTATTACCATCAACACCCATACAGCACCTCATTACTAATATTACTGGTATTACTTATAAAAATATTAGGTGGAGTACTAAACTAATTGGCGTTAGTTTAGATAAAGCCTTGGGGCAATTACATGTTGTACTTGGAGAAATAAAAACCACAATTGAAAAAGAAGCTTTAAGATCCGCCTTAAATGGTGTAGTGGGTGATTATCTCGAAGAAAATGAAAATCCCTTAAAAATCAAAATGCAATTTAGATATTTATCAAAGTCTATAACACTGAATCATAAATCTCTTAATGCTATTTATCCAACGATTAATGGTAAGATTCTATTAATGATACATGGTGCATGTATGAATGATCTTCAATGGATGCGAAAAGAACATAACCATGGTGAGGCATTGGCTAAAGACTTAGGTAAAACACCTATTTACTTGCATTACAATAGTGGTCGTCACATTTCTTCAAATGGGAAAAATTTAAACGAATTATTAGAAAATTTAGTACTGTCATGGCCAGTACCTATCGAAGAATTAGTCATTGTTTCCCATAGTCTAGGTGGTTTAGTGTCTCGCAGCGCAATGCATTATGGTATCCAAGAGCAAAACACATGGATTACGCACCTTAAAAAGATTGTTTTTTTAGGAACCCCGCATCACGGAGCACCCTTAGAACGAACGGGAAATTATTTAGATGTTATTCTTGAGTCTATACCCTATGCAAAACCATTTGCTCGATTAGGGAAAATTAGAAGTGCTGGTATAACAGATTTAAGATATGGGAATTTAATAGATGAAGATTGGCAAGACAAGGACCGATTTAAACTATATAAAGATGCAAGACAACATATACCATTGCCTAAACGGATAGATTGCTACAGCATAGCAGCCGTTATCGGAAAAGCAACAGATCCTATTTCACATCGCATAATAGGAGATAGCTTAGTTGATGTGAAAAGTGCTTTAGGACAACACAAAAAACCTTCTAAGAATTTAGCATTTAAAGAAAAAAATACATGGATTGCATTTGAAAGTAATCATCTAGACCTATTAAACAACCCTAATGTTTATGATAAAATAAAGGCATGGCTAATTTCATAATTCTTTACTACCAAACCCAATATTACAATCATAAAAATCTTGTGAACAAATTTGAAAGACAGCTTAAAAATGGAAGTAGATGACTAGAGAGAAAATTTTAGAAGCGATAATTGAAGGCTATCGAAAATCTATCCATCAAAGATATCAATATCAAAATATCAAGGCTAAATATGAGATTCCGGAATCCATAGATGAAGAGACCGTAAATCTACTTAGAAATTACTGGTTAAATTATATTTATCCAGAATTTAAGAAACGTAGAGAATTAAACGAAGCATTTCAAAGCCTAGATAACTATATTAAATATCCAAAAAAACTTTTAAGACTTTTATTGCATGCCACAAAATTAATTTATAATCACGGAAGACATCTGCCCAAAATTTTAACCACTGGGCTTAAAGCAATGAAGACATATAGAGCAGCAGAACGATTTGAAAACAGTTTTATAGATGAAACCATTAAAAATAAAATAGAAGCACCTTATGATGAATTTAAAATTAATGCACTTATAAAAGTATTGCCTCGAAAAGACATTGAAAACTTTATTGATATTTCCCAATCCTTATTCGAAATCTTAAATGATAGAATTCAAGTTGAAAAAATCAAAGTGATAATTCAATATTTAATCCTGGCCATGAAAAGAAAAGAAGAATCATATTCAACAAACGAGATTCGAGGGCTCGAAATTGGACTTGAAATGTTAATTGAAGGTGATAAACTTTTTGTTCAATTAGAAAAAGAAGATCAGCAAAATTTGGTTTCCTTAATTACAAAAATAGAAAAGGATACGCTTGGATATAATGATTAAAACAACAAGCCATCTTTGATTAAACTTAAGATGCTTTTTTGATACTTATAATTGATGTCAAATTTATTTTTTAACCTGGTTCTTTTTCAGAACCACTTTCAATTCTTATTAATCCGTTAAAAGCATCATGAACTGAGTTGCCTTCATAGAGTACTTTATATACTTCATGAGAAATAGGCATATCAACGTTAAAATCGTTCGCTAATTCCATAACAACTCTTGCCGTTTTTACACCTTCAGCAACTTCATCCATTTCTTCAATTATCTGCTCTAAACTTTTTCCACGACCGAGCTGAAACCCTACATGATGATTTCTACTTTTTGAACTAGAACAGGTTGCGACTAAATCTCCCATACCTGCAAGTCCAGAAAATGTTCTACTTTTCCCTCCCATAGCAGTACCTAATCGGGTTAACTCAGACAAACCTCTGGTGATTAAAGCGGCTCTGGTATTATCGCCTGCATTTGCTCCATCTCCCATGCCGGTTGCGATAGCCATAATATTTTTTAGGGCACCCCCTAATTCGCAACCAATCACATCATCATTAGTATATACTCTGAATAATCCTGTGCTAAAAGAATGTTGTAATTGCTTAGCAATAGTATCATCGACCATAGCTATAACAGCTGCTGCAGCCTGACCAGAATGAATCTCCTTTGCTAAATTTGGACCTGTTAGAACACCTGCAGGATGACCAGGAAGTTCTTCTTCAATAATTTCTGTCATCCGCATTTTGGTATCCAACTCTAAGCCTTTTGCTAAACTTACAATTGGCACCCAAGGTCTTATATGCGGTTTTGCTATTTTTAATACATCTCTAAAATGTTGAGATGGAATACCAACAACAATTACATCTGCATTCTTAACTGTGTCCTCAATTGAGCTAGACGCTTTTAAATTCTTGTGCAACTGAGCTCCGGGCAAATATTTTGAATTGGTGTGCATATCGTTAATTTCGGAAACCGTATTGCCATTTCTAGCCCACAAAATAGTATTGTTATTTTTTGCTGTCAATGAAGCTACAGTCGTTCCCCAAGAACCACCACCTAATATCCCAAAATTTAGTTTCATATATTTTCTAATTTTCTAATTCATTAAGGTACAAATTTCGAACATCTTCAATATGCTTATTAAGGTTTTTTCGTTTCCAAAGTGATGTGTCAATAGGATCGAGAACAACAACTTCAATATGCGTAGGTTTAAACATACTTGAACCTTTTGGCATTGCCATATAAGCGTTTTTAATTACAATCGGAATTATTGGAACACCTGCTTGCATTGCCAAATGAAAAGCACCTTTTTTAAATGGCCCTAACGTTTTACTTCCACTTCGTGTACCTTCTGGTGCAATCGCAACAGATACTCCATTTTTAAGCGCTTCCACAGCAGGCTTCATGGCTTCAATAGCCTTTTCTCTATTTGCTCTATCGACATAAATAGCTCCTAAAGCACTAAAAATTGGTCCAATTGGCGTTTTCTCCAATTCTTTTTTAGCAACACCTGTGAAATCGTGCCTAATTAATTTCATCACAATAAAGAAATCTGCCGCACTTTGATGGTTAAAACAGAACACTGCAGGTCTTATCTCTTCCAAATTGTTTTTGCCTTTTACAGCAATGTCCATGCCTGCCAATTTAGAACCTAAATCACCAATACTCGCAAAAGTTGTATTTGCAGCTTCTTGCCTAGACATTGTTAGGACCCCTCTTAGTATTCCTTTCATTACTGAAGGATAAATAGTTGACGCGGCCAATGCAGTCCTAAAGCCATTTAGCATCGGTTTTTCAACAGGTTCTTCAAATCTTAATATTGGCCAATTGTTTTCGAAAGCGGTTTGAGATAATTTCTGATCTGGATTAATAGCCACCGGATTACCGACCAATTTTAATAGTCGAATATCGTCAATACTGTCCGAGTAGAAATAACTCTTGGATAAATCTGTCTTATTTTTCTTAGCTGACTTTCGAGCCGCTCTGGCTTTACCTTCTCCCCAACACATTTCAGCAACACGACCTGTAAACTTGCCGTTACGTAATTCCATTTCGGTAGCATATATATCTTTAATTCCTAGTACCTTAGCAATCGGTTTAATTTGATACGTTGTAGCAGCTGAAATTATAACAACTCTATGACCCTTTGCAAAATGCTTTTGGATTAATTCTCGAGATTCCGGATAAATGGTTTCTTCTAAATAGTCTTCAAAAACATGCTGTCCTAATTCCACAAATGCAGATTCGGGTATGCCTTTTACACCAAGTGCTGCGATTTTAGTGAGTATTTCAAAATCTCTATTTCCCGTTGCAAAGACTATTCCCGTTGCAAACTGTGTTAAATATTCTTTGATAGTTGTTTCTCCACTAAACAATCGGGCAGTCATAAATTTTTTAGCAGAAAAATCATTAATTAGCGTTCGGTCCATATCAAAAAATGCCGTGATATGAGATCCTTCTTCCATTTCCTCTACGTGATGCCTATGATCATTCACAGCTTCTAGAATAACAGGCTTCTGCATAGATTTTGTATGCAAACCTTCTTTATCCTGAACTATTTCGATTTGCTTTAAGTAAAATAACCGTTCTGATAAATCGTCTAAGTACGAACTCCAAATCTCTAAACCTTTATAATCTATATGACGTTCGACAGGAATTAAATTGGCGTTCTTAGCAACACGAAGTGCATTTAATAAAAATGGTTTTGATACACTGTCTAAACGTGTAATTTTAGATTGCCAATGCAACTCTTTTCCTTTAAACATTGCTAAATCTAAAAAATCGTTCTCATTAAAATCATCATCAGTATCCCAACTGTTTAATGAATGACAAACGACTCTATCAGCTTCTAAATAAGATAAAAGAATGGCTCTAGATACAAATAAATCCTGTCTTTTTAATAATGCGGAAACATCTCCTTTTGGATCTGCAATAATGGCTCGCCAGTTTTTATCGAATCGCAATAATTCGGTTTCAATTTCACTACTAAACTTAGGCTTATTGGTATAGAAAAATTCAAACTTAAATAAATTACGCAGTCTCATAATTTCTTCCCAGAAATGTTTGATTCTGTTTTTAGATTTGTCATCTTTAATTTTTACCAAGGCCATTTCTATAAACGCCTGGTGGTATAAATGCCCAGAAGCCATATTAGCATAATAATTTGCCGGTAAATATTCGGTAGGTACCAAACTGTATTGTGCACGTTGACCTGCTCTACTTTTTTGAATTATATGAGCAGCTTGTAACAGGTTTAATGCTTTTTGAATGGTAACTCCAATCTTATTGCCGCGATCAATTAAAACATCTTCTTTTTTCTGACCAATGTAGGTCATTAATCGGTTGACTTTAAACTCAATCTCTTTTTTAGTTAATGCAAAATCATTTAATAAAACATGGCAAACTAAAGACACAGTCGTTACAGGTGTAATAGCATTAGTTTTATGGATAAGCTCAAAAGCAAAACGCGGTAAGGTGTTTTTGTCTGCATAACTATCTTCTTCCATATCTGGTATAATAGCTTGCTGATCTTCTTCAATCTCAACGGGATCTCCAAATCGTATGGCTGCACGTCCATAATCGTTTCCTAATTTTTTTATATAGTTGAAGGCTTCTTTTAGATTCTCGGACTTTTTTTCTTTCCCTTTGCCTTCTTCTGTCATTTCTTTAACATCAGGAATTAAGTCATAGACAATTGAAACAGGCACATATTTTATAGGCCGAGTACTCTGGGCTTCACCTTCTTTTATATACTTTAAAATGCCCATTTTAGGGTATATAATTTTACCCGTTCTAGAACGTGTCCCTTCAATATTCCAGGTTAAATGATCTCCTGCATCTATTATTGAAGAAATGTAGTGACGAAGAGCCGCCTTGTAAATTAAATCGTCCTTAAAGCTGCGACGAATAAAAATGAGGCCTGCATTATTTCCTAATTGTTTTAACCCAGGAAAAGCTAAATTGCTGCCACCAAAAGCATAAGGAATTGGCATTCCGTAACGGGCTAAAGTTGAAATTAAAACTAGGGTATCTAAATAGGTTTTATGGGTCATTATAAAAGCTACAGAGTTTTTCTGCATCAATTTCATGAGCTTTTTTATACCTTTTGGATCTACATCAATTTTATCATTGTATGCCCTTGAAAGTATATATTCAAAGCTTTTTACAGACACCAATTTTGCCATAGGGTGTTGCTCTGCATATAACTCTTTAATACAGCGTGCACCTTGCTTTTTTACATCTTCAACATCTAACTTTTGCTCTAAAGCAATTTGCTTTAAAGTTTCCTGAAATTTATGATGCTCAATAATATGATCCATAACTTATTGTTTTGCCGCTTGTTTAATTACCCTTTTCGCTTTGAACACTCTCCGCGCTTTTTTCCAAAAATTAGGATATAAATACCGCTCTATATTTGACCCGACATCTCTTATTTTTTTTCCCTGAATATTAGCACTCAGCATATTTGCTGTGACTAAAAGTACACTCACATTTGCGCCCATGCCAGAGTGGCTCCCAAACACTTCGATATTTTTTATATCTTTTCTAAGTGTGGCTGCTTCCATACAATGTTTCCATGGTATTAAGCCATCTGTTTTTGTATAGATGCAGGTTACAGGTAATTGTGGTATGGGTTCTAACTCAGCTAAAAACCGTTCGTTGCGCTCTTTTAATGATTTTCCTCTAAAAAATTCT